>VFQN01003106.1_pt1 | contig 24439 bp, 24 predicted proteins | sample 3512371 | NCBI WGS metagenome assembly VFQN01 (sample SAMN10412370, study PRJNA504923) | tailings metagenome | isolation source: Replicate 2 from Balatoc abandoned mine | place: Philippines: Itogon, Benguet | collected 2017-08-28 | reverse complement strand
GGGCTGACCAAACTCAAGCGTCTCGATCTCGTCTCCAAGCGCGCCGAGCAGGCTGAAAATCTGCGCAAGCTGCTGATCGCGATTTCCGAGGACGTGCGCGTCCTGCTCGTCAAGCTGGCCGACCGGCTGCACAACATGCGCACGCTCCATCACGTGCCCGAGGCAAAGCGCCTGCGCATCGCCGAGGAGACGATGGAGATCTATGCTCCGCTCGCCGGCCGCATGGGCATGCAGGACATGCGCGAGGAGCTCGAGGAACTCGCCTTCCGCTATGTCAATCCGGAGGCCTACCGCACCGTCACGGCGCGGCTCGCAGCCTTCATGGACAAGAGCCGCGGCGTGATCAAGGGCATCGAGAAAGCCCTGTCTGATATGTTCGCCACGACCGGCCTCAAGGCCTCGGTGAAGAGCCGCCAGAAGAAGCCGTGGTCGGTCTTCCGCAAGATGGAGGCGAAGGCGCTCTCCTTCGAGCAACTGTCCGACATCATCGGCTTCCGCGTCATCGTCGAGACGATCGACGATTGCTACCGCGCGCTCGGCGCCATCCACACGACCTGGCAGATGGTGCCGGGCCGCTTCAAGGACTACATCTCGATCCCGAAGCAGAACGACTATCGTTCGCTGCATACGACGATCGTCGGCCCGTCGCGCCAGCGCGTCGAGCTGCAGATCAGGACCCAGGAGATGGACCGCGTCGCCGAATACGGCGTGGCCGCGCACTCCATCTACAAGGACGGCCCAAAGAAGCCGAACGGCGCTGCCTACAAGGTATCGAGCGAGACCAACGCCTATGCGTGGCTGCGCCGCACCATCGAGTCGCTCGCCGACGGCGACAATCCCGAGGACTTCCTGGAGAACACCAAGCTCGAACTGTTCCAGGACCAGGTCTTCTGCTTCACGCCCAAGGGCATGCTGATCGCTTTGCCGCGCGGCGCGACGCCGATCGACTTCGCCTATGCGGTGCACACCGATGTCGGCGACACCTGCGTCGGCGCCAAGGTCAACGGCCGGGTCATGCCCTTGATGACCGAGCTGCAGAACGGCGACGAGGTCGAGATCATCCGCTCGAAGTCGCAGGTGCCGCCCGCGGCCTGGGAGGCCGTCGTCGTCACCGGCAAGGCGCGCTCGGCGATCCGCCGTGCCACCCGCACCGCTATCCGAAAGCAGTATTCGGGCCTCGGCACCCGCATCCTCGAACGCGCCTTCGAGCGTTCGGGCCGCACCTTCTCCAAGGCCGAGCTGAAGCAGGTCCTGCCGCGCCTCGCCCGCAAGGATGTCGAGGACGTCCTGGCTGCCGTCGGGCGAGGGGAGCTGTCCTCGATTGACGTGATGCGGGCGGTCAATCCCGACCTCAAGGAGGTCAAGCCGGCGCCCATTCCGAAGGTGAAGGAAGAGGGCTGGTCCAAGCTGCGCAACGCCGCCGGCATGCTGTTCCAGGTGCCGGGGCTCTCCTCCCGCAAGACGGGTGCCAAGGGCGACAGCCGCGCGGCTTTGCCGATCCGTGGCGTGCGCGGCGACCTTCCGGTGCGTTTCGCGCCGGAAGGGGCAGTGCCCGGCGACCGCATCGTCGGCATCCTCCAGCCCGGCGCCGGCATCACCATCTATCCGATCCAGTCGCCCTCGCTCACTGCGTTCGATGACCAGCCGGAACGCTGGATCGACGTTCGCTGGGACATTTCCGAGGACAAGAAGGAGCGCTTCCCGGCCCGCATCAGCGTGACGGCGTTGAACGCGCCCGGATCGCTCGCCGAGATCGCGCAGATCATTGCGGCGAACGACGCCAACATCCATACGCTGTCCATGGTGCGGCCAGCGCCCGATTTCACCGAAATGGTCGTCGACCTGGAGGTGTGGGATCTGAAGCACCTGAACCGGCTGCTCTCGCAGTTGAAGGCGAATGAGGCGGTGCGGCTGGCCAAGCGCGTGAACGGATAGAAGAGGGGCTCATGACGACGGACGAGGTCATCCAGATTTTTCGCGACACCGGAGCGGTGCTCGAAGGGCATTTCATCCTGACATCCGGCTTGCGCAGCCCCGTCTTCCTGCAGAAGGCGCGGGTCTTCATGCATGCGGACAAGACCGCGATCCTTTGCAAAGCGCTTGCGGAGAAGATCCGCCACGAGGTACCCGGCACAATCGACTATGTCGTCGGCCCCGCCGTCGGCGGCATCATTCCCGCCTACGAGACCTCGCGCCACCTCGGCGTGCCGGCGATCTGGGTCGAGCGCGAGGGCGGCGAGTTTCGCCTGCGCCGCTTCGAGATCGAGAAGGGCGCCCGCGTCGTGATCGTGGAGGACATCGTCACGACCGGCCTGTCGATCCGCGAGACGATCACCTGCCTGCGCGACATCGGCGCCGAGGTGCTCGCCGCCGCCTGTATCGTCGACCGCTCGGCCGGCAAGACGAATGTCGGCGTGCCGCTGGTCTCACTGGCGCAATACGAGGTGCCCGCCTATCCGGCAGACCGCCTGCCGCCCGAGCTCGCCGCGATCCCGGCGGTGAAGCCCGGCAGCCGGAACCTCTGACATGATCATCGGCCTCGGCAGCGACCTGATCGACATCCGCCGCGTGCAGAAATCGCTCGACCGCTTCGGCGAGCGCTTCACGCAGCGCATTTTCACGGAGATCGAGCAGGTGAAGTCGGATCGCCGCAAGGAGCGCGCGGCCTCCTACGCCAAGCGCTTCGCCGCCAAGGAGGCCTGTTCCAAGGCGCTCGGCACCGGTCTTTCGCGCGGCGTCTTCTGGCGCGACATGGGGGTGGTCAACCTGCCCGGCGGCAAGCCGACCATGAATCTGACCAACGGTGCGGCGAAGCGGCTGGAGGCGATGACGCCGCCCGGACACCGCGCCGTGATCCACCTGACGATCACGGACGACTTCCCGCTCGCTCAGGCATTCGTGATCATCGAAGCCCTGCCGACGGCCTGAGCGACCGGAGTTTCGCCGCATTTGCGTTGCCCCACGCGAGGCAAGTGGCTAAAGACGTGACCGGAAACCGAGGAAGCGATGAGCGTGGCAGAGAAGACAGGCAAGAAGTCCGGCGGGCTTGGCGAAACCGTCAGCGTCATCGTCCAGGCGCTGATCCTGGCGCTGGTCATCCGCACCTTCCTGTTCCAGCCCTTCTCGATACCGTCCGGCTCGATGCGTCCGACACTGCTCGAAGGCGACTACCTGTTCGTGACCAAGTGGGCCTACGGCTATTCGCGCCATTCGCTGCCGTTCTCGCCGAACCTGTTCTCCGGCCGCATCTTCGGCTCCGATCCTGAGCGCGGCGACGTGGCCGTGTTCAAATATCCGCCTAATCCCTCACTCGACTACATCAAGCGCGTCATCGGCCTGCCTGGCGACCGCATCCAGATGATCGATGGTGTGCTCCACATCAATGGCACGCCGGTGCAGCGCGTGAAGACCGGCGAGATCAACAATCCCGATATTACCGAGGAGAACCGGCCGGTCGACGTCTATCGCGAGACGCTGCCGAACGGCGTTTCCTACGACACGCTCGACCTGACGCCGAACGGCATCAGCGACAACACGCGCGAGTTCACGGTCCCGGCGGGCCATTATTTCATGATGGGCGACAACCGCGACAACTCGGCCGACAGCCGCGTCTTCGGCTTCGTTCCGGCGGAAAATCTCGTCGGCCGCGCCAACATCATCTTCTTCTCGATCTCCGACGGCTCGAGCCCGCTCGAGATCTGGAAGTGGCCGACGGACATGCGCCCGGGCCGCCTGTTCAACTCCGTCCACTGATGGCGCTGAAGCGGCCGACGGGAGAAGATCTGGCGCGGATCGTCTGCGAACGGACCGGCCACGCCTTTGGAAATCTCGCTCTGCTCCAGACCGCGCTCACCCATTCGAGCACGGCGGGGCCTACCAACAACGAGCGTCTCGAATTCCTTGGCGACCGGGTGCTCGCGCTTGTCGTCTCCGACATGCTGTTCTCGTCGTTCCCCGACGCCAAGGAGGGGGAACTGGCGGTCCGGCTCAACGCGCTCGTGCGCGCCGAGACCTGCGCCGACGTTGCGCTGGAGATCGGCCTGCAAACGATCATCAGGGCCGATTCAGCCGTGCGGGCGGGGGCCGGCACAAAGGCGAAGAACGTGCTCGCCGACGCCACGGAGGCGCTGATCGCGGCGATCTATCTCGACGGCGGCATCGATGCGGCCCGCGCCTTCATCCTGCGCTACTGGGAGAAGCGTTCGCGCGCCATCGAGACGCTGCCGCGCGACGCCAAGACCGAGCTGCAGGAATGGGCTGCCCAGCAGTCCGGCGCTCGGCCTGCCTATTCGGTCGAGAAGCGCGAGGGCCCCGATCACGCCCCGGTGTTCACGGTCGTGGTCGAACTGCCGGGCTATCCCGGGGCGAGGGCGACTGGCCGCTCCAAACAGGCGGCCGAGCGCGCGGCAGCCGAGACGTTCCTGGCGCGCGAGGGCATCGGCGCCTCGAAGGAGACTGTATCGTGAGCGACGTCAAGGACAATGCAGTGGAAGGCGCGCCGGCGACCCGCTCGGGCTTCGTCGCGCTGATCGGCGCGCCGAATGCCGGCAAGTCGACGCTGGTCAACCAGCTCGTCGGCACCAAGGTGTCCATCGTCACGCACAAGGTGCAGACGACCCGCGCCATCGTGCGCGGCATCGCGATCCACGGCGCGGCACAGATCGTATTCGTCGACACGCCAGGCATCTTCAAGCCGCGGCGCAGGCTGGACACGGCCATGGTCACGACCGCCTGGGGCGGGGCGAAGGACGCCGACATCGTGCTCGTCCTCATCGACGCCGAGCGCGCCCTCAAGGGTGATGCGGCTGCGATCCTCGAACGGGTCGTCGACGTGAGGCAGCCGAAAGCGCTGATCCTCAACAAGGTGGACCGCGTCAAGCGCGAGAAGCTTTTGGCGCTCGCGGCCGAATGCAACGAGCGCGCCACCTTCGAGCGTACCTTCATGGTCTCGGCGCTCACCGGCTCTGGCTGCCGCGACCTCCTCGACTGGCTCGCCGAGGCCCTGCCCGCGGGGCCGTGGTACTATCCCGAGGACCAGATCTCCGATCTGCCGATGCGCCAGCTCGCCGCCGAGATCACCCGCGAAAAGCTCTATCTGCGCCTGCACCAGGAGCTGCCCTATTCCTCCACGGTCGAGACCGAGAAGTGGGAGGAGATGCCCAATGGGTCGGTTCGTATCGAACAGGTGATTTTCGTGGAACGCGACAGCCAGAAGAAGATCGTGCTCGGAGAGAAGGGCCAGACCATCAAGGCGATCGGCCAGGCCGCACGCAAGGAGATCGCAGAGATACTCGAACAGAAGGTGCATCTCTTCCTGTTCGTGAAGGTGCGCGAGAACTGGGGCGACGATCCTGAGCGCTACCGCGAGATGGGACTCGATTTCCCCGGATAGTGCCAATCAGGCAGTCGCTTACATGGCTTTCGTGACCGGCGGCGCGCAGCGCTCGATGAGGTCGCCGATCGGCTCGGGCTTATGCAGCAGGAAGCCCTGGCCGTAGTCGACGCCCATCTCGGCCAGCATCTCCAGCGTTTCCTGCTTCTCGATCTTCTCGGCCACGACCGAATAGCCGAGGCTGCGCGCGATGCCGATGATCGCCGAGACGATCTCGCGGTCGTAGCGGCTCTCCGTCATGTGCTCTACGAAGGAGCCGTTGATCTTGATCGCGTCGATCGGGAAGCGGCGCAGATATTCGAAAGAGCTCATGCCTGCGCCGAAATCGTCGAGGCTGACTCGGCATTTGCGTTGCCGCGCATTGAGGATGAACTGCTCCGCCGCCTCGAAATTGGTGACGGCGGCGGTTTCGGTGATCTCGAACATGATGCTGCAGGGCGAGGTCCCCGTCTCGACCATGACGGTGTCGACGAATTCCCACAGCAGCGGATCGCTGAGCGTCTGCGCCGACAGGTTGAAGGCGAGCATCATGCCGCTGCGGGCGGCCGCCGCGCCGTAGCGTGTCAATGTCGTCTTGAAGATCCAGCGGTCGAGCTTCGCCGCGACGCCGAAGCGTTCGGCGGCGGGGATGAACTCGCCGGGCGGGATCAGCCGCCCGTCCTTGGCGATCAGCCGCACCAGCACCTCGACGTGGCCGCAGGCTTCCCAGGGATGGCCGATCGGGTGGATCTGCTGCCCGAACAGGGCGATGCGGTCGCTCTCCAGCGCGTCCATCGTGTCCGAGGCCATTCGCGCCGCGTTGAGGCCGACGGTCGCCGCGCTTCCCTGGGCGGAGAACAGCGCATGCCGGTTGCGCCCCGTCGCCTTGGCGGCGTAGCAGGCGTCGTCGGCGGAGGCGATCGCGTCCGACACGGTCACGGTCCCGTCGGCGACGAAGGCGATGCCGATGCTGGCCGCCAGCCGCCGTACGCCCGAGCTCGGGCCGAGGTCGGCGTCGCGGATCGCGGCCAGTATGTCGTCGGAAAGCTTCTCGGCAGGCGCCACGTCGCAGGCAGGCACCACCAGCGCGAACTCGTCGCCGCCGAGGCGCGCGGCCTGCGCGCCGGGCGGCAGGACGGCACGGATCTCGTCCGCTATTCGCTTCAGCGCCGCGTCCCCGGCCGCATGCCCGGCGAAGTCGTTCAGTGCCTTGAAGTAGTCGAGGTCGATGTAGAACACTGCCAGCGGGAATTGTCCGCCTTCGTCGCGGATCTGCGTCAGCGCGTCGTCGAAGGCCGTCCGGTTGAGCAGGCCGGTGAGGGGATCGTGCCTGGCGGCGTGGGCCAGCTCCTGCTCGCGCTCGTGCTCGTCGGTCACGTCCCTGACCGTGCCCAGCACGTAGCCGGAGGAATTCGGTTCCGGGATATACCGGATCAGCGATTCGACGTATCGCACCTCGCCGTCGCCGCGGATGATGCGATAGCGGCTGGTGACCACATGCGTGGAGCCGACGGGAACCTGGTGCGCCTGTTCCGCCGCCTTCTTGTCCTCGGGATGGAGAAAGCCGTACCAGAAATCCTGCGGCACCTCGTAGCCGTCGAGCGACACGCCGAATATCCCGCGCGTGCGTTCGTCCCAGAAGCTACGCTTGCTGTCGATGTCACGGTGCCAGATGCCGGTGCCGCTCGCCTCTAGCGCGAGGCGGAAGCGCACGTTGACCTGCTCCAGCGCCTGTTCGGCCGCCTTCTGGCGGGTGATGTCGGTCTGCACGCCGATCACGCGCAGCGGCTTGCCGTTCCTGTCCCGCTCCACAACGCCGCCGCGGTCGAGCACCCAGATCCATTTGCCGGATTTATGCCGCAGCCTAAGTTCGGTCTCGATGATCTCGGTGAGCCCGGCAAGGTGCTTCTCGCCGCTCGCGACCGCGCGCTCCTTGTCGTCGGGATGGGTCAGCCTCAGCCACAGATCGCTGACTGGCGCCAGTTCTCCCGGCTCGTAGCCGAGCATCCGCTCCCATGTCGGGGAGTAGAAGCATTCGTCGGTCTCCAGGTTCCAGTCCCACACGCCGAGCTTCGCGCGATCGAGCGCGAGTTCCCAGAATGCTTCGTCGCGGCGGTTGCTGGCCTTTTTCGCCATTCGTTCACCCGGTGACTGTCGGCGTTGAAAAGATCACAATCTCAAGAACAATCCCTTAACCACAGATGTGCCGCGCCCCGTCGATGCAACGTCCGCGCGTTGTCGCGAGCCGGTGCCCACGCCTTGCTTTCGCCCGCCCATACAGCCAGACTCGGCCGATGGAGTGGCGTGACGAGGGAATCATAATCGGTGTACGGCGTCATGGCGAGACGAGCGCCATCGTCGAGGCCATGACGCGCGCTCACGGCCGCCATCTCGGCCTGGTGCGCGGCGGCCGCTCGCGCAAGATGCAGCCGATGCTCCAGCCCGGCAATCGGGTCGATCTCACCTGGCGCGCCCGCCTCGACGAGCATCTCGGCACCTTCCAGGCCGAGCCGATCGAGCTCAATGCCGCGCGCCTCTTCGACGCTGCCACCGCCGTGTTCGGCCTGCAGATGCTGGCCGCGCATCTGCGCCTGCTGCCGGAGCGCGACCCGCATCCGGCGCTCTACGAGACGCTCGGGCTGGTGCTTTCCCATCTCGACGATGCCGCCGCGGCGGGCGAGCTTGCCGTCCGCTTCGAGCTTCTGGTCCTCGACGAGCTCGGCTTTGGGCTCGACCTTTCAGAATGCGCCGCGACGGGAACACGCGACGATCTCGTCTATGTTTCGCCCAAGTCCGGCCGCGCCGTGTCGCGGGCGGCGGGCGAACCCTGGCGTGACGCGATGCTGCCCTTGCCGGCCTTCCTCGACCGCCGGTCCGGCATGCGGGCGGATGCCTCGGCCTTCGAGCAGGCCTTCCGCCTGACCGGCTATTTCTTCGAGCGCCACGTCTACGAGCCGCGCGGCATCGGCCAGCCCGAGGCGCGGGCGAGCTTCATCGCCGCCGTGCGCCGTGCCTTTCCCACCAATGCAGGAGCAGCAGCCGAATGACCGCAGTCGAGCTTTTCCCCGGTTATGTCGCGCAGAGGGGGATCGGCACGATCCCGCGCGAGGATGTCGGGCTCTATTCGGGCATCGAACTGCTGCAGCGCCTCATCGACGGCCACTATCCCGCCCCGCCGATCGGCGAGCGGCTCAATTTCGGCCTGACCGAAGTCTCCGAGGGCAGGGCGGTCTTCCGCGGCCTGCCCGGCGAGCGCCATCTCAATCCGCTCGGCGCCGTCCATGGCGGCTGGACCGGTACGATCATGGATTCCGCGCTGGCCTGCGCGGTCCAGACGCTGCTCGCCAAGGGTGAGGCGTATACGACGGTGGAATTCAAGGTGAACCTCACCCGGCCCATCACCAGCCGCACGGGCGAGGTCGTATGCGAGGGCAGGGTGGTGAGCAAGGGCCGCACCATCGCCGTGTCGGAGGCGACGCTGAAGGACAAGGACGGCAAGCTGCTCGCCTTCGGAACCGAGACCTGCACGATCTTTCCTGTCGCCAATCTTGCAGGCTGAGCCTCCGGGCAACACAGTCCCGATACTCCGCCTCTGTACTCCGCCGGCCAAACGGGAGGACCGCCCATGTTCGACGGCTTCATAGGCACGATCGCGATCGTTGCACTGATCTACTTCGTGTTCCGGCTCTATTCGCGCGTCGGCGCGCTGGAGACGGAAGTCGGCAAGCTGCGTGCGGTCGCCCGCCAACAGGGACACGCGGCCGATACGCTGCCGTCCGAGATTGCCGCCCATGCGCCGGAGCTCGCCGAGCAGGACGACGATGAACCCGTCGCCGCGCGTGTCGACGACCTGCCCGTCGACGAAGACGCCGAGGAGACCGACGGTCCCTGGGCGCGGGCCGCGCGCGAGGTTGCCGAAACGGTCGCCGAACCCGCGACGTCCGCCGAGACGTCGAAGCCGGCCAAGCCCGACATCGAGACCGCGCTCGGCACCCGCTGGGCGGTCTGGGTCGGCGGCCTTGCGCTCGCCTTCGGCGCCGTCTTCCTGATCCGCTATTCGATCGAGGCTGGCATCTTCGGGCCGCGCGTGCGGCTTTCACTCGCGGCCCTCCTCGGCATCGTGCTCGTGGGCGCCGGCGAATTCGTGCGCCGCACCGGCTTCCGCGTGCCTGTGCAGGGTGCAGCTGGCGCCTATGTGCCGGGTATTCTCACCGCCGCCGGCGCGTTCGCGCTGTTCGGCACGGTCTACGCCGCGCATGGCATCTACGGCTTCATCGGCCCGGCCGCCGCCTTCATCCTCCTCGGCGTGATCGGCGTCGGCACGATCGCGGCCGCGCTCGTCCACGGCCAGGCGCTTGCCGGCGTCGGCCTGCTCGGCTCGCTGCTGACGCCCATGCTGGTCGCCTCGCAGGCGCCTAGCCCCTGGTCGCTGTTCGGCTATCTCGCCATCGTGCTCGCTGCGAACACCGCCGTGGCGCGCATCCGCTCCTGGTCGCTGTTGGCTTCCGCCGGCATCCTGGGCGCGGGTGTCTGGTCGATGGTCTATCTGGCCGAGGCGTCGCCCGCCGACCCTGCGCCGGTGCTTTTCATCCAGCTGGTCGTGCTTGCAGCCCTCGTCTTCCTGTGGTTCCGCGGCCGGATGACCGACGAGCCGACGAACTGGCGCGACACGCCGTCGATCGCGGCTGCGCTCACCACTGGCCTCTCCGCCTGCGCGCTGCTGGTAGTGGACGATCTCGTCTTCACCGGCTCCGCGCCGTGGGGCGCCGTCCTCGTCGCCGCGATGGTCGCGGCGGCATGGCTGCGCAACCGTGCCGTGACCCTGCTGCACGCCGCCGGCCTCGTCGCCGTCATTGCGTTTGCCCGCGTCGCGCTCGCGGCCGACTTCTCCGTCTATGCCTTCGACGGCATCCTGCTCTTCGACGGCGGAATGCCCTCCATGACGCAGTCGACAGCCATGCTTGTCGGCATCCTGCTGTCCCTTCTGTTCCTCGCCCTCGGTCTCTGGACCGCGTTCCGCGCGGCCTCGGGCGACGCCCTGCGCTCCGCCTCGTGGTCGCTCTGGGCCGCGGCCGTGTCCGTCGCCATCGTTGCCGCGCTGTGGTTCGCCTTCGGCTATATCGATCGCGACTATCGCTACGCCTTCGCCATGCTGGCGCTTGCCGGCATGCTTGCGGCCGGCGCCGAGATGATTTCTCGCCGCGAGACGCCTGCGCTTGCCGGCGGCTGGGCGGTGTCCTTTGCGCTGGCCGGCGCCTTCGCCGCGGCGGTCGTCTTCGTCCACGCCGCCTTCGGCACTCTTCTCACAACCATCCTGTGTGGCCTGCTGGCGCTTGCGCCGGCCTTCGCAACCCGTCTGCGTTCATGGCCGGCACTCGGCTGGCTCTGCGTCGCGGCGGTCGCGGTGACGATCGCGCGCATCCTGCCCGATCCCACCATCGTCGGCGCATCCCGGCTCGGCACGATGCCGGTCTTCAACGCGCTCCTGCCCGGCTACGGCCTGCCGGCGCTCGCCTTCATCGCGGCCGCCTGGCAGCTCGGCCGCACCACCGGCGGCGCGCCGCGCGTCGTGATGGAAGCCGCCGGCGCACTTTTCGCGCTGCTGACGGTCGCCATGCTGGTCCGTCATGCGATGAATGCCGGCATCATCGACGGCGCGGAGCCGCGGCTTGCCGAACAGGCGATCTACACGCTGATCGCGCTCGGCGCCGGCGCCATCCTGATCGCGCTCGACCTGCGCTCGCCGAGCCCGGTGTTCCGCTTTGGCTCGATGGCCGCCGGCGTGGTGTCTGTGCTTCTGATCGTCGCGCAGCACTTCGGCTTCCAGAACCCGCTCTTCACCAACGAGTCCGTCGGGCCGATCCCCTTTATCGACCTGATCCTGCTCGGATACCTGCTGCCGGGTCTGGCAGCGGCAGCCGTCGCCGCCTTCGCCCGCGGCCGCCGGCCTGCCTGGTATGTCGCCATGCTGGCGCTGCTCTCGGCGACGCTTCTCTTCGCCTGGGCGACGCTTGCGCTACGCCGCCTGTTCCACGGCGAATATCTCGGCCTCGTCAATGGCATGGATCAGGTGGAGACCTACGCCTATTCGGCGCTCTGGCTCGCCATCGGCGTGTTGGTGCTGGTCGTCGGCGTGCGGCTGCGCTCGCAGGTGCTGCGCATCGCCTCGGCGGTGGTCATCGCGGTCGCCGTCGGCAAGGTGTTCCTGTTCGACATGTCCGAGCTGGAAGGCGTGCTGCGCGCGCTCTCCTTCATCGGCCTCGGCGCGGTGCTGATCGGCATCGGCCTGTTCTACCAGCGGCTTCTGGTCCGCTCGAGCACAGCCGATGCCGCCAGCGCGGAGATCACTCCGCCGGCGCCAGCACCGGGCGATCGACCGGCCGTTCCTTGATCGGCCAGTGCACCACTGCCGCGAACAGGCCGAGCGCGACGCCGAGCCACCACACGATGTCGTAGCTGCCGTAGATGTCGTAAAGGTAGCCGCCGAGCCAGACGCCCAGGAACGAGCCGACCTGGTGCGACAGGAAGACGATGCCGCCCAGAAGGCCGAGGTGGCGCGTGCCGAACATGATCGCCACCAGGCCGTTGGTAGGCGGCACGGTCGACAGCCACAGCAAACCCATCAGCACCGCGAACGTGATCACCACGAACGGCGTCTGCGGTACCAGCAGGAACCAGGTGATGAGGATCGAGCGGCTGAGATAGATCAGCGACAGGAAGATCGGCTTCGAATAGCGCTGGCCGATGAAGCCTGAGGCGAGCGAGCCGATGATGTTGAAGAAACCGATCAGTGCCAGCGAGATCACCGCGTAACGCGCCTCGATGCCGATGTCGGAGATGTAGGCCGGGAAGTGGGCGGTGATGAAGGCGACCTGGAAGCCGCAGACGAAGAAGCCGGAGACGAGCAGCAGATAGCTCTGGTGGCCGAACGCTTCCTTGAGCGCCGCGCCCATCGACTGGTCGATTTCGGCCTTGCTGGTGATGCCGCTCTGCGCATTGCCGCGCAGCGGGATGGCAAGCACGGGGATGACCAGCATCATCGCGCTCATCGCCACCAGCGAGTTGAACCAGCCATAGGCGTCGATCAGGCCCTGCGACAGCGGCGCGAACAGGAACATGCCGGCTGAGCCCGCCGCCGTGCCGATGCCGAAGGCGAGGCTGCGCTTCTCCGGCGCGACGTTGCGCGCGAAGGCCGCGAGCACGATACCGAACGAGCCGGACGCGACGCCGAGGCCGACCAGAACGCCACCGCCGATGTGCAGCAGGGTTGGGCTGTCGGCCACCGCCATCAGGATCAGGCCGCTGGCGTAGAGGAGGCCGGAGAGCGCCAGCACCCGCCAGGTGCCGAACTTGTCGGCGATCGCGCCGAAGAAGGGCGTGCCCAGCCCCCAGGCGAGGTTCTGGATCGCCATGGCGAGCCCGAAGGTCGTGCGGTCCCAGCCCTTGTCCGCCAGCATGGGAAGCTGGAAGAAGCCCATCGCGGAGCGCGGGCCGAACGTCAGCGCTGCGATCAGGCAGCCGCAGATGATGATCAGCCACGGCAACGACGGGGCCGGGCGTGCTTGCGCAGTGGAAAGGGACACGGGAATCTCCTGCGGAGGCGTCTATTGTGTATATGCACGATAGCGAAGTTGGGGGTCGCGTCCAATGAGTTGCGCAGACCCATCGTTCAATTTCATTGATCGATCGCGGCGTCGGGAATAGTGGCGCTCTCTGCTGCGTTCATGCAACAGGCTGCCCTCACGCGACGCTTGTGCCGCGGGCAGTCCGGCGTATCAATGGCGCCGGCGAGCCGGAATCGGCCGGTCGCCGCGCCGGACAGGACATGGACGAGAAACGGGGTGCGATCCTTGCCGAACTGCCGCGCCTGCGCCGCTATGCGCGAGCGCTGATGCGCGACCGCGACCTCGCGGACGATCTGGTGCAGGACTGCATAGAGAAGGCGCTGGCGCGCATCGACGGCTGGCAGAGCGGCGACAATCCGCGGCGGTGGCTGTTTACGATCATGCATAATCTTTTCGTCGACCAGATACGCAGGCTGAAGCGACGGGGCGAGACCGTCAGCTACGAGACTGCGACCGGCCCGGCGATGGTCTCGGAGCCGTCGCAACTCGACAACATTGCGGCGCGCGAGGTGCTGCAGGCCTTGCAGGCGATCGCGCCGGAGCGCCGGTCCGCGCTCGTGCTGGTGGCAGTCGAGGGATTGACCTATGCGGAGGCCGCGACCGTTCTCGGCATCCCCGCCGGCACGGTCATGTCTCGTATCGCGAGGGGAAGGGAAGACCTGCGCAAGGAACTGGAGGATGCCTCGCGCCGGCGGACGATGAAGGTAGTCGAGCGATGACCGCGGAGTTTACCGAACGCGACATCCACCTTGCGCTGGACGGCGAGCTGCCGGCCGAGCGGCTGGACGATTTCGACACCTGGCTGGACGCCAATCCGGACATGAAGATCAAGGCGGCGCGCTTCGATGCCGACCGGCAGCGCCTCCAGACCGCGCTCGGCGCCGTCGCCTACGAGCCTGTTCCCGCCAAGCTGACGCAGGCGATCCTCGGCGAGGGATCGGATGCACTCGGCATGCGCGGCTGGTGGCGCGGGGCGATCGCGGCCGGCCTCATCGTCGCAGCCGCCGCTGGCGGATATGCGCTTGGGGTGGCAGGCGGCCCGGCCCGGATCGTGGGCGCGTCCGATCCGGTCGCCGAGCGCGCCGTCACGGCGCATCGCATCTATTCGGCCGAGAAGCTGCATGTCGTCGAGGTGGGAGCCGACCAGAAGGACCATCTCGTCGGCTGGCTTTCCAAGCGCGTCGGAACCGCGCTCACCGCGCCGGACCTTGCACCGGAGGGCTTCAGCCTCGTCGGCGGCCGGCTCCTGCCCTCCGGCGAGAAGGTCGCCGCGCAGTTCATGTACCAGGATTATTCGGGCAACCGCATCTCGCTCTACGTGACGCAGGCCGCCGGAACCAACGAGACCGGCTTCCGCCTGTTCGAGAATGCGGATGCCCGCGCGTTCTACTGGCTGGACGGAGGATTCGGCTATGCGATCGCCGGCGCAGTTCCGGAGGCGACGATGGAAGCGGTGGCGCGGGCCGCCTACAGGCAGCTCCTACCAGGCGCGGGGAAAGGCTAGCGGGCCGCAACGGAAACTGTCACAATTCGGCCTGAATCGCGGCGCGAAAGCGCGAGCCGTCGACAGGCGCGCAGGCGCCTGATATCGGCGTAACACCTTCTCGCAGTCGAGGTCATCCTCTCCGCATGCCCGCCGCGATACGCCCGGCCCGCGCTTCCGACATCGACGCGCTCGTGCAGATCGAGAACGCCGTTTTCCCGACCGATCGCATCTCCCGCCGCTCTTTCCGCCAGTTGATCGAACGCGAGACCGCCGAGACGCTGGTCGCCGAGGTCGAGGGCCGGATCGCCGGCTACTGCATGGTCCTGTTCCGCCGCGGCAGTGGCGTCGCGCGCCTCTATTCCATAGCGGTCGCCGCGGAGCATGGCGGGTCGGGCATCGGGCGCCTGCTGCTCGACGAAGCCGAGAAGATCGCCTTCGACCATGACCGGCTTATCCTTCGCCTCGAGGTGAGGGACGACAATGCGCGCGCCATCCGCATCTACGAGAAGAGCGGATACCGGCGCATCGGCATGGAGCCGGATTATTACGAGGACCACGCGCCGGCGCTGCGCTACGAAAAGGTGCTGCGCGGCAGCGCCACCTTCGCGACGACGGTGCCCTTCTACGAGCAGACGGCGGATTTCACCTGCGGCCCGGCCTGCCTGATGATGGCGATGGCGCACTATCTGCCCGGTTTCACGCCGACCCCGGTGATGGAAGTTCGCCTGTGGCGCGAGGCGACCACCGTTTTCATGATGTCCGGCCCCGGCGGATGCGAGCCCTTCGGCCTCGCGGTCGCGGCGCACGAGAACGGCCTGTCGGCCGAGATCATCGTCTCTTTCTACGGCGCGCTTTTCCTGCAATCGGTGCGCAGCGCCGAGAAGAAGCGTGTCATGGAACTCGCCCAGGTCGATTTCAGGAACCGGGCCGAGGACTACGGCATTCCCGTTACGACGCGTTCCTTCACCCTGGATGACATCCGTGAGGCGATCGCTGGCGGAAAACTGGCCGTGGTGCTGATCAGCGGGTTCGTGATGTTCGGAAAGAAAGTGCCGCACTGGGTTCTGGCGATCGGCGACGACGGCGAGCACATCGTCATCCACGACCCCTGGATCGAGGGCGCGCATGCCGAGACGTCGGCCGACGCGGCCAACATCCCTATTCCCTACGACGTCTTCATGCGGATGGCGCAGTTCGGCAAGAAGCTGCGCGCCGCAGTCATTCTCGGAAAGCGATAGATGACCTGGGTTATCCTGACCGGACGGCAGAGCGACATCGATCCCTTCGCCACGCCGCACAAGATCATCACGACCCGCGACTACCTCACCCATCCCTCGCTGTTCCGCGGCGTGCGGCCAAAGGTCATCAACCTGTCCAACAATGTCGGCTACCAGAGCCGCGGCTACTACGCCTCCCTGCTCGCCGGCTCGCGCGGTCATAAAGTGATCCCGACGGTCGAGACGATGATCGACCTGTCCGAGAAGAAGCTCTACGAGCACGCCTTGCCGGAGCTCGAGGTCGCGCTGAACCGCTGCCGCAAGGAAATCGGCGGCGAGTTCCCCTCCCGCGTCGCCGTCTTTTTCGGCATTGGCCCGTCGAAGGCGTGGGACAAGTTCGCCAAGCTGCTCTTCGACTGGTTCCGCGCACCGGCGCTCGAAGTGTCGATCAAGGATGGCGGCGAATGGGCCTCGATCCGCAAGATCGGCTTCCTGCCGCTCGCGCGCATGACCGACGAGGAGGAAAAAACCTTCCTCGACAGTCTCGAACGCTACACCGGCCGCGAGTGGCGCGACACCAAGGAGCGGACGCCGGCCCGCTACACCTTCGCCACGCTGATCAATCCGCAGGAAGAGCTCTCCCCGTCGTCGATCTCCTCGCTCAAATACTGGGCCCGGATCGCCGAGAAGATGGGGGTGGAGGTCGAGCCGATTACCAAGAAGGACCTGTCGAAGCTCGCCAATTACGATGCGCTGTTCATCCGCGAGACGACGTCGATCTCGAACCACACTTACCGCTTCGCCCGTCGCGCCCAGCAGGAAGGCATGCCGGTCATTGACGATCCGCTGTCGATGATCCGCTGCACCAACAAGGTCTATCTCAACGAACTGATGACCTTCAACAAGGTGCCGGTGCCGCCGACGGTGACCATCGCCGGCATCGCCGATCTCGAGCCGGCCGCCCAGGCGCTCGGTTTTCCGCTCGTGCTGAAGATCCCCGACAGCGCATTTTCGCGCGGCGTCAAGAAGGCCTCGACGCTGGAGGAACTGAAGGCCCTCGCCACGGCCTGGCTTGAGGATTCCGACCTGATCATCGCGCAGAAATACATTCCCACCCAGTTCGACTGGCGTGTCGGCGTGCTCGGCGGTGAGCCTTTGTTCGCCGTGCAGTACCTGATGGCCAAGAAGCATTGGCAGATCGTCAACCACGACCGCGGCGGCAAGCCCGACCAGGGCGGCGTCAAGGCCTTCACGCTCAAGGAAACGCCGAAGATCGTCATCGACACCGCGGTCAAGGCCGCGCGCTGCATCGGCGACGGCCTTTACGGCGTCGACCTTAAGGAAACGCCCGATGGCGTCTACGTCATCGAGGTCAACGACAATCCCGACCTCGACCACGGCTACGAGGATTCGGGCGAGAAGGACGAGGTATGGGTGAAGCTCACCCAGTGGTTCCTCGACCGGCTGGAGAGGACGGGACGGTAGCCGCTAGCCTTTGGCCAGTGCCTGGTAGCGCTTCAGGAATTCCCGCTCGACCGTTTTCGCGGGCTTCGGCGCGAGGTCGAGCTTCTCCGGCGAGATCCAGCGCGGCCGCCCGAAATACTGCGCCGCCTCGCCGGTCGTGAAGCCGGCCAATTCCGTCGCCTCGAAATAGGCGGCGACATGGTCGGCGCGCTTGATGTCCTTCTTCAGTGCCTCGGACAATTTCGCCGGCAGGCCGAAGCGCAGGTGGATCGCCGCCTGCAATCGCGCCTCCACCTCCTTGTAGCCGCCACCGACCACCGCCTTGAACGGCGAGATCATGTCGCCGATCACATATTCCGGTGCGTCGTGCAGCAGGGCGGCGAGCCGCTGCGCGAGGCTCGCATCCGGCCTGATCGCATGGAAGATCGCCTCGACCACCAGCGAATGCTGGCCGACCGAAAAGGCGTGGTCGCCGCGCGTCTGGCCATTCCAGCGCGCCACGCGCGCCAGCCCGTGGGCGACGTCGCCGATCTCGATGTCGAGGGGCGACGGGTCGAGTAGGTCGAGCCGGCGGCCCGACAGCATGCGTTGCCAGGCACGCGCAGGAGCGCCGGGACGATCCGCCATCAGTCCGCTCCGGAGTCCGCATCCTGCGGGAAGGTAAAGCGCGCATGCGGCGGGATCGTCAGCGACACCGCCGTCTGGCCGGCCAGGATCGGCACGCCCGCGTCGACGGCATCCTTCACCCGATCGATCCTGACGATCGCCAGTGCCCGCTCACCCGAGACGGTGCCGAGCGTGCCGATCGCTCGTCCGTTCGCGGTGATCTCGGTGCCGGGCGCCGGCAGCGGCCCGTCGCCCTGCGCCACCAGCACGCGCCGCCGTGCCGTGCCGCGATGCTGCATACGCGAGACGACCTCCTGGCCGACATAGCAGCCTTTCCTGAAGCCGACGCCGCCGTTCTGGTCGAGCAGCACGTCGTGCGGGAAGGCGTCGGACAGTTGATAGTCGGTCCCGCTCTCCGCCACGCCGCTTTCAATCCGCAACAGGTCCCAGTCCTCGGGTGTGTCCGCGCCCGCCGTGCCGCCATGGCTGCGCCAGACCCTCGGCTCGACAAAGCGCAGGTCGCGGAAGGCATGGGTTGAATCACTTTCTGAAGGACTTGAATCTGTGTCCCACTCGATCGTGACAGGCGTTTGATCCAGCTTCGAAATCTCCGCTTTCGCCCGCAGTCGATAGAGCATCAGGCGGCGCGACAGGTCGTCCGCGACGTCCGCCCGGCAGTCGATCAGGAAAGTGTCCGACCCGTCGCGGGCGATCAGGAAGTCGAACAGGATCTTGCCCTGAGGTGTCAGCAGCGCGCACGGTTTCGCCGCGCGCTCAGGCAGGTCGGACAGGTCCGCCGTCACGATGTTCTGCAGGAAATGTTCGGCGTCGGGTCCCGACACCCGGATCAGCGCACGGTCGGCGAGGGATACGCTCGGCATCGTGAATCCCGTCTTGCATTGGCAGGGGCCATTACGTAAGCCGCGTCGATCTCTCCGGCAAGGGCGCCGGCCAGGGGCAACTGCCAGGGAAACGCCATGTCAGCGACTTTCGACCTGATCCTCAAGGGCGGCACGGTCGTCAACCATGACGGCGAGGGCGCTCGTGACGTGGGCATCGTCGGCGGCCGCATCCATGCGCTGGGCGATCTTTCCCGCGCCAGCGCCGGCGAGACGATCGACTGCACCGGCCTGCATGTCCTGCCGGGCGTGGTCGACAGCCAGGTGCATTTCCGCGAGCCCGGCCTGGAGCACAAGGAAGATCTGGAGACCGGTTCGCGCGCGGCCGTCCTTGGCGGCGTCACCGCGGTCTTCGAAATGCCCAACACCAAGCCGCTGACGACCAGCGAGGCAGCACTTGCCGACAAGGTCGCCCGCGCCACCGGCCGCATGCATTGCGACTTTGCCTTCTGGGTCGGCGGCACGCGCGACAACGCCAAGGACGTGGCCGAGTTGGAGCGCCTGCCGGGTGCTGCCGGCATCAAGGTCTTCATGGGCTCGTCCACCGGCGACCTGCTGGTCGAGGACGACGATGGCGTCTATTCGATCCTGAAGAACACCCGGCGGCGCGCCGCCTTCCATTCGGACGATGAGTTCCGCCTGCGCGAGCGGCTCGGCGAGCGCGTCCCGGGCGACCCGGCTTCCCACCCCGTGTGGCGCGACGAGCTCGCCGCCCTCAAGTGTACGCAGCGCCTCGTCGCGGTGGCCCGCCGCGCCCGCGCCCGCATCCATGTCCTGCACATTTCGACCGCGGAAGAGATCGAGTTCCTCGAGCACCAAAAGGATGTCGCGACCTGCGAGGCGACACCGCACCACCTGACGCTGACCGCCGACGACTACGCCAGCCTCGGCACGCTGCTCCAGATGAACCCGCCGGTGCGCAGCAGTCGCCACCGCGACGGCGTCTGGCGCGGCATTTCCGACGGCATCGTCGACGTGCTCGGCTCCGACCACGCGCCGCACACGCTGGAGGAGAAGAAGAAGCCTTATCCGGATTCACCTTCCGGCATGACAGGCGTCCAGACGCTGGTTCCGGTGATGCTCGACCATGTCAATGCCGGCCGCCTGACCTTGCAGCGCTTCGTCGATCTCTCCAGCCACGGCCCAAACCGCATCTTCGGCATGGCGCGCAAGGGCCGCATAGCCGCCGGCTACGACGCCGACTTCACCATCGTCGACATGAAGCGGCGTGAAACGATCACCAACGAGCAGCAGGACTCGAAGGCCGGCTGGACCCCGCATCACGGCCGCCAGGTCACAGGCTGGCCGGTCGGCACGCTCGTGCGTGGCATGCGCGTGATGTGGGACGGCGAGATCGTGACGGCGGGACGGGGGAGGGCGGTGGAGTTTAGCGATGCAGGAGTAAGTGAGTAGGGGAATAGGGCAGTAAGGCAATAAGGCAATAAGGCAATAAGTGGACGGGTCAGGCCTCCGAGAGCTTTCGGATCAGCAAGCGCAAAAGTTTGCCCACGCTCTCACCCTCAGCCAGGAGGCGGGCCACAATGTCTGCTTTAGCGATACCCACTCTCTCGGCGATGAGAAGATGGGTTTCCATTTCTTTCAGTGAGCCTTGGGCAATCCGAAGGAATTGTTGATACGATCCGCGGTTCTCTCGGCCGTACCCCTCCGCGATGTTGGCAGAAATTGATGCTGCTGCACGCCGAACCTGACTGGTGAGACCGTAGATTTCGTCTTTGGGCCAAGCCCGCGTGGCTTCGTACACGGCCACGACGAGGTCCATTGCCTTCTGCCAGACCAGCAGATCCTTGTACGAATCAATCTTGTTGGGCATGCATTCCCTACTGCCCTACTGCCCTACTGCCCTACTGCCCTACTGCCCTACTGCCCACTGCCCCTCAATCCCCCGCCACAAAGAACATCCACCGCCCCTCCGGAGTGATGCCGACGCGGTAGAAGATATACGCGCCGTAGTTCTTCATGTCCTCGTAGTCGCCGGCGGTGACGATCCGGAACAGTTCCACGCGCTGCGGCGGCGTCAGCTTCTCGATCGGCACGGCGAAGAAATACGGCCAGACATAGAGCTCTTCCGGCTTGCCGGCGTCGATATGGACGAAGCCAGCCTCCAGCACTTCTTCCAGGATAGCCAGGATCTCGTGACCCTCGCCGTCGCCCGACTGCTGCTTGAGGAATTCGATCAGGTCGCCCTCGACGCCGCCGAAGGACAGCGTGGTCGCGCCGTCGCCCATGCCGAGCAGCGGCCGCAGCTTCTCGATGTCGCCGCTCTTGGTCGCCTCCAGGATGAGCTCGCGCATCCGCCGTGTCGGTCCGGGCAGCTGTGACAGGTCGTAGATGACCTCCGGCACCGCCGCTTCCGGATCGACATGCGGCCGGGCCGGATCATCGATCTCCGGGTCGTCCGTCTCTGCCGGCTGCGTCTGTGTTGGCTCGTCGCCCGGCGGCGCCGCGCCGTCCGTCGGCTGCGTGTTCTGCGGCGGGCGAACCGGGTTCGGCATCGGCACCTCGCCGGACCTGTCCGGCGTCAGGTCGGGCAGCGGCGTGGGGTCGGTGACTTCCGGCGGTGCCGTCTCGTCCGGCTTGATCTCGCTCAGCGCGAAGGCCTGCCCGGCGCAAAGAAGGGCAGAGGCGAGAAATACCGCCCGCAAAGCGATCGTGGTCGCGCGAAACATCCGCGAAGCGTGAGCCATGTCGTCCTGCCTGCCTGCTCAGGGTCGATGAAAGCGCCGGAGCGCCGCGACGTCAATGGCGGCAGATGCCCGGGGTGAACTCGCCGGCGATGATTCTCTCCCGCATGCGGTCGACGAGCGCTACGGCGGCATCCTCTCCGCAGGTCCGCAGCAGCTCGGTGAAAGCAGTGGCCAAGGCGACTTCGGCGATCAGTTCCGGTTCGATCCCGGCGGACAGGCCATCCGCCCAGGCTTCCGTCTGGCTCTCCAGCGCCGTAAGACGCTTTTCCTCGCGCATCAGCGCGTCGAGCTCGCCTAAACCTTGACCCATCGACTCAATCCACTCGTTGTCGAAACCAGTGTGCCTGATTCACCGGCCGGCAACCATCCTTAACGCACGATTAAAACTTTTAGCACATTTGAATCCACACGCACCCCCGCCTTTGCACGAAAGTAAGCGCAAGGTTAATTGCCGAACCTGACCGCAATGTCGCGCGACAGTTCCTCGCCTTCCTTCATGTAGCGCGAGATCGCCGTGTAGGCGGACTCGGTGCACGTTGAATAGCCGGCTGCGAAGGAACGGTAGCCATTGTTGAAGCTCGACACGTAGCGGGCGCGCAGCGTGGCGTCCGGATTCTCCGTCCGCAGCAGGGTTTCCATCTCCTCGCGCCACTGGTTCGAGGTCTCGCCGCACAGGTTGCGCAGATAGTGCAGCGAGCCGAGGATCTCGGACAGGCGCAGCAGCCGGCTTTCGAACGGCGCCTCGGCCGCGCGCGCCGACACCGGTGCGGTCAGCACCGCCGACAGGATCGCAGCCGAAAGAAGAGCCCCACGCGTCATGCGCCACTTCTGGCCAAAGATTAGGGCTGCCGCAAGGCGTCATATCACCGGGCAAGCAGCCTTTGCGCGACCGCGAGCACGGAGGGGATGACCGGCAGGCCGGCCATGTCGGCGAGCGTGAACCAGCCGGCGGTCTCCGCGTCGTCGCCGGCGACCGGCTCGCCGCCCGCATAGGCGCCGCGGAACACGTTCAGCTCGAACGCCGCGCCTGAGCCCTCGCGCTCGATCAGCAGCGTCTCGACCGGCTCGACTGCGTCCGCCGCCAGCCCCGTCTCCTCGAACAGCTCGCGCCGCACTGCCGTCTCCAGGCTCTCGCCGTCCTCCACACGCCCGCCCGGAAACGCATAGAGCCCCTTCGACGGCGCCCGCCCGCGCCTGACCAGCAGCACGCGGTCGCGGTCAACCAGCGCGATCGAGACGGCGGGGAGGGGAGCGTGGGACACGGTCATGGCGCGAACCTAGGCGCGTCGGGATCGATGGGCAATGCGCCCGGTGCTTGACGGAGCGCGCCGCCATCGTCACATCTCGCCTCATGTGCGGACGTTTCACATTGACCGCGACGCCCGCGGAGTTGGAAGGGGTGCAGGCTCTCCTCGATCTCGAGGATTGCCCTCCCCGCTACAACATCGCGCCGACCCAGCCGATCCTGATGGTCATCGCCGGCCCGCGCAACGAGCCCGGTTCCAATCTGCCGGACCGTCGCGCGCTCCTGGTGCGCTGGGGCCTGATCCCGGGCTGGGCGAAGGACCCGAAGGACATGCCGCTGCTGATCAACGCGCGCTCGGAGACGGCGGCCGAGAAGGCCTCCTTCCGCGCCGCGATGCGCCACCGCCGCGCGCTGGTGCCGGCCTCCGGCTTCTATGAATGGAAGCGCGACGGCTCCAAGAAGAGCCAGCCTTACTTCATCCGCCCGCGCGGCGGCGGCATCGTGATGTTCGGCGGCCTGATGGAGACATGGTCGGAGCCCGGCGGCTCGGAGATCGACACGGGGGCGATCCTGACCACGGCGGCCAACGGCATCATCGCCGCGATCCACGACCGCATGCCGGTCGTCATCCGGCCGGAGGATTTTTCGCGCTGGCTCGACTGCCGCTCCAACGAACCGCGTGACGTGGCGGACCTGCTTAGGCCTGTCTCGCCCGACTATTTCGAGGCGATCCCGATCTCGGACAAGGTCAACAAGGTCGCCAATACCGGCCCGGAGATCCAGGAGCCGGCGACGGTCGGCGATGAACCCGCGCCCGCGGCGAAGGCATCACCAAAGGACGACCGTCAGATCGAGCTGTTCTGACGCCCGTCAGCTCGCGCGCTTCAGCGCGAACTGGCTCTTGACGCTCTTCTTGCGGGAGCACAGCAGCGCGGCCATGATCGCGGCCGGACCGATGGCGCGGTAGTGGCTGACGAGCGCCGCATATTGCTGTCGGGCGCGTTCGGCTTCGCTGATCGTACGGGTCATCTTCTTCCCTCTGGTCCCGTTGTTTCGACGTGCAGGCAGCCGGATGACGTTCGATTGGGACCGAATTCTGTCCCGGGAGGGGCATTTCCCGGATGGCGGCCTTTTACCGATTCATGGTTGATCGTTTGTCAACGCGGTGATGTCGAAACGACACACCTCATACAGGTGCAATCGCCTCGCCGGTCGCTCCTGTCTCGCCCCGCTCTGTATCCGCACCGTGTCGCGCGGGTCCGGCATCGTCTCCTCTTGACGCAACGCCCGCCCGCGCCGCATAAAGCGCGCGATGAAAACGATCTTCGCCATTTGCGGGATTTGCATTATCGGCTAGCGCTTTCGCTGGTCCGGTCGTTTTCGCCTTCTCTCAAAGACAGCAAACGCCCCGGCCAGCAGGTCGGTCGACGCGTGCCGCCGAACAGCTCCGGCTTTCGGATCCGGCACGCGCAGAAGAATTGCTTGGGATGAGGTTTGCATGCCGGACGGCTTCAAGGGGCTCAGGCTCTACAACACCCTGACGCGGACGAAGGAGGACTTCGTTCCGATCGATGCCTCGCGCGTGCGCATGTATGTCTGCGGCCCCACCGTCTACGACTATGCCCATATCGGCAACGCGCGCCCGGCGATCGTCTTCGACGTGCTCTACCGCCTGCTGCGCCATCTCTATGGTGACAAGCATGTCACCTATGTCCGCAACATCACCGACGTGGACGACAAGATCAACGCGCGCGCCTTGCGCGACTACGGCGCCGAGATCGAGGCCGGAAAACGGTCGCTCAACGAGGCGATCCGCAAGG
>VFQN01003105.1_pt1 | contig 24439 bp, 13 predicted proteins | sample 3512371 | NCBI WGS metagenome assembly VFQN01 (sample SAMN10412370, study PRJNA504923) | tailings metagenome | isolation source: Replicate 2 from Balatoc abandoned mine | place: Philippines: Itogon, Benguet | collected 2017-08-28 | reverse complement strand
TCTCGGCCTTGAGAGGGCCATATCCTAACCAATAGACTAATGAGGAACTGATGAATTTGGGCCAGATTATACGGATACATATCCCAAATCCTTTTTCCTTTCTCAAATTTTCCATCTCAGATCATTGCACCATGACAAGACTATTGCTGGTATTATTACTCTCTTCTCTCTTCTCCTCCTATCTTGGAAAGAAGATCCCTTATTTAAAAGTTAAAGTGTGCAACAATAACGTCGAGGATGTCGTACTCTTTCTTGAGGTTGAGTTATACCCAGGTCGATATCAATGGCGTTATGATGATTCAATCCCAAAACAAAGTTGTGTCGAGCGTCTGAAAGTATTACCAAATCGAAATTATGGGATACAGTATGATTTTGGCGATGATAATCAAGAAATTGTTGATAATTTCGGCATTGCGAAGGTAAACCAACTAGAAGCCATGTACTACCTTCTTTGAAAGTCTTTTTTTCTCTCTAGTCTTTACGATTTACCACGGATGTAAAGGAGTATATTTTTGATGAAATTCACCTCGATGATCTTCCGTCCCAACTCCGTGAACGACTCACAGCTCGAACGCCTTCTGCAACAACGAAGGGAAAAGGTACTCAACTGTCTAGTATGTGACTTTATCATATGTTTTTAAATGATATTTCTGTGAATGAATAGACACAGTGAGCTCGAAATCAGTCCCAGCAGAGAAAGAAGATGTGATAGAAGAGAAGAATCCTTCACAGTCAAAGAAGAATCCAAAGAAAAAGAAAGAAGAAAGTAACAACAAAGATAATACCATTACCACTAGTACTACTAATACGAAGAAGAACAAAAAAACAAAGAAAGAGAAAGATAATAATAGTAATGATTTACATAATGTCACAACATTAGATTACCTGAAACAATATAATTCTACTATTCTTAGTCGAGAACTCTTTCCTTTTGAACGAGAACCAAAAAAGATTCGTGTTTCCATCATTTCTCTTTTACCCTTTGAATTTACCTTATGTAAAAAGACATTTAATCAATTAGAACCAATTAATACGATCTCACCGAAGGAAGAATTCTTATTACTCGCGGAGATCGGTGATGAATTCGCTGCTGTGACTGTGAAACCTAATACACAACAGATTGATTTTCTTTTTGAATTTCCTCTTAAAGCCGATCAAGTAAGACTGATTCCCTTCTTTCTTTCTAATTTTATGCGTCTAATATATGATATCTCAACCATCATTCTAATAGAGGTTGTACGTCATAGGCGATGCTGATAAACTCTCTGACGTTGATTATAAATTCCGGAAATCCATTCAAGCACGTAGAGACTACATGAAATCCTATTATGAACAGCATGGACGTCATTACGTCGCTTATTATGATGGTATAAAGGATAAACCACGGAAACCACCAAAACTATTCTACTGGCCAACAGATTACATCGGTCAGACTCATAACGTCACATCCAAAAATCCGCAATGGTAAATATGTTCCTCTTTCTCTACGCCTTTTCTTCCCTTCACCCTTCCCTTGTATTGATCATAGGAAGTGTAATTTCCGCCAACAATATAAATGCAAGAAACCGAAGTCATCAACCTTCCAACTGCATGTAATATCCACATCACCAAAGGTCTTACTCATTCCAAACCTCCTTTCCAATGAAGAATGTCAAGAGATCCGTTATCTCGCATCACCAGTACTCGAGAAAAGTAAAATATTAGTGAAATCTAACAATAAATCAGAGAAAAACAATAAAATCCGCACATCCTCGAATGCTTGGATCTCACGTGATCAATCACCCATAGTGACGAATGTCTTTAAAAGGATTGCTGATGTACTTCAATTACCTTATACTCATCTAACGATTCATACCGGTGCAGAACATTTACAAGTAGTTCGTTATTTGAAAAATGAGTATTATAACTCTCATTATGATTGGTCACAAGGGGATGGTAGTCCTTATACGAGATTTATTACAATATTATTATATTTAAATGATTATGAGAATATTACTGATGCACGTCATGCTGCGAATAGTGCTCGTGAGACTTCATCATCCCTCCTTGAGGATGATCTGAATGCTGATTATCTCGATGAAGACAATGAAGACAACGAAGAAGATGATGAAGAGGTGGTGTCAGAGCCTAAAGGAGAGGATAATTGGTTAGATCCTAAGCTCTATGAAGGAGGAGAGACAGCGTTCTTCAAAGCGAATGATAATAAAGGCTTTGCATTACATCCAGGGAAAGGAAGTGCTGTTGTCTTCTATAATCTATTAGAGGATGGTAATGGTGATGAGATGGCTTTGCATTCTTCATTACCTGTAAAGAAAGGTATTAAATGGCTTGCAAATCTTTGGATTTGGGATCCTAAACTAACACCAAAGACATTCGATGTTCGTGGTTAAGACATTTGTCTGTCTTGAGCTTATACTTGTTGGATGTATTGTGTGTTTGATTGAGATTCTTCTGTTGTTTGATTCGTTCATTCGGTGGTAATAGATTATTTTCATTTCTCTGAATGGATGAATAGGTATAATTTATTTGGGGGTATTAGTACATGAAATAGTGCAACATAATATTCATTCATTTTCATTCATTTTCATTCATTCATTCACAAAACAAACAAAAAGAAACTAAAAAGAAAAAAGAAGAAAAACAAACTAATAATCATAATCATAACTCAGATGATTCTCTCGATCGATTCTCTCTCTTAATTAACGTCTTTGTCTTTTCCTTCCTCTCTGTGGAGCAGGTGGTGGTGCGTGTACAATGAATTGTTGTGGGGGAGCAAGAGGAATGAAAGGATTGACTGCGGGTGGTGCTGGTGGTTGTATTGGCATCTGATTAGGTTGTAAATATCCTACAACGTTATTAATCAGCGGTCTGACGTATTGGTTCACAAGAGGAGGAAGGAAGCCCATAAAGTTAGGACCTGCAGCTTGAGGCAGGAATTGAGGAGGTGCAATCTGTGGGATAGGCGGAAGAGGGAAACCAGGCTGAGCCTTCTTATCCAATCCTTTCAACCCTCCTTCAAGCAACTTTTCTAAGGCAGCCTATAACATACAGAACACAGAAATTTAGATATCAAGAACAAAGATATAATAATAATAATAGGAAATAACTCAATAAGAACTCACCTTCTTCTCTTCATCTAAATTTAAATTATTAATAGATAATTCATTTAATTTGATTCCTTTTGGTATTTCTACCTCCAATACCTTTAATCCTGCCTCTAACATTGCTCGACGATCATCATCGACAGTGTTGGAGTGCAGGACACACTTATTACACTTCTTATGATCGCAGTGAGGTGTACTACAGAAGTGTTGGTATCCTTCCTTCGTGATATTCGCACGACAAAGATAACAGATCCTTGTACCACAAGCACATGTCATCTTATTACATCCTTCTGTCTTATAGAAGCGTTTATGACACTTCGGACATTCTCTAATGCGAGCCTCTGCCATTGCTTCCTCTAATGTCAGACGTTGAGCTGTTTCTTCCTTCTTCTCGACTTCAGAACACTTCAAAGGAATATGAGACTCCTGCCCACAGAGAAGACATGTCTTTGCTTGACATCCGACACATTGGAACACCGTGTTCACAGGTAATGCAGAGGATGACGAGGAGGAAGAGGACGATGAAGTATTGTGTATCTTAGTGTTTGGTATCTCTGGTTTCTCATATAATAGATCACATGCATGACATTTAATCATATTGTCTGTTAATTGTGCTTTCTCAATATTCTCTTGCATAATAGTTTCAGTATATTTCTCAAATACTTTCTTTGGTAATGATTTCTCTATCATATATTCTGTATAAAAACCCGGGCAAGAGCTCAAACTATTCATACAAGGAATATGCATCGAAGATGACGAAGAAGAAGAGGAATTCTTATCTTTGGGTTGAGCTATCGTGGTAATTCCTCCTTTACCAAAGACCATTTCTTCGATATAATGTTGAAGACAATTCTTACAAAATAAATCTCCTTCAGTGCATTGAACCATATCTTCAAAGGCATATTCATTGTTATAACAACACTGACATTCATAGATTGCATTTTCTTCGAGTGCTAATTGTTGATTCATCTCTTCTGCTATCTTCATATCAGCATCTTCTAGTTGTTTTCTTCGTTGTTCGATGATGTAAGCGATCTCATAGGATAAGATCTCATTTAACTCACTTTGCATCAATCTCTCCGGCATTACACGAATTAACTGTCGTGTTTGGAAAGGTTTCTTTAGAAGGCCTGCAGCTTTGAGTTTTTCAGTTATTTCTGCGGCTTTCTCCTTGCTGTAACGATAGGGCAGAGGTAGGGCAGTGTCACTCAGTCGAGGTTTTTCTCCCGTGCTCTCCTCGATGAAATGTAAGGTATGGTAATAATGATGCTTATTCTGGAAGAAAAGCTTTGGTAAACATGCGGGGGAGAGGAAAGGGAAGTTATATGATAATTCAGTGATTGCTTGGTCTCTATAGGTCTCTGGTGTTTCCCAGGAATTTGATTTAAAATCATATTTCTCCTCCATCTTCTTCTTCTTTAATTGTATACTCAGATCAGAGGAGTGAAATTTATCCTCTTTCTCATATCCTTTCTCCATCATTAAGTCGATGACGATCTCTGCACTCTGTTGATGTTCTTCTAATAATTTCTCTACATAACTTCCTTTCGCTTCCGGGAACATCCGCAGAATGTCCACGATGGGATTAGGCTTCTTTTTGGAACTGGAAGAGACTACTTCAATTATATCAGAGGTGGAATTCGTGTTGGAGGAGGAATTTTTCTTTGTTTCTCTGCTGGGAGAATTCTTGGAATCCTCGCCATCTGCGAGGTCAATGACTTCGAACAGCTTCGATTTCGTGTTTAGGAGGTCTTTAACACGAGTTACGATGCTTTCAACGACTATTTGTTTTGGATTATCGATGCAATAGTTGAGCACCATCTCAGTGATCTCTCCCTTAGAATACTTGTTATCGCTCGAGTTCAAGATCTTCTTGATCGCTTTCCGCATAAATGGTTGTAAGTAATCATCTTCCTCTTCACTTGAAGCATCACTTTCTTCTTGGTCTTCGACATCCATCGCATCGTCCTCTTCATTATTCGCTACATTGTTCGTCATATCCAAAATTCCTTCCTCATCAACGTCAAACCGCGCTTTTCGCTTCTTATTCTGTCTTTCCCCATCAATAACCACAACAGTCGCCATCGTTGAGGTCTCTATCTCTTCCTTTCGTCCTTCAAAGTCGATCTATCAATGTCTCCTCGACTCACTCAAAATTCTCTCTCATTTCCAAAAAGTCATTTTCAAAATTCAAAAAAGTGCTTTTCATCGCCCGCCCATGATTGCCCATCTAATGTGGGCTTTCTCGCCTATTTCAGTCGTTATGAAACTTACTCATTATCATTAGACCCATTTACCACCAGATTCGCGACAGATAGACCTTTATCACCTTTTGTTTAGACCTTCTACGACCAGATATGGTGCGTTTAAAGTCGCTCCTATCGTTTGTTGTGGTGTTTTGCTATTGCTTTCTACGATTCGAAGGTTAGAATCTTTTATGATTCGATTGTTTGTTCTTGGCTTATATTCGTGATGTTCATAGCGAAATGTCAACCGAAAGTATCTTTAAATCCTACAGCAGCGCCTATATTCTTGACCTTCTCGCCTAGTAAGTGGCACTCTTCAGAGTTCTTGATTCACCTAACCCTCTCTCAGCATCAACGCCTTTTCCGACAAATAATCTCCCCGTTAATGATTCATCAAGTCCTTCACTCATGCCTACAGTGATATCTACAATTACTCCGACAGAAATTCCTTCTCACAGTCCGACATCGACTGCGTCATCTCTAAGTCCGAGTAATATAGGTATAGGACAACCTCCCTTACTCACACTGACCTAACCCTATAACTTCCATAGAACCAACCAGTTCTCCGAGTGCAAAGCCATCGAATATTAGTCCAACGATTCTTTCTTCACTCCCCACCTTCATCAGGACTTCAAACCCAACCACAGTAACCACAGATCCCTCGACCAATCCAACCACACATCCAACGACCTACCCAACAGCTGATCCGACAGCGGATCCAACGACTAGTCCAAGCACTAATCCAACAATTCTCCCAACAGTTGATCCTACTGGGAGCCCAACAGCATTGCCGACAATCAATCCCAGTGTCATTCCAACGACAGATCCAACAGCGACACCTTCCACTAATCCCTCCACGAACCCGACGATAACCCCCTCCGTATCACCATCAGTCTATCCCAGTGCAACACCGTCAGAGGATCCAACTACCCAACCATCTCAGACTCCCTCTGCAGCACCATCATTAACGCCTTCCCTCACTCCCTCCTTAACACCCTCAACCACTCCTTCTTTTAATCCCTCCGCCGATCCCACCCAAATTCCCACCACTAGTCCCTCTTGTCGACCTACTGTTCGACCCTCTTCAGTACCATCTTCATTCCCCACATCCTTCCCAACGAAGAGACCAACCTTAAAACCCACCACATCTATACCCACACTCACACCCACTAACATACCCTCCCCTATTCCGACCCAACAACCCACCGCAACACCCACGGCACCTCTCACCACTCTCCTAACAATTAATATGAAACAGGTAATGTGTTCACTCTATCTCTGTTGATCTAATATCGTGTAATCTGACGCCATGACGTATGATAGGATCTAGGCAATGTGTCGTACACTTCCTTCACCTCCTCTCCCTCCGCATCGACAGTTTTTGTCGATGCGGTGGCGAATAGTACAGGATTAAATTCGTCATCAGTATCAATTACCTCGACCAGTCCCATGACAAGCACCACTTCCTCTGCCACTGTCTCAATGTTCTCACTCTCCTTCCTAGTCGAGACCACTGAGACATCAAATAATGGAGGAGGAGTGACAATCTTCTTCACAGTAAAGGTTTTTATCGAATCTTTGGGTTTTTCTGACTATAATCTCGCGCTCAACCACATCCTCGCACTACTAAGTAACTCCCTCACCACCTCCTCCTTCCTCTCTCTCCTGCACTCCTTGGCTATCCGCTATGATGTTACTTCAATCTATGCCACGGCTGCTCCCTCTACCTTTGTCTATCTCTCTTCTTCTGTCTCGACAGTGACGTCATCTTCCTCGAGCAGTAGCAGCGAAGGCAGTGGCTGGGGCAGCTGGCCCGTCTATGGGCAGGCGTTGCTGATTGTGGGGGCAGGGGTGTTAGGGGCGGTGGCAATCGGAGTGATGGCATGGTGGATGTGGCACCACTGTCAAGCTCCTCTCAGTTCCTTCCATGCGAATATGCAGACACGTCATTCCTTTGTTCGAAGATTGCAACTGTTACGTCAGCGACAGCAGCCATCCACCACAAAGACTGACATCATCAACCCTGCTGCCAAGTCTGCAGCACCTCCCAACACCACTTCATCTGATGCTCCTGGAATGACGTCCGACGACCAACAATTCATCACTCTCGTTATAGCGGAGGAGCAACCTTCTAACAAGAGCAGTGCAACAATAAGTGAGAAACACGTCATAGACAACCCCACACTACATCAAGCAGGTAAGCGATCATTCTCTTCTTCTATCACTCTTGCTTCTGACGTTATCCATACAGCACCGGAACCAATAGAAGAGAAGGCAGACTCTCCAACACCTCCTCTTCCTCTTCCTAAAAACACTCCAATAAAGTCCAGCTTAAAGAAAGCAGCACCTCCGCCCACACCTCCTTCCATACCGCAACATCAAACACCTCTTCTGCGCAAATCCTCCTCAAACATCTCCTCTGCAGCGGACATCGTTCCACCTCCCTCTCCTCAACATCCCAAAACCTCATCTGGAGTGATGGGTATGGGCGGAAGTCGTTTCGTTGGGGCCTCACTGAGGCCGAGTGAGATGACGATGACGCACTTTCTCACATCTCCTCCAGTTCAACCACCTCCTTCCGCTGCCTCCTCCTCCACCTCGATGCTGCACTACTTCACAGCGCCTTTCACACCAGCCACTCCTCAACGTAATTCGAATAGTGACGTCATCGACAATGATCTACAGCCACACACCCTACCAACGCCTCAACCACCACCTTCTACCATACCATCCGCAACGACTGCGAAAGTGAAAAAGAAGAAGACCAAAAAGCCTCCCTCTCATCCAGTCACAGTTTCAGCACCGCCTCATAACCCCTCAACAGAGGGCAATCGAGATAAAGGCAGTGATCTCATGCTGTGATGGAATGGAAAATAATAAATAGCAGTTTATGTGTATGATGTATTATTAATAGACTAGTCCTTCCTTTATTGAGTGATTTTAGGTGTTTTTTCTTCTTTTTTTTTTGTTATTGTTGTTTTTTTCAGTTGTGTTCGCCTTTGTCTTTCTTTCCTCTGTTCTTTTCTTGATATTCTTATTGACTATCACTCTCTCCCGCTATTCCTTGTACTTTGAAGGTAATACTTAAGGGAAGGATGTGTAGATATGATAGGGTTTGAAGATGATGATAATTTTTGTCTATCTCGCAATCATAAGAAAAGAAACTTAACATATAAGAAAGACGTTTGAATTGCATCTCTGTATTATGTATGATCATTTTCAATAAGAAAAAGTATATAAAACAAGCAGGCCATTGCAACATAACGAGAGGTTGGAATACCAATCAGTTATCGTACTTGATGGTAATCGACTTCCCAGCATTCAGCATCGAACTTCGCATCAATGGAAACTCAGCCAAAACTTGCAGGAAAGTCGTGACATGCACAAAAACCTCTCACCTCCGGAAATAATAATTTTAGGTACCAGCATTAGCAGTACGGTTTCTGGTAAAATGTCGAAAAATAAATGAAGCACAAACTCTCTGGCAAGTTAGGTAGGGAAAAGAGTGGCTGGAATAATTTGGCCGCTATCTTCATTTCATTTTTTGATGCTGAAATGTTTAAGGATGCTGCTATAACGTTTTAGACGAGTAGGCTAAAGCGATGATGATGTTTTGAAGTTAATCGGACCCTAGATAAGGGTTTTTGTCAATTGACGATTTTTCTTATTATGGATTCTTAAATTCGATTATCTAATTTTATCTACTCCACTTTATCACAGTAAAGCTAAAAGAGAGAGTTTTTATTTGTGATGACAATGACAACAAAAATGAAATCACGGACGACAACTTAATTGTTTTGAAAACAAGAAGCAAGAAGTAAATATCATATACTAAGTATGATTCTTTCCTATTATTGTACATGGAATATGAGAAGAAACTATCAAAGAAAAACAAAACTAGGAGAAAGAAGCACTCAATTTGCTGAATGAATATAACATCAAACGACCAAAATTTCTTTAACATCCATCTTGTTTCGTGTGTGTCACTTGTAGTCCTTGAGGGTTTAATCCCATGTCCTCTGCCATCTGAATCAAAGAATTGAATAATTCATCATCCATAGTACGAGTACGAGACATGACATGAACACAATAATTAGTAATACCAAATGATGTCCCACAATCATATTCAACAGCATAATTTTCATCAATTGCAATTACAGTATAATTCACTGGATTTCCTTCATAAATCTTTTCCAACCATTTTCCTGGTGGATTTGAATTATATAAAGTTCCAGTAACATTTGTCCATTTACCATCAATAGTTTGATAACGACAATCATTATCAGCTAATGCATCACCTGTTGTATAGTTTAATGTTTGAATATTTAATTCTGTACATACACAATCTTTCTCAAAGAATGCACCACCTTTTGTTTGAATTTTACCAATTTCAAACCATTTACCATTATATAATTCATATTTAAATTTATTATCTGGTGCAGGGAATGAGCATCCTGCACCTAAGACCTGTTGAAACTTTTCTTTTCCAACAGATGTTAAAGATGATGATTGAACCTCTAAGAAGAAGAAAACAGCAATTGTAATCAATGGAATCAAAATAGATACAATGGTAGAGCTTCTCATTTCTTTCGCTTGTCGTCGGTGAGTTGTTGGTGGTCTTTTAGTTGTATTAAATTGTGATGATATAATATAATATCATATGATATGATATGAGTGATACAGTAGTCTCTTCATGACGTGGACTTCCTATCTTCTATATCGCGAGTTTGAAAGGTTGGAGTGATGAAGTGTGACCAAGAGGAGATCATATGTCGATGTAGTACAGCACCTCAAGTGCAACCATACCAAATGCGTAAGCACTTGGTATGGACATCTAAAAAGTAGTCTTATCGTGAAGTTTAATGAGTAGTCTTACCGAACCTTTGAACTCAGTGGCGTATGTAATTTAAAGAAGAAGAAGACAGCAATTGCAAGCAATGGGATGAAAAGAGATACAACTGTCAAATTTCTCATTCTTTCGCTTGTAGTCAGTGAATTGTTGTGGTAAAATATTAGTTGTATTAAATTGTGGTGATACCATCTAATATCATTTACTGTATGATGTGACGTGTCGTGGACTTCCTATCTTCTATATCGAGAGTAATTAAGGTTGGAGTGATGAAGTGTGGCCAAGAGGGAATGAAGAAGGCAGCGATGAGTGGACTGGTTATTTTAAAAAGAATGTCGGAAATAAAGCGACGAAATAATCCAGAATTTTCAGTTCGAGTGGCGTCCCCGAATCCCGTATCCAAAACATTATATTTCTTATTTAATATATAAGATTGTTGTTGTTGTGCATGGAAGTATCACATATAAATACCAAACACTTTCTATTAACTCTAATACCTAACGATTATCACATTTAAGTGTCTTTAATCGTTTCAAATACCAATTTAACAATACAAACTCCTTTCTACAGTTTGTTTTATGCTGAGGTGACTTTAAGCATGACAGAGGCATGAGACTCAATGACGAAGGTCGCTGGAGTCTTCGAAGTCAAACGTTCAGTCAAATCTTTTTGTTCCCACAGATCACGCAGCTTGTAGCGTCCGTCAGGCAAGCCTGCCTTTGCGAGGGTTAGAGAGAACTTAACAGGCTTTAAACTCTTATTCACGATGAGCACACTATATCCATCAGTTAAAGGTGCCATCCAAACCTCTTGATGCAAACCAGGATATGCATCACGATCAACAGTAAGGCACTGACGTTGATACAAGTTGAGTAAGGCGCCGTTAGGAGAAGTCCAGGATTGATGCTCGCGCACATCAACGTTGAAGTGATTGTTTGCCTGGCATGGCGCAGTTTGAACACGCTTACCTTGAACAATAGCCCAGAACTCAAGTTTAGCAACCTCTAAACAGAGTCCTGATGATCGAGACACGATAGATGCTCCAGTAAATTGCTCGATGTCCCACTTCGTCGCCTCAGCGCAGTTCTTTGTCGTCACACTACGAATGCCAATGCTAGCGTTAAATGATTGTAGGAAAGTAGTTGGGGCATCAAAGATTCCAGAAAGTTCATGAAGACATTCTCCAGTGGAGGTGGAAAGAATTGTGCCATCAGCTTGGTGTTGCCACTTCTGGTCTTCGATCTTATCCTCGTAGACACCGCTCTTGCCAGACGAACACTTCGTAGCAATTAATCGATTTCCGTATCCTTTGGATGGTAAAATATCACCAGAAACGTCAGACCAAGTAATTCTTCCTTGATATCCTAAGGAATCTTGGTTGACAGCAATAACTTCTTTGTTCGAGAGAATGTTGTAGATCTCGTCTCCGACCGTCATCGTGCGAATATCATTACCGATAATCAAAGGAGCCTTTAAGATTGACCATAAAGAAAAGTGGGTCTTGTATTCCTCGGTTGAGCAACGACCATTACCGATTTCTAACATATCAGGATCGTTCCAACCTTTATCAGGTCCAGCGTAGCGCCAGAGAGATGCAGAGTGTTCTGCACGAGAAATAATTGATTGCCAGCTGTCCTTAATATCACCGCTGACTCTCCAAGAGTTTGCACCAATGGAGGCACCCCAAACAGCTGGATTTTCTCTTCCCCACTCACACAGAGAGTAGAAGATCTCTCTGCCGGTAGCATCTAAAGCCTTGGCCATTGCACCATAACGAGAGGTTGGAATACCATGGTCTTGATAACAGTTATCGTACTTGAGGTAATCAACTTCCCATTCTGCATAGGACTTAGCGTCGATGGCTTCTAGGCCAAGACTTGCAGGGAAGCCCTGACATGTCTTGAAGCCTGCTGAGGAGTAAATACCAAATTTCAAATCCTTAGAATGGATGTATTCCCCAACACTCTTTAAACCAGAAGGAAAACGCTCAGAATCAGCAAGAATAACGCTTTGTTCATTGCGCTTCGCGGTCTGCCAGCAGTCATCCAAATTCAGGTAAACATAGCCTAAATCTCTCAAGCCACTGGAAACCAATGCATCAGCAGTCTCACGAATTAAAGTCTCTGAAATGTTGCAAGCAAATTTATTCCAACTATTCCAACCCTATCGAATCGACAGCGTAAGTTGAAGTACAAGCACAGTTTTCGCTGGTTACCTACCATTTGAGGAGTCTTTGACACAGCCTTTCCTGAGACTGCCACCATAACAATCATACATAGGACAATAAAAAAGCTTTTGATTGCCATTTTCTTGATAGAATGTCAATCGAATCTCGAGATGAAGGAAATGAAGAAAGAAGTGTTGATTCTCGAGGCAGAAAAATCGGTTTCCACGAAAATCGATTTTTTCTGCCTTTCTACAAAAAAAAAAAAGAAAAGAGGAGCAAACTTCAGAGCATTCCCGCTACCTATAGAATTCTCACTCCCTGTTTTGGCGCTTCCACCTTTGTTTTAACGACCTTAAATGTGATATATTGCTTAGCTTCATGTGATCCTTTAGTTCGAATTTAGTACCACAAAAATAACTGTATTTGTAAAATAAAAATAACGTTTGTTCTCAAAAAATGATTTTCAGTAAGCTGACTTTATTAATATTGAGTTTTTTCTGCGCACAAACAACAGTTTCTTTGAGATGTCTTGTCCTTGTGGATTGACTTACGAGGCGTTGGATTTCCATTAGAATTTTCAGGTGTAGGAAAATATGCCACGGTTTGGTGGGACCAGGAGGAAAGTGTACACCTGAAAATTCTAATGGAAATCCAACGCCTAGTCAATCCACAAGGACAAGACATCTCAAAGAAATCCACTGCCCATAGAATAAAGAAAGAGCTCTAGTCGTCAATATAAATCGATTGATGAGAATCCTTCTATAATTAATGAAATATATATAGTTTCCTGACGAATAATTAAAGAGGCTATTAATTTAAAATCATTACAGACATCCATTTATTTCCTATTTGCTTTAAAACTTTGAATCATTTGGTCTAATTGTTTCACAAAATCATTATCCTTCCCTAATACTTGGAAATAACGAGTATAACACTTGGTAAGAAGGAGATCTCTCTCCTTATACTGATGCAGTGAAGTATGAAAGTTAACCAAAGACATAATCAATGACAAAGAATGTGTTGTCGACTTAGGATGGTGTTGAAGTAATAGATCTAAATTCTTCCTCATTAAAGGGATTGCTTTATCATACAATCGTCGATGGAAATAATGAAGTGCTAAATTGTTTTGAAGATCAATTGTATCAATATCACTCTCTCCAAATTGTCTCGTTATCTCTTGTATGATTGTATGAAGACGAGGTTCAACTTGTTCCACCTCTCCTTTCTCACCTGCGAGCATTGCTAGGCCAGCCCTCACTTTAGCCGTCTCCCTCAACACAAAGGTATGATTCTCAGCCTTTTCTGCTTTGAAAAGTGCAAGAACTTGGAGACAGTCGTTAAAAGCTTTCTCCGTCTCTTCATATTTCTTTCTCAACCAAAATACTGAAACATACTCTCGTCTAATCGAATAAGCTTGTTGGTAGAGCTTCTCCTTCATTAATAACTCATACATCTCATTTAGATAAAAAACGATTTGCTCCCAACGATATTCCTCACATTGCTCATCGGTAAGATCTTCAGATTTTGGTATTTCCGGGGAATTCTGACTCTTAGGCGGAAGAACGATAGCTGTCTTGCGTACAAGGTCTTTGGGTGTCAAGCTCGTCAAACTCTTCAGAATGACCTCTAAATGACGATATAAGAGTTGAAATTGTTTCTCTGCCTCTCCTAAATTACGATGAATGTCATAGCAGTGAGTGGAGTAAAGATAGGCTTTCAGCCAGTGCCTCTTCTCTGCATGCAACATTGCTAGTTGAGTCATAACAAGATAAGGTTCGCGAGCATTATCACCATAGAAGGTCATAAAATCTTTTAAATGGGATGTAAATAAGCGCTCTAATGCATCGTTTTCCTTTAACTTTTGGTGTACTAAACCAAGCTGGTAGATGATGGGAAGCTTGTCAGCAGGGTTACTAGGCTCCAAGGATAAATATTCCATCATCACTTGCTTTGCATTCTCATTTTGTACGTTAAGTTCTGAATAAATTGTCGTCAGACCATAAAGGGTATCTAAGAGATGAATCTTCGCATTCTCTGCATAAACTGACATTGGATCTCTTAAGCCTGTGACAGGATCAACAATATATGAGGAAGTAGCAGAATCCTTCTGTTGTTGTAAGACATTCTGATATAGCTTTCTTTGAATCGGTAAGAGACTTCGTAAGGTTTCTTCAGCTTCTTTATGTTTTTTATTCTGATTATAAGCAAGAGCAAGTGACTTTAGAGAACTAATCGTTACAAGATGATCCATACCAGCTGTAAGAATAATCTTTTGTAAATTAACTGATAAAAGACGTTCAATCTCTTGATACTTTTGTTCAGTTGGTAAAAGTTGATCACCATATTTTTCTAATATTTTAATATAATTTAATAAACATTCATAAGTGAAAATAGTATTATCACCAAAATATAATTTACATCGTTCATAACTTAATCTCATATTAGAAAGTACTTTTAATTGTAATAATCTTCTACGGTTTGAATTTTGTGCGATCTCTGGTCCTTCTAACTTTGCTTCATAGAGTGTGGCGAGGCCATAGTAGGCCGACACGATCTTTTCTAACATCGAAGACTTTTCCTCACTGGTTCGAACAGATTGAGGCGGTCCAGTAGGACTGACAATTTGTAATTGACCGGTAACACTTGGATCAACATGAATCTTAGGGTAAATCCTCTCAGCAAGAGCAATGTATTCGAGGTAGGTTGCTTCTGCCTCATCGTATTGTTTGAGGTTAATCTGTAAGACAGCACGATTTTGAAGGTTTTCAATTGAATAATAGTGATTAGCTCCAACAATATTGGAAGAAATTTCAAACCATTCTCGGCTTAGTGCAACTCCTTTCGCGAATTGATCGGGTTGAAACTGGTACAGGTTTGTGAGAGCATTTATAATATGAAGTTGGAATGGTTGCATCATTTGCTTGGTATCTTCGTATAAATTCTCAATGTGATTTGTTATCGAGTAAATAACACTCTTTTGGATTTGTTGGGAGACAGTTAATGGTGCTTGCGAGGAGATCAGCGGCTGCTGTGCATTCGTATTGTGGATATCTTTAAGGTAGGAGATCAACGTACTCTTGTCGCCTGGTGCTGTAGTAGAGGTTGATTCGATATCTTTTAATTGTAGGAAGTGTTGAAGGATGTTATTATTTGCTGCATATTCTACTGTTTGTAGGAAGTCAGGAGATAAGAAGGAGATTGACTTCTGATGTTTCCACGCTAAATAAAACTCAAAAAGGTTCCATGTGCGAGATAAAAGCTGGAAATTTTGATCTGGACTAAATATAAACGCCATAGATCCGATCTGATGTTGGATCATGGCGTCAAGAGCTTGAAGGGATTGCACGGAAGTTGAGTTACTACCGGTGTTGCGATGGTGGTTTAAAGCGAATACATCCATCCATACGACGTGATCAGGTCTCATCATGCTTAAAGTATCAATTACTGATAAGAAATTATAATCCCAAAGATGGGAGACGTAAATTGTAGCAGGTTGAATAGCTGGGTGGCTGGGGTGCTTAGACTTGATAAGTTCACAAAAAGACATATTCTGGGATCTTGTTGCAGGAATTATAACTTGGTTACATACATCTCGTGTTGTTAAATCTTTAATAGCTTCCCGACCTCCACAATCCTCAATAAATGCCTGCAGAAAGTCTATTCTCACGCCATCTGTTGGAATAATCTTCTTGTAATCTCGATGAATGTCATGTGAGAAAACTGGGTTGGTAGAGAACCTTGCCTTAATTCCCAAGATCCGTCTTGTCGAAAGGCTCGTCAACAATCGAGAAGCCTGGGTAAACATCGTCTAATTTATAATGGAACTTCTTCCTTCTGTTTTATTTCCCCCTCTATCTATGACGTAAAATATTGGAAAAGAAAGTTCCTCAACCTCAAAAGCGCTTTTTCGATGATTGCAGGAAAATCTGACTTATCGTTTCACAACCAACAATAACAGTGAATAGATTCAACCACAAGATCATTCTAGATTTTCAACTTCAAAGACATTCTTTTTCTTGTTATCTCTCAATTTTTATCATCTAATCATGGGTTGTGCTCAATCTACTTCTGCTCCTCCTGTTGCGAATAAACCTCCAGCTGGTCCTGGAACAGCCAAGCCAGCGAATCAGGCTGCTACCACTGTTAATACTACTCAAAAGGCAGCTACGACTACAGCACAGAGTAATACCACTCAAGCGAACTCTACTGCCACCACAGCTACTACCAAGGCAGTGGAGCAAACTAACGCTGCTACCACCAGCGCGACCACCACTGTGACGCAAAAAACCGAAGAAGCCAATAAATCTACCGAAATTGCGAATACTTCTGCTTCTGCCGCTGTGGAATCTGCTAAAGAGACGAACAAAGAAGTGATTACCACTGCTCATACCACTGCTGAAACTGTCAAGGAAGAGACTGAAGTCAAGAAAGAGGAAGCTGCTGTTGTTGTTGAGAAGAAAGTTGAGGTTGTTACAACACAGGTCACGGAGACACACAAGGAAGTGGTCACCACTACTGTCGTTGAAACAGTAGAAGTAACCCATGAAGTTGCTAAAACTGCTGCTGCTACCCATGAATCCGCCAAGGAAGAGATTCATGTCGTTCCAGCAGCTGTTACACCTGCAACTCCGATCGAAGAGCCAGTCGTTACTGAAACCCATCAAGCTCCTGTCCCTGCAATTGAGGAAGAGCATAGACTCGTAGTTGAAGAAGTTACTATTCCTGTCGAGCCAGAAAAGGTCGAGACTCCGGTCCCTGTCGAGGAGGTCAAGGTTGAAGCCCCTGTTCCTGCTGAGCCAGAGAAGGTAGTAGAGACTTCTGTCCCTGTGGAGGAGGTTAAAGTCGAGACTCCTGTTCCTGTCGAGGAGGTCAAGGTTGAAGCTCCTGTTCCTCCTGAGCCAGAGAAGGTAGAGACTCCTGTCCCTGTTGAAGAAGTCAAGGTCGAGAAGGTTGAGGAGACAACAGTTACTGTGAATGAGACCGTTGTTGCCACTCCCGAGAAAATCGTCGAGCCTGTTGTCGAAGCACCTGAACCAGTGAAAGACGTTGCTCCTCAGCCCCTTCCAGTTCCTGAACTTAAGAAAGGAATGATTCTCAAGCAAGGTCACTTCATTAAGAACTGGAAGAATCGTTTCTTTGTTTTAGATAAAGGATATCTCACCTATTACGAGTCACAGATTCCTACTGCTCCTTATGGTGTTGGAAAGAAAGGAGAACAATCCCTCATTGGAATTTCAGTCGATGTACAAAAGAATGTCCTTCACCTTAATACTAAAGATTCTTCTGGTAATGTCACCACTTTATTATTATTAGATATTAAATACCCAAATGAACGTGACGAGTGGGTTGCAGCATTAAATCAACATATTGATTATGCTAATAACCCTGCAAAGTATGGTGTTAGAGTTTAAAGAAGAACAGTACTTTATGACGTTTAGTCTGTGTTCACCTGTTAAAGTGCTTTTTTCTCAGTCTTACACATTTATATCCATCGAATAGTTGTATGAAACGTGAATTCATGTATTTATCCTCCTCCACAATAGATGGTGATGGTTTTGGGAAGTTAACTTGCACTCATCACCCCGGCAATTCCTCCTCTTCCCTTCCCAAGTTTTGTTCGTTTGTCTTATATAATAGTTGTCTCGCTAGCTTAAGGAGAGAAAGAGTTTTACTCGATCCCCCAAGAAAATTTTGTTTTTTTTATGAATTTTTTTTTTCTTCTCTTTTTTTGGTTTATATTCTCTCGAAATAACATTAAATAACTTTCAATGACCAATATAAGGTGTCTCTTGAGTGAAAAACATGGGAAATAAAGAATGACTTCAAAGGTATGTAGTTAGAGATTGATTCCCTTTTTAAAATGGCCTCCCCCTGCTGTATTTTTTAAAAAACGGGCTTGTTTCTTCAACGATAAACTTTCAACCTCATTATCAAACTGAAATTGATTTCAGTTTCAACTGTCAATTCAAGGAATAGACTTAAGGGGTTTGATTTGTTTGGCGTTTTAATCTTAGTTTTCTTGACGAAAGCCTATGTCTACCTCACAAAAACTGAAGAATCCATCACAATAGTAACTCATTTATTACATATGTCTCGTCACTTGAAATTACTTTTCTTTATTAGTGATTTGCTCTTTAAATTATTGTTCGTCGGAGGTATGCTTTTCGAGAGGGATGAGTTCGACATATCTCTAAATTTATACTTTCTTAGATAATAAAGTCGGGAAAACGTGTTTAATTGTAAGATTTGCTGATGATATCTATAATGAAGGTCTCTGGCCCACTTTTGGTCCTGACTATGTAAGTCAAAATGATTCTCTATTTTATTTATTTATTCTTACGTCTTTAGAAAATCGGCAATGTCGAAGTTGATGGAGCGAGGATTAAGCTTCAGATAGTAAGTTTGGCGATTTATCCTCCCTATTATCTTGCCTTACCACACAGTTTCGTGCGAATAGTGGGATATAAGAACAGGTGGAGAGAGATGGGGCCCAGTTCCTCCCTCTTATTATCGTAGTGTTCATGGTATTTTCATCGTGTATGATGTCACTAATGCTGAATCTTTCAATAATGTGATGATATGGCTAAATGAAATCACCAAACACGGCACTGAGAATGTGATCAAATTGTTAGTCGGAAATAAATCCGACTTATTAGACTCTAATCGAGCTGTCACCTTCGAACAAGGACAGGCAATGAACTCAATTTCCTCCTCACCCATTACTTCTATTAATATCTTTTTTTTTCGTAGGAATTGGCCAAGTCAATGGGAATAGAATTTATTGAAACCTCTGCAAAGAACTCAACCAACGTTGAGAAGGCTTTTCTGGTTCTGACAACTCAAATAAAGGAAAGAAGGGGGTCTCAACCTTTACATCATTATAGAAGAGGTGTAAAGTTAACTTCAAGGCAGTTCACCCCAGGACAAATGGTTCCTCTTAACAATAGATGCGGTTGCTGTTAAATGAAGTTAATATTAGATGTCCGTTAAAACCTCTGCGATAAGCACATCATATTTATATGTAGATAGTAATATTCTACATTATCACAATTAAAGTCAATTTATCTAGAGTTTACATAGTAATAACTGAAATGATGGTCACATCATTTTATATGATGAATATAGAGAATTAGCTATATTTTTGGAAGATTATTATGGTAATATAAAAATCTAAGCTCTAAAATAACTACACCAATGAATAGAACTATTACAAGCTACAACAAACTCTCCAGGCTTGTCTATATTAATTACGGCAAACCCCCAACTTCCATAGCATAGTGCTGAAAAAAGTAAAAAGAACAATAATATTCGCTCACCAAATCCGAAAGAAAACCTTTTTCGAATGAAAGGTTTATCAGAACTTTACGCTTCTGTCGTTCTACCAAGAAGACAATAACTGGTAAATGTGTCTTTCTGCGCATGGTGCAAAGTATTTCAGCATGGTAATGTTTTTGCTTTTAGTCTTTTTGCCCTTCTTTTTCGCTATTGCTGAAAAATGTTGGCCAGATTACAAGAATATCGATATTCTGGCTCCTTGTTCACTTGGAGGCGATTCAAAAGGAACTTGGTTGAATGTAAGCCAATCAAACATTGAAGAAAGGAAGAAATCTTTAAAACATTTTTTGTTTAATGGGCCAGGTGAAGCAACCTTCTTTGATCAAGTTTGGATTCCTCACAAATGTTCCTACCATCGATTTACCAGAGAAAGCTTATTATACTTCGCTGAGACAATGGTGAAATCAAACCCTGAGACCTTTCCTCATGGATACATGCAATTTGTAATAATTGCAGACAGCGGAACACGTGAAATGGTCTGTGGTATAACCCACATCATCGGGGGATCTGAAATCTTTGGACCGAATCTAAACGAATTTTGTGGCAATCATACGAAAAACGCGTTAACTATTCCCGATACAGATCAAATTCATAATCTTACCATAAGTAGATACCTCAAGCTTTCATTTGTTTATTCATTGCATGGAATACATACTAATTTCCCATTGCATGTCTCTGTTTTAACTGAACTAAAACCTTATGCCATCGTCTATAATGTTGGTTGTGGTATTTTCTTCCCTTCTGTCCCTTATATACAAGTGCATTTGAGTGATAATCCGTCGTGTGATACAACCTGGGTGAAAAATAGAACGGAACTTTTCATGAGCACTCAACCGCCATTAATGAAACAATTATCTGATCTAGCCAACCAAATTGGTTCTAAAACTCGATTAATTTATCGAAATAATCACTACAATGCATGGTATGGTGCTTTATGCTTTGATTCGTTATTAGAAGAGTGGATTCATAGAGAAAGAAGACAAAATCATACATTTCGATGGGAAGTATTTGATACTCGTGGAGTCTCAAAACATGTCTGGAAAGAAGCCCACTTTGATGGATTTCATTATGGTCGAGAACATCATGTTTGGACATATGAAGATCATTGGAAATTCTATTCTCATATAAACCATCGTCATTGGGGTAAATTAGAGATGCAATTAGCGCAATCACTACTGAACTATCTTTTTCATTGCGATTATTGTTAATGAATCTAAGAAATCTGATTTAACCTTTCCTGAGAAAGAGTTAGAATTTGAAGTAACATGTCTCAATCAAACTATCCATCATCATTTTATGCCACGAAAGCGTCACGAGATTAGTGACTAAGAAGAGAATGCGATGATTTGGCTTTCTTCGGCTGTTTTTGTTGTTTTTTTATTGAATGTTATGCTTTTGTTGTAAGATCTTTTGTTATAGTTGAATAATCTTGCGTTGCACTTCGCCTCCTCGTCGAAATAGTCTTTCCCTTTAACTGTTAACTGAAGAGGAAACAATTTTGAAAGTAATTTTTACAAAACTCCAGTAGAAGAATGATTTCAAGGGCTCAGTCATTGGATTCGAGCTCTCAGTTTATTGTGGTGCTTTTTTACATGATATTTCATCAACAACGAACGACAAACAAAACTTCAAAATAGATGGTGAATAATAGAAGCAGGGAATTCAGGGATAAATTTCAAAAGAAATCTGTGACTAAAATATGGAATATTCATAGATGAATTAATTCTTAGAATACTCGCAAATGATGTCCCTAAGTAGAAATTTGACTTAACAATCACTTCAATGGGAATAATCAAGAAATCCTATTGTACCTGAATGAGTTTTCGAATGATTGGTTTTTCAGTTTGTTCTTCTTCAGGTAAAAATTCACAGCAAACATCTTCTGCAGTTCTACCATCCTACTTCCAATATTAAGAGATAGCTGAATGAAAGTAGCTAATGTGTGTCTTACATGGTTTCTAAGATTAGGATTGATCGTTGGACATTGGAGTAACATTTGTACAATTTCCCGAAGCCCAAAGAAAGATGCTACATGCAACGGAGTATCTCCACTCTATAATGGAGAGGTTTATTCCTTTAGAAAGATGGTTTTAGGGAGGGATCTCACTTCATCAGACTGTATGTTAGGATCTATGAAAGGGTGTGTTAGCAGGAGTCGCACTATTTCAGTGCGATGATCTGCAGCCGCTATATGAAGAGGGGTCCAATTTTCCTTTTAAAATTACTCAGATAAAAGCAATGAGCTAATGAAGATCTGGAAATACCTCTGTATGGTTGATCTCGAGGTCAGAGAGAGTGAGTAAATGAGCTAAGACTTCGGGTTGGTTTTTCTCCGTAACAACATAGAGAGGTGTAAAATGAGACTTTGGTAAGTACTAATTGTGTTGAAAGAGTTAGATATTCGTATCTTGGCTTGTTTAAAGCTCTTACAGTATTCAAGAACTCCGGATATTCTTGTAAAATCGACTTAACCTCATCCACATTCCCCACCGAGCAAGCAGTATCTAACTGATAATGAGCCTCTACAATCCCAGACAATAAGATCCCCTCATCTCCTTCCAAAATTGATCATCTTACTTGACTTTGGATCAGTCGCTAAGTATTGCCCCATTTTCTCCACAAAAGAATAAAGTGGGTTTTCCCCAAAACCTAACAGCTCGGCGAATGAACCTGGCATATTGGACAATCGGCGGTTACTTTCTATTGATTGTTATTGATTATGATGTCATGTTTTCGAAGAAAAATTGAGAGTGTTTCAGTAGATAGTCCAGAAGAACAAAAGAAGAACCCACGTTTACAAAAATTCTCGATCACAATCTTTCAAAAAGGTGAATGGCCATTATTAAGAGCATTCTGTAATAAATATTCAATAAAACAAATTCACTTAATTACCGTCTTTCAAACCTATCTAAGTCATGAAGAAGTGTATGTTCGAAAGTTTCGTATCCGCGTAAATGATCCAAAGGTCAAATTTGCACCTTTTTCACCATTAATGCAAGAATTAGCCGATGTTTTCATACCTTCAATCTTTCTCAAAGAATTTAAACGTTTAGATTTACCAGATAATCCAGAAGAATGTACATTTGTAAGATTTATTATCATGTCTTATTTATTTGGTTGTCAACCTATACCTGATTTAATTTATGACTTTTTCGCTATCCTACGTAAAAATTTGACCATTCATACAACTGCGTTAATTGCTGTTTATTCCTTTCAACAAGTCTGTTTATTACTTATTGAAGATTTACAGAATACTGGTACCTATAAATTTTTGAAAAAAGCAATTAATCAATTAGATACAATGAAAGATTTACGATTATCAACATGTATTGGTTTAGGTATTAAATATCCATTATTATTTTATGCATTAATAAAATTTCGAAAATATTTTCAACGTTATATATTTGGTGATCAATTTTGGGAAAATCGAAAACATTTGAAAATGAAATCATTACCACATTTACCAATAGATCATGATCTATATAATCCATGGTTTATCAATGAAGAGACGGCGAGAAAGTACACAGCAAGAGCATTTATTATGGATACAATTTACGAGAATAAAAATTGTATATTATTCCCTACGTTTTATGATGATATTATTGAGAAAATCACATATGATGAGATGGTATTATTAATTGAAAGGATTGGTTATAAAGCTGCTAGACGGTTGACTGTTGAAGGTCAGATTATATATGATAAATTTGATCCTACCTTCCTGTCTTCCTTTAAAGGAATTCCACTACAGCGTGCAAGTTCACCGCCAACAAAGCCGGCGAGTCCTCCAAAGCCTGAGGCAGGTGTCAGATCTCTCCTCTCCTCACCTACAGCGAGTGCTTTCGGTGATCTATTCCATCGTTCTTCTTCCTCTCTATCTGAGCTTTCGAATACCCTGACGAACTCATTGAAACCACTATCACCGACTCAAGGATTGCTTAAATCTTTGTCTCCATCCAAGGGCAATCATGATACCGCCACAGTTCAACCTTTCTCACCTACTCATATGGGTAACGGCGTACTGGAAGATATCCCAGAAGAAAATATTCCAACGAGGATAAACCAAATTGACGAAATGAATGAAAGTCAAGAAAAGCCGGAGATTACGAATGCTGGGGATAATAAAGCTGAAGGGGAGGAAGATGATGGTGTCGAAGATGATCAATCATCATCCTATGATTCTGATGAAGAGTATAGTGATGAAGAAGGCAATGGGAATGGCACAATACCTCCATATAAACGCACTGCTAGCAAAAAGATCCATAATTTACCTGATGCTGATCATTACACTCTCATTCACGACCAACCAACTGATCATGAGTTTGTCTATGATGTTGCTACGGGTAGGACAAACTGGGTAAGAGTAATAAGGAAAGGAACTGGAAGAATTATGAGAAAGCTTGTTACAACAAATTCTAAATAGATAGATTGTGTAGAAATATTACTGTACTAATGTAAATAGCAATAAAGAGAACTTCGTGTGTGTCAATTTTTTGTAAAAACATATATGCAGTAAGTCTGTTTTGACAACAACAACAACAACAACAACAACTACAATAATAATAATAAAAGATATACTTCATCTGAGCACTAGACTATACTATTGAAGTGTTTGTTGCCGAGTGAAAACCTGTCTGTCTCCTGACTGACTTTCTCTTCTAGCGAGGGTAGAAAATTCGTGTAAAATGTTGGGAAATTTCTTGGAGAATTCTCCTCTCGTTTGAGCAGATTTTGAGAGAAA
>VFQN01003104.1_pt1 | contig 24446 bp, 29 predicted proteins | sample 3512371 | NCBI WGS metagenome assembly VFQN01 (sample SAMN10412370, study PRJNA504923) | tailings metagenome | isolation source: Replicate 2 from Balatoc abandoned mine | place: Philippines: Itogon, Benguet | collected 2017-08-28 | reverse complement strand
CTATACGCCCATCTGAATCACAGCCGTCAGTTCAAATCAATGGGTCCTGACCCTAAGCCGCCCTTGACAATGTCATTCTCCTCGCCTGCGGAAATTGTGTCGCTCCCCAGTAATCCATAAATGATGTTTCTTCCATTAGTGCCGTTTAAAACGTCACCTGCATTTGTACCCGCGATTTGAGTGGGAATAATCTCTTGGTATATTGGTCTTTCGAAATATGTTTTGCTTTCCCAAATGAATTTTAAGTTAATGAACTCGTTTGGGTTTGTGTCTAAATTGTCAACTTCAGGTCCCATTGTATACGTAATATTTATTGTTCCGTCATTTATAATATTACGCCAATCTATTGAGGATATGTTTAGTATTTTTGTCGTGTGCTGAGATTGTATTCCTTGAAAAACTCCTAGATCATATCCGTCAATTTTTATTGAGAACCATTCATCTGGATATAATGTCGTGAGGTCACCAAAATCACCGAGAAAATTTACCTGAACTTCTGCGTCTCCAACAGTATTCCTCGTTACGGAGACGAGTGTGTCTCCTAAGACCTTGTTTCTGGATTCCCCTGTGTCGGCAAATCCTAGTATCTCGCTTGTTACTTCGGTCGTTACCGTATCCATAGTCGCCTCCAACCGATGGTGAGTTGTCGGCGAAATTTAAGAGATTACGTAACGAGTATATTAGTTGCGTATGCGTCTGTCCTGGCCATCTGTTTGCAGTAAATGGGCATAGAACAGGGAGCATGGGGCGTGAGAGGGGTATAATGCTGCCGGGTAATAGCCGCAGTTTGGCTTACACGGTTTCACCCTCTTCCTACCCAGCATTGCCGATTAGAAGGAGGGGCATTTTAGAGCCCCGCCTTCCGCATTAACTCATCCAGTGCCTCGCCATAGGACATTCCAGTGTCGTTGCAATATTGCTTAAACCTGTTGATGACATCGATCGGCGCACGCACGAACGCTTGGTCCAAAGGCTCGCTCGTCTTGCGGATGCGCTTGATCCTTTGGACCGGCTCGCGGCTTTGGAAGCCGGCCCGCTCGGCTGCGCGATCGGAGGCCTCCTGTTCGGCCTGTGGTGGTGCCTTTTCCGAGGGGCGGGGTGCGAAGCCGGAGAGATCGAGTTTCTTTGGTTTTCCAAATCCAAGATCGTTGGACATTATGCTGCCCCTTCCGTCGAAGTGCCACGAAGGAGTTCGAGCACCTCCCCCGTCAACTGGACGGCATTGTCGATGGCAGCCTCAAGGCCGTTCACCTGCCGAGCGTCGAGTTCGAATAGGCTGAGCCGCTCCATGAACATGGCGTTATAGGCCTCGCGGCGATAAAGATGGGTGCCGAGAACCGGAAGGTCATTGCTTCGCATCTGATCGGCGATCTCCCGCTCGATGCGCCGTGTGAATGGCGGTGGGCTGGTGCGATTGAAGGCGAGCGTGAAATTCAGCTTGCGTCCGATATCCTCCTCGCTTTCCTGCACGAGGCCGACGGCCCGTGCCGCCTGTTTGGCATCGAGAGCACTGCCACCCAGTGGGATCAGGGTGAGATCGGCCCGGATGATGGCCCGTGAGGCAAGGCGGCTTGCTGTGCCTTCGAGATCGACGAAGACAAACTGTGCCTCGGCCGCGGCGGTGTTGATAAGGTCGCGGATGTTGCCTTCCGTCGCCTCGCTGATGACCTTGATCGGAAGATTGCTCTTTCCCGTTCGCCAATCCGTGATCGGTTTGTTGGGGTCGGCATCGATGATCGTAACGGATCCGCCCTGCTGAGCCAGCGTTGAGGCTATGGCCAGGATGGTCGTCGATTTACCTGCGCCTCCCTTGGGATTGGCTGCACACACTACCGGCATGGCTTGTCTCCTACCAATATCAAGCAAGCTTGATAGCTTGAATGCTTTCAGAAGGCTATTTGATATCAATTCAGAAAGCAATTGAAATGAAGTCTAATTGCAATTTGAAAGCAATCAAATTTGATATCGGAGTTGCTATCATGGCCAGTGCCTCTGCATGGCACGAGTGATGTGCTACCGCTTGGCGGTCTGGGTGGCTGGCCATCAGTGAATAGGTGGCTATGCAGTTTCCGGTTCGATGATGTGGCGTGAACCACACCTGCCCGGTGGCGCGCGCGTGCCTCCACGTTATGCTATCGAGAACCGCCAGCGTCTGCGCGTCCATGCGGCCGGTCTTCAACCCGGTCGTTCGGCCGCCGTGGCATCGAGGACGGCGAGATCACCATGCAGTCCACGCTGACTTCCATGAGGTATCGATAGATGACGAACCCGTATAGTCCCGATTCATAGCATACGCGAAGTTGTGAACCGTCTTGCCTGATCCCCTTCAGCGCTGAGAGCACCTGAAGCCTCTCCCGCGCCTTCGGCAAGGCTCATGCGGTGTCATCACCGGATCAATACTCCCCTCGGGGAAAATTCACGCGGCATTGACATACGGCGCAAGATTGGCCGCATCGAGCAGTTCGCGACCCGACTGCCGCCGAAACACTCGATGCGATCTATTCCTACGCCGATAGGGATGAGATCACGCTTGCCAAGGTGATAGAGCGGGCAATAGCTGCGCTTTCGCAAGGAAAATAGCAGCCGTGACATGGATCAATTTGCAATCTATAATAAACTGCGCACTCTAGTCATAAATGATCGCAAGGGGACGAGCCATGGTGACGGAAACAATAGACCACGCTACACTTGCCGAACTTGTAGAGGCCGGCGCACTGCGTGGTGCTCATGTCGTCGGCCAACCAGGCGGTTGGTCGCTCCGAGTAAAATATGGAGCGGCCGAGCGTTCCCTTGCCGCGCAACGTAGCCGGCAAGTGCGTGTGTTTCGGCGCATGGAAACCTTAGTATCCTATCTCAAGGACATCGGAATCGAGCGTTTTGATGTGGATGCAGCCGATTATGAGGCTGAGGGCGGAAAATCGCGACCAGATAGGGCCGAAGCTATGCGCCGCACACACGAAGCGGCAGCCCATGACAAGTGGTTTCGCGAGCAAGTCGAGGCAGCCGTGAAGGAGGCCGATGATCCGAACACAGAATGGGTGCCGCACGAGATCGTCAAGCAGGATATGGCACGCCAGCGGGCCGAGATGTTGACGCGCATCAAAGGCAGTAGCGAGTGAACATCATTTGGCTGCCAGCGGCGCGGGCTAATCGCACCAATGCCATTGACTATATTGCTCTGGAGAATCCGAGCGCTGCGCTCGACCAACTTGATGAGATCGAGCGACAGAGCGATATGCTGGCGGTTTATCCGAAAATCGGCCGCGTCGGTCGTCGGCACGGTACGCGCGAGCTTGTCGTCAATCGAACTTCCTTCATTCTCGTCTATCGGCTGCGGCCACGGTTGAAGTGCGTTGAGATTTTGCGGCTGCTTCATGGAGCGCAGAATTGGCCCTAGGCTCAGGACCTATTAATTTGTCTTGATCTGTGATTCACGGTTTGAGGAAGGAGACCGTGATGAGTGATTTGTTTCTGCTGAGCGATCGCCAGATGGCTCGGATCGCACCGTATTTTCCCTTGGCGCATGGCGTTCCGCGCGTCGATGATCGCCGCGTCGTCAGCGGCATTGTCTACGTCATCAAGCATGGCCTGCAATGGAAGGATGCGCCAAAAGATTATGGGCCACACAAAACGCTCTATAACCGGTTCATCCGCTGGAGCCGCCTTGGCGTGTTCGACCGCATCTTCGCGGCGCTGGCCGGTGAAGGTCCGAAACCCGAGCGCATCATGATCGACGCGACGCATCTGAAGGTGCACCGGACGGCGGCGAGCCTGCTCAAAAAGGGGATGTTCCCCGTCGTATCGGGCGAACCAAAGGCGGATTGAATTCCAAACTGCACACCGTCTGCGATGGCGAGGGCCGTCCGATCATCATGCTGCTCAGTGAAGGCCAGATGAGCGACCACAAGGGTGCTCGCCTCGTCCTGGATGCCTTGCCGCCAGCCAGGACGCTGATTGCTGACCGTGGATATGACAGCAAGTCCTTCCGGGAGGCCTTGCAGGCAAAGGGCATCGAACCCTGCATTCCATCAAGCCGAAGCAGGAAGGCGCCATATCCTTATGACAAGGCGCTCTACCGCAAGCGCCACAAAGTCGAGAACCTCTTCGCCAAGCTCAAGGACTGGCGGCGCATTGCAACCCGATACGACCGGTGCGCGCACACCTTCTTCTCAAGCATATGCATCGCCGCAGCCGTCATCTTCTGGCTTTGATTTAACGAGTCCTGAACCTAGTTTGAGCAGATGTACAGAAGGCGGAAATGGCCGGTTGCCAATGCCGGGTGATCGTCAGTTCCTGCACGAACCGCTCGCCGGCCTTACAGGCCGCACGGAACAATTTACAACCCGTCTGCGCGCCGATACCATTGAGGCGATCTATACCTTCCGTGTGCCGCCATCGTTCTTTTTCGGGGAAGTGACGGCCGGCGCAGCCCCGGAACCAGGCGGGGACGCGGCCGAGGAGCTTTCCGTGTTTATCAGCAGCCGGGAAGGCCATGAACTGAACGTCGCCTTCACCCGTCTGTCGCCTCGTCTGCGGCGTAACATCGTCCGGCCGGTGAACACTCTGGCCAACGGCGAATAGGCTGACGGATGACGATCGGTGCGCCGTCATGGCCGGAAAGCCGGTTCTGCATGACGGTACGGTCGGACGGCAAGATAGGCTATTGGTATACCAATAGCCGTTTCGCCCGAGGCGCGTTGCTTCCGCGTCTCGCCTCGCCGGCCCGGAGATGGGATAATCGGCTTCGCGCCCATCTTCGACCGCTGAGAGGAGGTGCTGCGCTTCGAGCTGATGATAAAACGTGGTCTGCATTGAACAGCCACAAGCATCAGGAAAGGAAGCGCAGCATGAAATATTATGCCGGTCTCGACGTCTCTGTGAAAGAGACTTCTGTTTGCATTGTCGATGAGAAGGGTAACATCTACCGGGAACAGAAGGTGGTCTCGCACCCCGACGATCTCGTTGACCTTCTGCATGGTCTTCAGGTGCCACTTGAGCGCGTCGGGCTTGAAGCAGGCCCGATGTCGCAATGGTTGCTCGATGGATTGGCCAAGGCGGGTCTGCCGGTGATCTGCATCGAGACGCGGCACACGAAAGCTTTTCTGAAGGCGCAGCCCAACAAGAGCGACCGCAATGACGCTCGTGGCATCGCGCAGATGATGCGGGTGAATTTGTTCCGCCCGGTGCATGTGAAGACGCTGGCGAGCCAGAAGCGCCGCGCCCTTCTGACTGCCCGAACGCTTTTGCAGGGCAAGGTGATAGCGATCGAGAACGACATTCGTGGGCTGTTGCGCAACTTCGGCCTCAAGGTTGGCGCTGTAGGTGCCGGCAAATACGAGGAACGTATCCGGGAACTCATTGAAGGGATGCCGGAGCTGGGCGAAATACTCGAACCACTACTCACCGCACGGCAGAGCCTGCGCGATGAATTTGGGAAGCTGGACCGGAAGGTTCGCCAGGTTGCGAAAGCCGATCCCGTTTGCCGACGGCTCATGTCGGTTCCCGGCGTTGGCGCCATCGTGGCATTGGCCTATGCCTCGACGATCGACATTCCGGCGCGCTTCCGAAACTCGCGCGCTGTGGGGGCGGTTCTGGGCTTGACGCCGGTGCTCAATCAATCCGGCGAGAGCCGCCGAATAGGCCGGATCTCGCTATGCGGCGACGCGATGATGCGCACCCTGCTATTTGAGGCCGCGCAGGTCTTGTTGTCGCGGGTGACGAAATGGTCATGGCTGAAAGCGTGGGGCATGAATGTCGCCAAACGAAGCAGCGGCAGGAAAGCTGTCGTTGCGGTCGCGCGTCGGCTGGCGGTCATCCTGCATCGGATATGGGTTGACGGGACCGAGTTCCGCTGGACGCGGGATGATGCCCCTGTGAATGCCTGATCCCTTCGGGGAAGGCAGAGTTCCGCTTAGCGGCGGAAGACGTCCCTCGCGGACGATGGATGATGTGAGTTCGGGCGTTGCCCTATTCCGGCTGCGCGATACGCGATCAGGATGCCCCGAAGATTGGACCACATCGTTCTTCTTATCCCATGGTGGGAGGGCTTTTGATGCCGATCCCGGAGAGAAGCGCGGGCCGCGCAAGGATGTCGAATGCTGCAAAGTGAAAATTACGCCCGCCGCACGACGGGCGACGACGACCCGCGACGTACTGCGGGCGTCATATAAGGTTCCGCTCGATGGCGGAAAGGCGTCCCTTGAGGACGAGGATGATGTGAGTTCGCCGCGTTCGCTATCCGATCGCCCGTCCGGCTATCAGGATGTCCCGGAGATTGAACCACGTCAGTCTTCCGGCGCGACCGCGAAACGGATTCTGAGTATGATAGAAGGGAAATGTGAAAGCCAACCAATACGTTAACGCCGCACAAGCGAAAAGCTCGAAAGTGCTTGACACCGCAGGCGAGATAGACGCGCACATTTGTGCCTGGCGCGATCATGCGTCTTCAACCGAGCGGATCAGTGCCTTCAGGGCATCAGGCTCAATGGTGGCTTCCACCTTCAAGACGCGACCGCCCTTGCAGCCGATCTCGATCCGCATAGGACGTGCCGCACGCTTTGCTGATGGTTTATCCAATGGTGCTGGTTGCTCAGCTTCCTGGTTCGTTCCCGTGGCGATCAATGCGACCGGCAGGAAAGAAACTGGCTCAGCCTGCTCCACCGCGAACTTCCGTCGCCAGGTGTAAATCTGCTGGGGTTTAATATCGTGCCGCCGAGCGACGTCGGCGATCCTGGCATCCGGGTCGGCCGCCTCTTGTAGTATCGAAAGCTTCTCGTCGTCGGACCAATCGCGCCGACGCTCGACACCGGTCAAAATCTCCATGCGGCCCATAGTTCATCCCTGATGACGTCTCTAATGACGGAATTAGTGACGTAACTTCAGGTGTTCGTGGGAAATCTCAAAGGCAGCTTCACCGGACGCTTACAGTACAGCCGTGCCGATCACACCGGCACAAACGTGACGGTGGTGCGGGGCAAGTGACTGCTGTGGGCCGTCTGCACTTGCTACCTCGAGAGTCCATATTACCAATATTTCTACGGCGAGGAATTCTTCAATTCCGCGCATGCGGATTTGTGCGGGGGAGGGCGCCCAGTGGTGGGTCACTTACAGTATAAGAACGCCCCGCCGTATACTGTGGCGGGGCGCAAGACTGCCCTGGAGAGTTAGGTGGGTGTGACGAGATTAGCCCCGGTTAAGTCACGCCAAGTGCCGCCAGCGCTACTTGCGTTCGCGCGAGCGAGCTTGCCGGAAGTTGTGTCGAATACAACCTTTCCGTAGAATTTACCCTTGGTGTTTACCTCGTGGGTGATATCGCCAAGCTGCGCCGTCGTGTACTGTGGGAAAATCACGTCGCCACGGAAGCGGGCATGGTACTTGTTTGGCGGCAGGTAATATTCGTCATCCATGTAATAATCGGCTTCGTTTACACCGCTGTTCGGAGCCGAATAGCGTGAGCTCGAGGAAAGGCCGGGATCATTTGGAACCATCGGCATCGTCGAGACGCCGTAGCGCGTGCCGCCGATGATGCGGAGGGATGCGCGGTAGGTAAGCACCATGCGCGAGCCGACACCGAAGGCCGAACCGACACCGGTAACGTTGACCTTCTTGCTCTCCCAATAGCAGCCGATAAACATGGTTTCGCGGGCGAGGTCGGCGATCATCATGATATCGTCGCGGCCCATGAAAGTGGTATTCAGGAATTGGATGCCACGAACCTTGCCGTCATAACCGTGCATTTCAAGGCAGGCAGACGGCGAAGCGAACGGAGTTGCGAGCGCTGACGACGTGGCGAGCTTGCCGTTGCGATGGTTGAGAGACCGGATGTTGCAGTTGATGAAGTCGGTTCCGGCAAAGCCCCAACCGATATCAGCCTCTTCGGTGCGGATTGCTACGCCACGATAACCGTAGAATCGGCACTGTTCGGCATGACCACCTTCACAGGATGGCGTACCAACCTGACCAACCTTGTTGTCGCGGGTCGATGCTAGGAACGCCGACTTGCGCCAGTGGCCCTGTACGGAAACACGAGTGAGGTTCCAGCCGTCCGCGTTGTCGGCCCAAACGCCCACATCCCAATTGTCGGAGAGCGCATCACTGTATGGACCTCCCTCATATTCGAGGCCGCCAGCCAACAGCGGATAGATACCCACATCCTGGATGCGCGACCCAACATCCAGACGGACGGCGACGCTAAAGGCTGCGTTCAGGTCGAGGAACTTGTACGAGTTGCCGCGCGTGCCACTATCGCCCAGGTATCCATTGCCGGCGGCCGGATTGGCGATGGTTGCCGGTGAGACCGCGCCAGGAATGTTGAAATCCTTTGAGCCGGTACCCTTGAAGACGAGTTTCGAGCGATGATCGTAATTATAGCCACTGCCGAGGCCTTTCAGTGTCTGACCTGGCTGAAGTGAGAGAGTTTGCGTACAAATCCAAACCCCAGGGGTAAGTATAAGATCGGCCGCACCAGTTGCAATGAGCGCCTGTAGAGCTGCTGTATTATCGTTGACGAATGTCGGTGCGAGGACACCCGGCATATCATCAATAATGGCTTGTCCGTTCATGGTCGCTTTCCTAATTCTGTTGGAGCGTTAATGCCAAACCAACATACGGCCACTCAACCACATGGGGAAAATAACCGAACAATTAGGACTCAAAAAAGGCTGGCATAATATGTCATTGCCAATGATCGGGGCGGCAAACGCTTGGAACAGCGGGTATTTCCGGACTTAGGCCTTTCCACACTTGCCCGCAAATTAGCTGGGGCATGTTTCCCCGGCGCCGTATTTTTCCCCGCCGACTCTTCTCAGCTCTATGGTTACTTGATGGTTTCAGACGCCTTCCAATGGGGCGCCTCCTACCTGCTCTGATCCCCAAAAGCTGGACCTTTCATAACTGGAGTTTTCCGACTTTTCCCGGCTTGGAACAGCGCGGGCTCAGTTCTGCGCGGAAACCAACCACGCCGTTTGATAGTTTCGCTTATAGCCGTTCAAAGCGTGCCTGTGATTGGCTGATTGTCTGACCAGACTCGCCGGAGCTCGAGATCATCGGAGAATAAACTGGTTTCGTTGAGTATCAGAAACACGTCGTTGCCGGCATGGGCGGCGGTGCCCGAGAGCGCTCGAACGAGTGTGGTCTTTCCGGTCCCGCCCTTCGGATTGGCGATGGTGACGATCATGACGGCTCCTTCAGCGTGATAAAGTATAATTAATGTCATCATCCTCTTTCCGCAACGAAATCGTTGTCCGTTGTTCGTTCACCATTGATGATTGACGATTGATGATTGACCGTTGTTAACGGGCAATGGGCAATTGCCCGTTAACAACGGTCAATCGAAGCGCGGTTAACTGTCAGTGGTTAATGGGTAATTGGCAGTTGCCCGCGATAGCGTTGGCAATGACAGCGTTAACAACGGGCAATTGTTACCGTTGCAGATTGCTGCTTGGGGCGGGCATGATCAGGTCGAGGGTGAGAGTGTTTCGACATGCGGTGCTGTTGAGTGATATTAATTATAACTAAGATTATGGTGGCAGGATAGTCAAGTTTGTGGTACAAACTCGACGTCGCCCCGCCTCCGGCAGGGCAATGGTTCGCGCCTCTGGCGCTCTGGGTCGCCTCCGGCAACCTGGCAAGCGGGAAGGAAAACATGCGGAGCGAGGTGGTCAGGGTCCGACTGCAGCCGGAGGAGCGCGAGGCGCTCGCCGCGCTGTGCGGGGACAGCCGCACCGCCAGCGACGTCATCCGGTTGCTGTTTCGTGAGCAGGCGGGCCTGCCGCTCCCGGTCGGGCCGGCTGAGGCCGAGGCCTTGCACGGCACGAATGAGGAACTTCGGCGCATCGGCATTAACCTCAATCAGGCGGTCAGGGCGATGAACGAAGGGCGGGTCGGTTACGAACCGCATCTCGACGCCGCTCTGCGCAAGCTCGCCAACGGTGTGTTTCGGCTGCGCGCCGACGTCGACCTGATGCTGCGGATCAGCCGCAAGGAGCGGAAGAGGTCTGGCCATGGCGCATGACTGGTCCGGGCTGCTCTTCGAGATCGAGGCTTTATCCGCCCGCCGCGCCACTTCGCTGATAGACGAGGAAGAGGAACTGCGCCGGCGGCGGGCCAGTGGTGTCGCTCCGTCGGCTAGAGAACCGGGACAGCGCTTCGTTGCCACAGGGATCGCGAAGAAAGCTGCGGCCGAGGCTTCTATCCCCTTAAGCGAGCCGACGATCGCATCCATTCTGCAGGCGCCGGCGTCATCGCAACGGAGCGTCATTGCGCTGGTTGGTGCGCTGGGAGCCGGCCGAGATCGCGATGAGGAAGAAGAGCCGAGGGCGTCGGCCGGTGGGGGAGGGGGCGGCGGTTCCGCCGTGACCGCGCCGCGCGCCTCTCGGCCGGCCGCCCCGCGACAGGCGGCGATGGGTCGGGCTGCGGCAGAAACGGCGAGCCGGGCGGCAATTGCCGCCGGCGCCCAGCCTGTGGTCATCAAGGTGACGTCGACCGTGTCCAGCCGCGCGTCGACCTCCGGCCTGATGACCTATCTCGGCACGCGCGAGATCGAAAACGAAAACGGAGAGAAGGCCAAGGTCGACATCTCGATCTACGATCAGGACGGTGTTGCGATTTCGAGCCGGGAGGACCGAGCGGCGGCGCTGGCCGAATGGGCTGTTGATTTCCGCGAGGCTTATGCGGTCAATGCGCTGGCCACCTTTTCCATGAAGCTTGCCGATGAGGTCGACGATGCGGTCCTTCACGACGCCCTGAACGCCGCCTTCAGCTCGAACCCCTTTCTCTATTCCCGGCATCCGGATGGGCAGGTCTCGGTGTTTGCGGTGACCGATCTGCCGGCCAAGCGGATCGGCGGCGCGCTGAAGGCCCGCGAGAAGGGCGAGGGGCCGGCCCGCGTCGTCGAGAATGCAGAGTCCGATTTCGTTCACCGGCTGGCCGACGCCGGCGTCTCCGCCGAGGTCCGCATCCTGGGGGCGGCGGCTTCGGAAAAATCAGGGCGCTACTTCCTCGAGAAGTTCCTGCGCACGGAGAAGGCCATCACCACCAGCGAAGGCGATCCGGTCAAGTCCGGTTCCAGCGTCAAGGAAAAAGCCGATGACATTTGGCGCGGCTGGTCCTCGCACATTCGCACCGTCGAGCCGCGCAACGCTTTCCATGTCATCTTTTCCGCACGCGCCGGGACCGATCCGGAGGCGATGACCCGCGCGGTTCGGGATTTCCTCAGCGAGCAGGTTGCCGGTCATCGCTGGATCACGGCGCATCACCCGGAAACCGGTCATGTTCATGTCCATGCGGTGATCTCGGCGCGCGATGATGTCGGCAAGGCGCTGCGGCTCACCAAACCGGAGCTGTACGAATGGCGCGAAAGCTTCGGGGCCAAGGCGCGGGAGCAGGGTATCGCCATGGTCGCCACCCGGCGCGCGGATGTGGCGGCCACGCGACCCTATAGCCAGGCGCAGGCCGGCGCCTATGAACGCGGCAAGCAGGATCCGCGCTATCTCAAGACGCCGGCTGTCACCGATCGCGTCGAGCGAAAGCGGGCCGGCCTCGTCGACCGTGCGTCGCTCACCAATGGCAACCTCGCGCTTGCCCCGAAATGGCAGGCGACGGCGAGCGCCCTGCAGCGAGCCGGCGCGGAGCCTTCCGTGATTGCGGCAGCCGGCCGGTTCGCAGCTGCGGCGGGCGGCAAGGATATGCCGGTGGTGGGACGAAGGGAGTTGAGTGGCCCCCGCCCGCAGCAGAAGGAAACGGCCATGCCGCTTTCGCTTGAACAGTTTGACGCGCGCGTTTTGCGGGCGAACAAATCAATGGACCGCCTGGAGATGACAGCTGGCAGCAGTGCCGAGCGCCAGGCAATCGAGGTGATGCGCAAGGAGATCTCCGCGCTCTTTGCCGAGCAGCGCTGCGATATAGAAAGGCAGCAGGTGCGATCGGTCACCGAGACCGCGGGGAACGGGGGGAGGCCGCCGGCGCCCTGTACCACGGAGGTACGCGCAGAAGGGCGAGCAGTGCCACCGGCGGTCGATCCCGCCATTGCCGCCCAGCAGCAGGCGATTGCCGCCGGACGTGCCGCCCGTGCCGCGCGGGGGCAGGCCGGCGCTGCCAAGATAGCTCACGACGAGCAGCGCCAGCAGGTTCTTCGGCAGGCGGAACAGAAACGCCTTCGCGACAATGACCGGGATGGAGCGGAACGCTAGGCGCGCGGCTATGCCATTCCGCGTTCAAGCGTTTCCAGATGCTTGAGACAAGCCGCCTTGACCAACTACAGCAGGAGGGCAGCCCGTTCTCCAGGCCAGTTGAGTGCTTCTGTGCGGGGGCGGGGCGCTCAGTGGTGAGCTTCCTATCGCGTTCGTTTTTGCCAACAGCCTCCGCATGGACAGCTCGGCAGAGAAGAACTACATTATCACTAGGTATTACTAAGTGATAAGAGGTTCTGGATATGGCGACATCCCTCAAGATTGATGATGGGCTGAAAAGCCGCGTCCAGCAGCTTGCCAGCCAGCGCAGGCGCTCGGCGCACTGGATCATGCTGGAAGCAATCCAGCAGTATGTAGACCGCGAGGAAGCGCAAGAGAGCTTCAAACAGGAAGCCCTGGCGTCCTGGGAAGCCTATAAGGAAACAGGCCGGCACCTGACCAGCCAGGAAGCCCGAACCTGGTTGAACAGCTGGGGCACCGATGATGAAAAAGCGATGCCTGAGTGCCACAAGTAATTGTCACAGAGGGTGCGGCCACGGGGTTGGCGCGCTGCCGGCAGTTTCTGTCCACGAAAGCCCCGGAAGCTGTTAGGCGGGCCGGTCAGGCTATCGAGCGGCAACTCTTACTCCTGGAAAGGACGCCGGACATAGGTCGGCCCTTCCCTGAAAGACCGGAGTTACGTGAGTTGGTGATAGCGTTCGGGGATTCCGGCTACGTTGCATTGTATCGCCATGAACCAACCGACGATACGGTGTATGTGCTGGCCTTCAGGCATCAGAAAGAAGGGGGCTATTGAACGGCGCGACACTTAGGATTTCTGAGCCCGCCGTAGAGCTGCCACCACCCTCCTGTTCCCAACTTTATGGCCCTCATCTCGGGTGCTTTGCCAAATGGCCCGATCGCACAGGCCGTGCTGCGATCAGGTCTTCGGGGATGGGCGGTGTACCGGCTGCTGATGCGGCCATGACAGTGCGAGCCCGATCTTCGCAATCCGGCGCCATCTCCAGTTGCCCACGGTTCCCGCCGGTGACGGCTGCGCTAGCGCCCACCTATTATGACGTTGATCGCCGCGATTAGTGTAACCACGGTGAGCGCGACCAGAAGGATTGTCATCTGGCACCAGCGCCGATCATTAGCGACGCCTGCCGGCGATAACTCAATGGCCATTTCAATCTTGCCGGGCGAAGCCATCAGGAGAAAGGCAGCGGCAACATTGTGGACCGCCATAAACCATAACACATCGACGCCGAGCGAGCGGGCGATTTCAGCCTGCGTGGCGGCAAACATCGCATTTGCCCCGCTGTTGGAGCCGGTGACGAAGCCGCCTACAGCGCCGACGAAGGGGGCCGCCGCCAGATAGGCCGTTCCAGTTCCCGCCAGCGTTCGCGCCAGATAGGCGGCCATGCCCGAGGCCGCCATGAGGATACCCAACACGATGAACAGGCCCGTGACAGGCGCGACTTGCAACCATGACACCCATGCTCGCCGCAGCGGTTGGATCAGCGACTGTCCACGTGCGAACCAGAGGATTGTGATAAACAGCCAGAGCGCGGGTGAAGCGAGGTAGCGCCAGCCTTCGGGCAGGCTCGCAAGGCGGATGATCGCGCTTGCCGCCAGCACTCCGCCCAGCAACACGGCATAGCTGCCAAGGCCTCTGCGACCGGCGCTTTCCAGTGGCGGTTTGCTTTTGCCCCACCCGGAGAGAAGATGCATGGCGATCATCGCCAGCGCACCAAGCGCGCCGGCCGGCGGCGTGCCGAACGCCATATTGACCGCCGTGACCACGACTGTGAGGACTGTCCCTGACAGGGCGCCGTAGAGGGCAGCCGAAGCGCGGCTTTCCGGCGGACTGGCAAGCCATGCAGCAGCAATGCCCGTTGCTGTGAACGGAACAAAACTCAACACGGCGGACGCCACCCCTAGGTCATGGAAGGGTAGATCGGACATGGTCGCGGCAATCAGTGTTCCTGGCCCCATAGATCCCCAGGGGACCGCGCACAGACCAAGCAGGCCGATGACCACGACCTTGCGGGCCGGAAGGCCAAAATGTGCCAATAGCGGAATGCCAATGGTCACGCCGATGCCAAAACCCGTCAGGGATTCTGCAAAGGGTGTGATGCCGTGGACGACAAGCAGCACAGCCGTGACCCCTTGGCCGGCACGGCTGCTGATCCACTTTGCCAGCGCGGCTTGCGCCCCGGCCTCGCGCAGCACTTCGGCCAGCAGCAGGCCGCCGCCGACGATCATCAGAACTTCTATCAGAATAGGCATCCAACGAAGCACGACAGGTATCATGCTGTCTGATGGTATCGGAAAGGCCAGCATGATTGCGATAGCGGCGCAGCCAACGCCCAGTAGCGCGGCATACAGGGATCGTGCCCCGAGGCTGAGAGCGACAATGGTGGCGAGGACGGGTAAAGTGCTGAGAAAGACAGGCACGGCGAAGCACTCCTTTTGCATATATGAAAACTCATTTGCCGAAATGCAAAAGTCAAGAGTGAGGTTTTGATTTGACGATGGATACTCAGAAACAGGATGCCCGGTTTGGAAACGCGGTGCGCACCCGACGCATGCTGTTGGGCGTGACGCTCGACCAGCTCGCAGAATCGAGCGGCGTTTCGGCTGCGGCCCTGTCGCGTGTCGAGCGGGGGCATCTCAGCCCGACGTTGCGCAACGCCATTGCGATTGCGCGCGGCCTTGGATGCAACCTTGCGGAGCTCGTGGAGCGTGAGACGGCACAGGTCGTCCGCGTCAGCGAGAACCTGCGCTTCTTTGATGAGGCCACGGGCATTGAGCGGTTGGCGCTGGCGCGGCCGACGCCTGATATAGAGCTACTTCGCTACACGGTCCCGCCGGGCGCGACATCCAGCCGCTTCGCCGCCCATAAGTCGGGAACCCGCGAGATATTCCACATCCTGACCGGCAGGCTTGAAATCCATACCGGACAGGAAGTCATTACATTGGGCGCCGGAGACACCGCCACTCTGCATGTCGATACGGAGCATTGGTTTACGAACACCGGGAGCGAGACGACGAAGATCATTCTCACCGTCCTCGGACCTTGAGACCGAGTAGGCTTCGTAGGCTGATTTTGTCAGCTTGCCGTACAATTCCCGAAACCTGCACCATGTCCGCAGCGGCTCGGAATCTGGACCGTGACATATCGCAAAGGAGTGAAAACTCGCCCTGACCAAAGCACAGGTGTGCCGCGCCCAGGCCGCCATGGACCAGCGTGACAGTTCCGTTTCCGATCTGTACAGAAACCGGGATCAAGCACGTTACGCTCTCCAGAAATGTCGGCCTAAAGGGCGAAATCAGGGCCTACCGAAAGTGCGCCCTCGGCTTAGCATAGAATTTCAAGGGTTGTGCCGAAGCGCGCGCCGTAAGAAATCCGCTAAACGGTCAACGGCTCTTCCCGTTGAGGTGGAGCTTTGCAAAATGCCGATTTCCAAGTCCCGAAGCTGAGGCAATCCCTCTTTGGGATCGATGATGCGCAAGGAAGGGGGAACGCTGCACAAAGCGAGACCCGCTATTGCCAAACCCGCTTGCACAACCGCGATGAGGCCGAGCAGACTGGCGCTCGAATATGCGCAGCGATAGGCGCGCCCATCGACGGCGAGCGCGTCGAGTACATTCGTTCGCGCAGCGCATCCAGCTTCGAACAAGGCGACTGGAAGCGGGGCGTCCTGCCACACGACATGAGACGGTGCGGCGACCCAGACAAAAGGCTCCCGCCGCAGGATTTCGACAGGCTGATTTGGAAGGCGGGTGATGATCGCCAGATCAATACGCCGCTCGTCGAGCGCCCTGGACAGAGAAGCTGAAGGCTCGCATACCAGCTCAATCGTCACCAATGGATAATCGGCGGCAAAGCGCTCCAGCACAGGGGGCAGCAGGAACGCGGCATAGTCGTCGGGGACCCCAAGCCGAACACACCCGATTTCGTCGGGCTGCGCGACGCTTGCCCAGGCCTGATCTGACAATTTCAAAAGGCGGCGCGCATGAACCAGGAGTTCTGCGCCAACCGCATTCGGAATGACGGCTTTTGATCCCCGGACCAGCAGGCGCTTGCCAACGGCTTGCTCGAGGCGCTGCATTTGCATGCTCACGGCCGATTGACTGCGCCCGATGCGGGGCGCAGCACTGGAAAAGCTACCCGTCTCGGCAACTGCAACGAAGGTTTTTAGAAGATCAAGATCAAGTGGTGGGGGCATCTTGCTATCAGCATATCGAATAGCGTTTCACAAATCTATTCGTTTGATTGGAGGCGTTTCAACAGGCAGTCTATTCTCGATCCAAAGAGGAATAGCCTGTGAAAGCCACGTTACCGATCCGATTTCCGGCCGGCCGGCTCGCTTTGGCCATGGCGGTCATCGGCACGGTGGGCGCATTCGCCACGGAAGCTGGCCTCGACCCTATCACGACCGTTTTTTGGCGTTGCGTGTTCGGAACCCTGTTTCTCGCGGCATGGTGTCTGTTGTGCGGATATTTGCCTCACCGCGGCCTTTCGCCAGCGCGCCTTGGTCTCGCGGCTCTTGGCGGTGTTTGCATGGTGCTGAGCTGGACGGCATTTTTTGCCGGCTTCACCATGACCTCGATCGCGACCACGACGATCGTCTATCATATCCAGCCCTTCTTCGTCGTTTTGATCGGCGTGACCGTATTGAAGGAGCGCATCACCCTTGACCAGATCGCGTGGATGATCACCGCCTTTGTTGGGGTTGCCCTTGCCAGCGGCTTGGTCTTGTCATCAAGGCCCGTCAGCATAACCTGGGTGCTTGGGATCGTGCTGACGCTTGGGGCTGCGCTGCTCTATGCTGTTGCGACCATCCTCGCAAAAGGGCTTGGCGAACAACGACCGGAGGTTACCGCGCTTTGCCAGACGATCGTCGGGATCGGCTTGCTTGCGCCTTTCGCCGATCTATCCCGCTCGGTTCCTCTCGCCTCCTGGGGGTGGCTCGCTGGAATCGGCATCCTGCATACAGGTGTGGCCTATGTGCTGATGTATTCAGCTTATCCCCGCCTGGCGACACCGGTCATCGGGGTGTTGACGTTCATCTACCCCTTGGTCGCTATTCTTATTGACTGGTTTTTCTACAGCCACTCACTTGGCGTAACCCAGTCGGCCGGCATGATCCTGATCGCTTTCGGGACCTTGGGCGTACGGCTTGGTTGGCATCTGCCGTTTCGTAGACCCTTGCCTGTCTGATGCATTTGTAGGTTTCCCGCAGCCCTGCCTGACCGGCGAGGTTGAGGGACAGCAAGGCGATAAGACGGGTTAATTCTTCCTGCTCGTGATTGCGGTAGAGGACTTCATAATCCCGACGGCCATAAAAGGAGTTGAGAGTTTCTACGGCCTTTCCGACACGATAAGCAATGACCGCACTGTGCTCGAACGGAACGGTTCGCAAGCCTTCCTCCAAGTCACCGTGCAGCCGCGCACCATGAGGCGCATCGCCAATCTTGCGACATCACGCCGTTGTCCGGTCGACATGCCCCGAGGCGACACGGTGGTTCGGACTGGCCAATGCGGCGTGCAGCAAATGCTTTTCAGATTTGCAATAGCTTTCGGCCGGTATGCGACCTTGGTGCGATGCATTGGGTAAGCCTTTGGTTTCGCCGTTTCATGAAACAGGTAAGCTCAACCTCCGCTTCATCTGTGGACAGGCTGGGCTGTGGGGCGTTGATGGAGCGGCGGATGTGGGCGCCGCTTCAAGGCGTTTGGCATTCTTGATGCGCTGACGCTGCCAGACCCGCATGGCTATCGTTGATGGTGGCGAATTCGCCCTATTGAACGCTGTCGCGGATATTCGTCCAGCGTCATCGCGGCCTGTAAGACCTCATGCAATCGGCTGAGCCGGATGCGCCACGGCACGACAACGCGCCGCATCACCACCGGTTCAACATGATCAAGAGTGACCTTCAGACGGACCAGGGAATTTGCCATCGTCGGCGATGGTGCGTTCCGCTTTTGGTTGTGAGACGTTCTTCCGCAAAGGTGTGCCGGTTCACATTCAGATGCGCAGCGATCTCAAATGCCTCCTCGGGGTAAAGGCTGCATAGTATCCGACCATCGAAAACAGCGATCTCTTTGGTATGCAGGTCATACACATCCCATCCGCCCGCCGGAGCGGGGCGAACGCAAACCTTCCTTTCCATTGCTGGTCGTTTCGGCACATTCCCTCCGACTCAGGTGTATAAAGCCGCTGCAAAATATTTTTTTAAAGCATCTCATATTTACATTGCGCATGCGGTAAAAATTGTGTGATCACTTTGGCTCGAAGGAGAGTGAAAATGGTGCGTAATTTCGATGGTCATCTGGATGATTTGATAGAGGATGCCCGTAATATCGTAATGACGAATAACGGTTTCCTATCAAGCATCCGGGCAAACCTTATCAAGGCCTTTGCGTTGATTGAATCATCTCCAGCCACTCGAGAAATAGCATGGACCGTGGAACAGGCCGGGATAAAGCTCCTAAAAACATATTCGTCGTCACTATTCTACTCCGACCGCAGGGCGGTCGAAGTTGCGACTAAATTCTTTGTCGAAAAAGTTGAACTGCTCCGTGAGGAAATGCACAAGTGCAATCCGTCAAATCGCGGATATGCGCTCGGGCTTCAATAGATTCTCAAGTGATCTGCACCCTTCAAACTGGCCCCAGTTTCGGTTAGTGTTTTCCGGTCGCTTCCGGAACCAGTAGTTGAGGATCGAGCTTTTCAAGCTCCATCGCCTCCTCGAAGAATTTGCGAATGCTGATATACTTTTTCGGTATCAGAGCCAGCCCTTCGCGGATGGCCTCTTGCCATGCAGGTCCTCTATTCCATGCTTCAATGAACGCATCGGCCAGTCGCTCCCCTTCCATGGTCTCAAGCAGACCTATGGTGAGCAAGCAGGCTTGCCGCACGTCCTTGTCGCGCCTGAGGTGGCCGAAGCTCTCCGTATCGCTCCGACGTGATGCGACGATGAACTTATGTACGGCATAGCGTTCAGGACGAGGGACGAGGACGGGAATACCCGCGCCATGGAGCAGTACCGTTCGCACTGGCTCGTAAGTGAGGAAATCCAAGAACCGCAAGTTTTCCGCCGCTGCGCCACCGAGAGCCGGCATGGGCGACGGCTTGCTCGTATAGTCATCGGAACCGCGATTGCCCGTCAGGAATTCGTCGCGGTATCTATCGAAGATTCAATGAAGTCGTTGCGGTTCACTCCTGACGTTGATGCGTTGAAAGCACTGCTTGGTGCCAATACGACCATCGCGGAAAACCGCTCATCCTCACATTTCAGCTCAGTAAATGCGTTGCCACGAAAGACCAAAGTAGGGGCCGTATGCAGGAAATTTGCACACAAGGGCCTGCTGTTTGCCACTATGGCGTTTCATCGAGCGCGCTCCAGAAGCTCCTTGCCGAGCTGGCGCAACGGCAGCACCTCAATCCCGTTGGCAAGAGGAAAGACTTCAGCGCCCGGGTAGACTACGATCCGTCGCTCCGGCGTGAGGTCTTCGCAAGCGTGATGGAAGCCGCGCTCGACCTTCGGGGTCAGGCTCCTCTTCACCTCGATGGCCCATTTTAGCCCGCCGGGCAGAGTGATGACCAGGTCGATTTCGGCGCCGGCGGAGCTTCTGTAGAAATTCGCCTGGCTGCCTTCCGGCAGAACGGAATGCACCGTTTCAATCACGAAGCCTTCCCAACTGGCACCGCTGACCGGGTGACCGAGCACGTCGTCGAGCGTTTTGAGGCCGAGGAGCGTGTGAACCAGGCCGGAATCGCGAACATAAATCCGTGGCGCTTTCACGAGCCGTTTGCCGGCGTTGCTATGCCAGGGTTCGAGACGCCGCACGAGCAGGAGATCCACTAGGAGGTCGAGATAGGAGGCAACGGTCTTACCGTCGACGCCAAGCGATCGGGCGAAGTCTGCCGCGTTAAGAAGTCCCGATTGATGGTGCGCCAGCATCGTCCAGAAGCGGCGTAGCGTCTCCGCCGCAATACGCGGCCCCATCATCGGGATATCGCGCTCCAGATAGGTACGGATGAAGTCGGCTCGCCAGCGTTGGCTGATGCGATCGTTTGCAGCAAGAAAGCTGTCCGGGAAACCGCCGCGGACCCATAATTTATCGAGATCGGCGGCCGGTGCCTCCAACCCGTCGATTGGTCCCAGTTCAGTGTAGGCAATCCGGCCTGCAAGGCTTTCGCCGGACTGTTTCAGGAGATCGATCGATGCCGACCCGAGCAGCAGGAAGCGCCCGGTGCGCAGCCCTTTGCGTCGTCCACGATCGATCAATCCGCGTAGGTTCTGGAAAAGGTTTGGCAGCCGATGAACCTCATCGAGGATGACGAGCTTGTCTTCGAAGCGGCTGAGATACAATTCTGGTTCGGCGAGCTTGGCGCGGTCGGCATCGGATTCGAGGTCGAGATAGATCGATGACCGGCGCTCGGTGATGTCCAGAGCGAGCGTGGTCTTGCCAACCTGACGCGGTCCCAGGAGGGCTACGGCCGGGCTGGCGTCGAGCAGTTCCTCGACCTGGGTGGTTTTGCGGCGATGAATCATCCTTGCAATTATGGAATAATAATCCTTATTTGCAAGGTTAAAATTTGTTGGTGCATAAGACCTTTACAGTTCGCGAGCACAATCTGCTGCGCGTATCTTGGGGTCGGAACAACTGCCGTTCAAAATCCTGCGCTAAGATTTGAATGTCATGCGGCCCGGAGGATTCGGCCGGGGAGTCGTAGGTTTCCGACTGGCATTTGGGACACTTTCGCAGGGTGCGGAGTTCGCGCATACCCACATTACCACATATGCGCTAATCTGGGGCTGTGTGAATCTACAGAATGCGTCACATAGCCGCCTGACTATCGACATAACCGACCAGCAACACCAAAGCCTGAAGGCACTGGCCGCCCTGCAAGGCAAAACGATCAAGCATGGCAGGAGCTGAATACCCTGCTGGGAATGCGCATCAACGAAGGCTTGGCGGGAAAGGTATCCACCAAAAGTATTGGCGAAATTCTCGATGAAGAACTTGCTGGGGACAGCCGCGCTTGACCCGACAGGACTACATCCTGACGGATGCGGCAGAAGCCGATTGAACGACAACGGCGCTGGCGTGACAAGGCTGCGCGCAGACCAGCTTTAGAGCCAGGAGGCCGGTGTCTTCGGCAGGCGCTGGTCGGGATCGATGACCTTGAGCGACGGCCTACCCGGACCGCTCCAGTGCCACAAGGCGACGCAACTGCCGCCGGGCGACATGAAATACGGATAGACGACGCCATCGAAGCCCTCATCCAGCAAGCGCTGCCGTAGCAGATGGGTTTCCGATACCGTACCCGCGTCGAGATCGGCGCGCCACTCGCATCTGTGGATGCCGGCATCGAGGCCGAGCTCGTCCAGCATCGCGGCATTAGTCAGGTCGGCCAGCCTCGCCTCCGACAGTTCGAGTTGGGCGATCAGCGCCGGATGCTGGACGAAACCCTGGTTGTACTCGGCCCAGGCGGTCGACAGTTCGCAGGCTGCATAAAGCGTCGCCGCACCGACAGGATTCCACCGTCCGCCAAAATGCGCAGCACTCTCGCCCGAAAGCGGCACGTGAGCCCAGCGGGGCACGAAGGCCTGCCACAAGGTCCACTGCCGAAGTGAGCCGGCTTCAGGCATAAACGCCGGAGCGCACCGCCTCCAGATAGGCCAGAACCTTGTCCGCCTTGCCCTCACCGACTAAGTCGTAAGCCGTCTTGCCGGCCCAGCCCGGGATCGGTTGATGCTTGAACCAGATCGCTGCGCGGCTTTCGTCGCCGGCCATTTCAGTGGCCATCGCCAGGATGCGGACGACGGGGCTGAGCGCCTGATCGACCTTGCGGGCACCGGAGCGCGCGGTCAGCGTGTTGCGTGCGACGCCAATGAGCCGTGCCAGATCGGCTTGGGTGACACCCAGCAGTTCCGACACGCGGCGAGCCGACAGGAACTGTGATTGCGCCTCACCGAAATGAGTCGCCGACGTTCCCAAACTTTGAGCTGCCATAACACGCTCCTGACTTAATTTGATATCCATGCGCTCAATTCAAGCGCAAAGCATGACTTGCCGATGTCCCGGCCGCCCTATCGCCAAGTCGCACAATGGAAAGTCCTACAGTGAACTGCCCCCACTTTCGACCGGAAACAGCATAAGCAGGAAGCCGGCACCTTACGGGCGAAGGCGGGCATACAGTCTTACGAAGCAGCAACTCACCGGATTGCAGGATCTTGGGTTGAACTGAGGGGAGAGGTCTTGCTGTTCGTGGGCAATACGATCGCCTTCATCATTTCATTTCCGATGGCATCTGGGATGACGAGCCGCTCAGGCTGGAACTGGCGCGTCAGGCGGACAGGATGGCCGGCGCAGAGGATGCATTCCTTGTGATCGATGATACAGCCCTGCCGAAGAAGGGGGAGCATTCGGTCGGTGTCGCCCCGCAATATGCTTCGATGCTGGGCAAGAGAGCCAATTGCCAGACACTGGTATCGCTGACACTCGCCCGCGCGGAGGTTCCCGTGCCGGTGGCCTTGCGACTGTTCTTGCCCGAAAGCTGGACAAACGATCCATCACGGATGTCGAAAGCCGGTATCCCCGAGCAGATGCGTCAGCCACGCACCAAACCCGAGATCGCCCTGGAAGAGATCGATCGCCTGCTGTCGACAGGCATGCGTTTCGGCGTCGTGCTTGCCGATGCAGGTTATGGTCTATCGGCTGCGTTCCGGCAGGGTCTGAGCGCTCGTGGTCTCGTCTGGGCGGTCGGCATTCCCAAGCATCAGAAGGTCTATCCCCATAATGTCGCGCTGATATTCCCGGTCTCCGGTCGTGGCAGGCCGCGCCAACATCCCATTCCGGACATCCTGTCGATGGCAGCCGAAACGATCCTTTCGGACGCGCGATGGAGGAAGGTCAGTTGGCGTCGCGGCACGAAAGGCCGCCTGTCAGCACGTTTTGCCGTAAGCCGTGTTCGTATTGCCGATGGCCCTCCACAGCGCATCCTCGACAAGGGCCAGCAGCATATGCCTGGTGAAGAGGTTTGGCTGGTCGGCGAGTGGCGTTCGAGCGGGGAGCGCAAATATTATCTCGCCAATCTGCCCGCCGATGCCACGCTCAAACGACTGGCCGGCGCGATCAAGGCCCGTTGGGTCTGCGAGCAGGCGCACCAGCAGATGAAAGAGGAGCTCGGCCTTGACCACTTCGAAGGCCGATCATGGAAAGGACTGCATCGTCACGCCCTGATGACGATGATCGCTTATGCCTTCCTCCAGTATCACCGCCTTCAGATCGCAAAGCGGGAAAAAAAAGAAGAGGCGTCAACAGAACGGACCACCTGAACCAACCCTGCCGGCAGTCCGGCGCGCCGTCATCGCAGCCCTGATCTTGATAGAAGCGGAAATCCGATGTCCGCATTGCCTCCACAAGATCGGCCGCCATCCTTTCAATCTGCCAAAGTAGTGCTAGAGGCTGCCCCAAAAAGATGTGAGTGATTTCAGTCGGTTGTGATTCCTTCGGATTTGCGAAGATTCGATGGAGAGCACGATGGCCTGGACTGAAACCACCCGGCGGAATTATGTCCGTCGGACGCTGCGATATGCAAGCGACGTTACGGATCGCGAATGGGATTTCGTTGCGGCGCTCCTGCCCGCGCCACGGCGTTTGGGCCGGCCGCGCAAGACCGATTCGCGCGAGGTTGTGAACGCCCTTCTCTATATCGCTTCGACAGGTTGCCAGTGGCGAATGCTGCCCAAGGACTTTCCGCCCTGTTCGACGGTGCAGCGGTATTTCTATGAATGACGAGCCACCGGCCTTTGGTCACGGATCAACCATCACCTCATCATGGAGGTACGGGAACTGGAGGGGAAGGAAGCCTCGCCGACGGCCGGTGCCATCGACAGCCAAAGCGTCAAGACCACCGAAAGTGGTGGCATCCGAGGCTTTGATGCTGGCAAGAGGGTCAAGGGTCGTAAGCGTCATATCATTGTCGATACGCTCGGGCTGATGGTCGGCCTCATGGTGCACAGCGCCGATATCCAGGACCGCGACGGCGCTCCCGATTTTTTAAAGTCCATCCGCAGCCGATGGCCATGGCTGCTTCACATCTTCGCCGATGGCGGCTATGCGGGCGACAAGCTGAAAAAGCGGCTACAGAAGATCGGGAAATGGTCACTCGAAATCATCAAGCGTTCCGACAAGGCCAAGGTGCGCAGCGACAATCAAGGTGAGATTCAGCGTCAATCAGGATGAGACTCGCGCCG
>VFQN01003103.1_pt1 | contig 24451 bp, 22 predicted proteins | sample 3512371 | NCBI WGS metagenome assembly VFQN01 (sample SAMN10412370, study PRJNA504923) | tailings metagenome | isolation source: Replicate 2 from Balatoc abandoned mine | place: Philippines: Itogon, Benguet | collected 2017-08-28 | reverse complement strand
CGATGACGTCGGGATAGAGCGTCCCCTGCGCGAGGAATTGCGCGCCGCCAATCTTCTGTGCCTCGGCCTCGAACACCTCGATGAAGTGCTGGCCGATGATCTTGCGCTTCTTCTCGGGATCGCTGACGCCGGCAAGCGCGGTCAGGAAGCGTTCCGACGCGTCGACGTGCACGAGCGGGATATTGTAGTGGCCGCGGAACAGGCTCACGACCTCGTCGGCCTCGTTGAGACGCATCAGGCCGTGGTCGACGAAGATGCAGGTGAGCTGGTCGCCGATCGCCTCGTGGATCAGCACCGCCGCGACCGCTGAATCGACGCCGCCCGACAGCCCGCAGATGACCCGGCCCTTGCCGACCTGGGCGCGGATCTTCTCGATCTCGGACGAGCGGAAGTGGCGCATCGTCCAGTCGGCGGGGATGCCGGCGATGTTGCGCACGAAATTGGTGATCAGCTTGGCCCCGTCCGGCGTGTGGACGACTTCGGGATGGAACATCGTCGTGTAGATGCGCCGGGCCTCGTTCGTCGCGATAGCGAAGGGGGCGTTCTCGCTCGTCGCCTTGACCGTGAAACCCGCGGGAAGCTGCGTGACACGATCGCCATGGCTCATCCATACGGGATAGCGCTGGCCGACCTCCCAGATGCCCTCGAACAGCGCACTCTCCTCCTTGATCACGATGTCGGCGCGGCCGAACTCGGCGGCATGGCCACCCTCGACGACACCGCCGAGCTGCACCGCCGTCGTCTGCTGGCCGTAGCAGATCGACAGGATCGGTACCCCGGCCTCGAAGACCGCTTGAGGCGCCCGCGGGGTATCTATGCCGGTTACCGAGGCGGGGCCGCCGGACAGGATCACGGCCTTGGGCTGCAGGCGCCCGAGGGCGTCGCCGGCGCGGTTGAAGGGGACGATCTCGGAATAGACCCCGGCCTCACGCACCCTGCGCGCGATCAGCTGGGTGACCTGGGATCCGAAATCGATGATCAGGACCACGTCGCCGGTGGGCGCCGTGGACGTCGCGTCGGGAGCTGGCATCGGCACATCTCGGCGGGGAATCGGTTGCATGTCCGTCCCTGCCGATACAGCACCCGCTTGCGGGCGGGTCAAGCCGTGCGGCAGGCGTGGGTCTCCTCGTCCCGTGCGCCCGTTGCCGCGGGCACGCGCTGGCCACCAGCGCCGCCTATTTCTGCCGCATCTGCCAGAAGGACGCCGACAGTTTCTGTCGGCGCATGGAACCACCCGCACGGTCGCTGACTATACCATCCAGTAGTTGGATGTTCTGGTCGAGGTCCAATCGATATGCCTGTCAGTTACCGTACGCTTACCCCACATATCCTGAGCTGGCGTTGGGAGTGCCCCGCGACAAACGCGTGGCGTCAAATTGCAACAGATTTGGTTGGAACCGTTCAGTCGAATATTTGTGATGAATTGAGGTCTAGGTTGGATCAACCTAACCGCTTATTTATACGTGTAAGGAAAAGTGAACCGTCGCTCCGGATGTTCGGAGCGGCGTGCTATCGACATGAAATGCCACCGATAGCGGGGCAAGCGCCCCAGGTTCCTCTGTGTGTTGCGTAGGGAGCTGTCCGATGGGCAAGTTCGTCGGCCTCGTAGGGGCGCTGACCACTTTGGGCGCTATGGCGTATCTTATGGCGCCGCTGCCGCCTTCGGAAACGGCGAAGGTCGCCACGGCAAGGCCTACGCCGGCGCCCGAACGCGTTGCGCCACCAGAAGCGGTGGTTCCCGCAGCCAAACCTGCCCCTCAGCAAGCGCGCCGCACGGGCCAGAGCCTCGTTCATCAGATCCAGGTCGAGTTGCAGCGGGTCGGCTGCTACGCCGGCACCATCGACGGTCAATGGTCGGAGGCGACCCAGCGTGCCATGCAGACACTGGGCGAGCACGTCAGCGTGCTCCGTCCGGTCGATACGCCGGACTACATCATGCTGGCGCTCGCCCGTGACCAGGAGCGCGGTGTCTGCGCCCCAAGCCAGCAGCGCGCCGCCTCGACTCGCCCACTGACCAGCTTCCAGACGACGGCCGCCTCGGCGACCAAAGAAACGCCCGGAGCGCCTGGCGCCCGCCGGTCGAGCGGCCCCGCGCGTGCCGCGGCCTCGGAGCCGGCACGCGCACCCCGCGCGACGACGGCTCCATCGCTCCAATCGGCCGTCAGGGGCGAGATCCCGCAGCGGGCGGTGGAACTCAGCTCGGCCGAGGCGGCACGCGCTGCCGCCGCCCGCGACGAGCTTGCCCGCATCGAGCAGAGGGCGCCGGTGATCCAGCGCCCCGCCGACGAGCGTCAGGCGTCCCAATCGCCGACCGAGCCGTCACCCGCCCAGCCGTCTCCCGCGACGCTGGAGAACAGCCGCATGGGACTCGGCGTCGCCAATGTCGATCCCCTGCGTGCGGGCATCGATCCGCGAGATCCGAACGCACCAGCCATTCTGCGCGGCCCCCCGCAGCCGACGCCGGTCACCACAGCGCGCGTCGGCGGTCCAGCGGAACCCCTGGACAGCGCACCGCCCGCGCCGCAGCGACCCGCGCGCGTCATCAAGGAAATCCCTCCGCCGACGGCAAAGCAGACGCGCCGGGCGTGGCAGCGCTCGATCTTCAACGATATGCAGCGCAACGGGCCTTAAATCGGCCTGAGCTGGAGCAGCGGCGCTAGAGCAGTGCCGCGATCTCCTTGTTCGCGAATGCTACGCGGTCCGACAGGACGCGGACGATGAACTGGAGGAATAGCGCGCCGAGCTCCGGTTCTTCACTTATGATCTGATTGTATTTGGCGCGGGTGAGCGCGAACACAACCGTCGGACCATCCGCGACCACCGACGCCGCACGCGGCACGCCGCGGAAGAAGCTCATCTCGCCGACGACGGTCTGACCGACCATCCGGCGCACCCTTACGGCGCGCCCGGTCTCGTCGGTGACGGTCACGGCGACCGAGCCCTGCGCGACGAGATCGATCGCGTCCGGCGGGCCGCCCTGGGTGCACAACAGCTCGCCACCGCAGTACTCGCGCCTTTCGAGATAGGCGGCCAGTAGCCGATCGGCGGCCTCCTGCCCGAGCACATCCGCGAGCCAGTCCTCGAACGGCGCCAGCTCGGGCTTGGCCTCGTAAAGCGCGGCCTCGGACAGCACACGCTCCTCACACCACTCGATCGCCTCGGTGCGGGTCGGAAATATCGCCGGTGGCTCGCGGCCGTCGAACAGCCCGGCACGGGCGAGCGTCGCCTGCATGTCCTCGGTGAGCCCTGCCCATACGAGGCGTACCGCATTCTCGCGTCCCCAGTTGCGCAGCTTGACCATCGACAGCACTGCCGATGTATCGCATCCCGAGACGTCGTTGAAGTCGAGGACGACGAAGCGCTCGCCCGGGCGGGCGCGTGGGCCGACCTCGCCCGCTTGCGCCCGCGGACCCACTTCGGCGGCGATGCGTTCGAACATGCCGTTCGAGGAACCGAAGAAGATGAAGCCGGTGAGCCAGAACACATGGATGCGGTCGCCCTCGCCCTCGAGATGCAGGCGGTCGGGATCGGAGCGCTCGACGTTCGAGGCGAAGGCGGCGCGGGTGACATGGCGGCGGATGACGCCGATCCGCCCGTAGTTGAAGGCGAACAGCAGACACGCTCCGACGAACCCGAGGACGACACCGGTCAGGTAGCCGAACTGGATGATCGCGAACATGATCGCGAGCGCGAGACCGAGCTCGACCCAGGATCGCCGCGCCGGCGATCTCACCAGTGCCTCGCGAAGCACGATGAAGCCCATGAAGATCAGGAGGCCGCCGAGCACGGGGGTCGGCACCAGCGCGGTGAGGTCGAACCGTGACAGCACGACGATGCCAATGACGAGCGCCGCGTAGAGCCCGCATAGCCACGATTTGCCGCCGGTCTCCTCCAGCATCCGGCTGGCGTTGAGCGACAGGTTGCCGACGAAGCCGCCGAGCGGCGCCGCGGCCATGTTGGCGAGGCCGTTGGAGCGGAACTCGGCATCGAGATCGGCGACCTTCGAGCGCGCGACCTCGAGGCTCGATACATCGAGCAGCAGCGCCATCACGGTGACGGCTGCGACCGCGCCCATCTCGGGGAGCGCCCTGAGGATGATCGACCATTGGATGTCCGGCGTGACGATCGCGGACGTCGGCACCCACGGCGTCATGGTTCCCGCACCGGTGACGTACCAGCCGTGGGCAGGCCCGGTAGCGCCGGTGAGCCAGAGGATCAGGTCGAGCGTCAGCGCGGACCCGAAGAAGGCACCCGGCAGGACGAAGACGTTCCCGGTGCGCTGGCGGAGCACGATGACGGCGATGGCAAAGGCGAACGCGATCGCCACCTTCGGCAGATCGGCGAGCGGAACCGCTGAGGTGAGCGTGGCGAGCGTGATGTCGCGACCCGTGATGACCTCGACGCCGCCGGTGACAAGCAGCCAGCCGGATGCCGCAAGAAAGCCGCCGATTACCGGGAACGGCACGAAGCGCACGAGGGCGCCGAGCTGGAAACGGCCGAGCACCCAGAGCACGACGCCGGTGAGCAAGGTCGCGAGCGTCATTGCGATGAGCGCATGTCGAACCGCGACCTCGAGACTGCCGCCCGACTTGACGACCAGACCGCCGACGGTCATCGCAAGGACGCTGAAGACGGCGATAGCGGGGTTGTCGGGCCCCGCCTCGGCCGGCGGCAGGGTGGTCATCGTCGCGACGATGATGCCAGTGATGGCGGAGCCCATGAGCAGCGCCCACAGGCCCATCGCGAGGCCGCCGCGCAACTCGCCCTGGAACACCAGTGCGCTAAAGGAAATGCAGTAGGCGATCGTGACGAGCGAGGCGACCACACCCGCCAGCACGTCGCCGCCATGGCGCGCACCGAACGTGCGTGCGACGCTGCCGGCCCGCGCGGCGGCGGCGCGGCGATCGGGGTCGCTGGCGTAGGCACGGATCTGGCCGGCGGCGTCGATACGGGCCGCATTGGCCGCACGCGCCATGCGCTTCAAGGGCGCGGGCACGCGCGGCCGAGCCTTGCTGCTTTCCGTATCCGCCACCTATTGCCGCCCCTCACCTGCGTGCACGGTCCGTGCGCGGCCATCTTGGCCAGCCGCTTTCGCCAGACAAGGGAAAAGTCCGCGGGTTGCAGCGGCTGATAGCGCATAGGGTTACGAGATCAGGCGCATGGCATGATCGGGCCTATCGGCATCGCCCCTGACATTGCATGGCGGATTTGCCGCTCGCGACGCACCTGTTGAAGCACTGAGGCCCCTTGCCTTTCATCGCCGCCTTGCCCTTCGGTCCCTTCTTGAAGCCCTTTCTCTTCTTGAAGCCTTTGCCTTTCTTGAACTGCGCCGTCTCGACGAGGCTCGCCGCGCTCTAGCCGACCGATGAAAAGAGAGGTGGTGCCGCCTTCACGGCTGCGGTCGCGACCAAAAGCACCGATACCGCGATAGCCAGGATGTGCTTCATCGGCTCACTCCCCGAACAATGGTCGGACAAAAAAGCACCGCCGCTTTCCGTCGGCGGGACGAAGAAACAACTCGATCTCAGCTCGCCGACGATCAGTCGTCAAGACGCTGTCCCGACCGTGCCAAGTGCCGAACGCAGGGATTTTAGAAAAAATGACCGGTAATCATGCGGCAATAGGTATTGTTTACAGTCGTTAACTGCTGCGCGCTGCACTGCAGCGAAGTATCATCCCGCCCATCTTTTGGAGGGGGCCATTATGATGGTGAAACATTGGAGCCCGTGGGACAACCAGCTATTGCGGGTCCTGCGCGGCGAATTCAGATTGCACTCCCCGATCCTGATGTTCCGCCCGGGTCCGCAGGGCGGGGTCGCGGTCTTTCACCGCGAGCACGCGCTGGGTGTCTGGGTAGCAACCGGACGCCATACATTCAGCTACACGCCGCGCGACACCGCACAACCGGCCACCGGCCCGTGCGACATCATGGACATCATCCCGCTGCACTACGAAATGTTCGCCGCGTTGCTCGACATGCCTGGGCAGGGCTCCGCGTAATTCAGCCTCTTTGTCGACGCGTACCAGCGCTCCCGCCACGCGACTTGAAGCGCCCGGAGTGCACCGCTATAACGCGCCCCAGACCTCATCCCGCAACGCACACTCTGGAGCCGCTTCATGGCGATCGAGCGCACTTTTTCCATCATCAAGCCCGACGCGACGGCGCGCAACCTCACGGGCGCCATCAACGCCGTGATCGAGAAGGCGGGACTTCGCATCGTCGGGCAGAAGCGGGTGCGCTGGACCAAGGACCAGGCCGGCACGTTCTATGAGGAGCACAAGGCGCGCCCGTTCTACGGTGAGCTGTGCGAGTTCATGACGTCCGGTCCGATCGTCCTGCAGGTGCTCGAAGGCGAGAATGCGATCGCCAAGTACCGCGAGATCATGGGTGCCACCGATCCCGCAGCAGCGGCCGAGGGCACGATCCGCAAGCTGTTCGCTCAGTCGAAGGCCGAGAATTCCACGCACGGCTCCGACAGTCCGGCTGCGGCCGCCCGCGAGATCGCGCTCAACTTCAAGCCGGACGAAATCGTCGGCTGAAGCTTGTCGGCGCGCGGCTGGGTTATTGCTGACCTGGAGTCGCTCCGATGATCACGCCCGCCTACGCGCGGACCATGGCGCGCTACAATCGCTGGCAGAATGAGAGCCTCTATCGCGAGGCTCTCAAGCTGTCGGATGCCGAGCGCCGTCAGGATCGCGGCGCGTTCTTCGGCTCCATCCACGGCACGCTCAATCACATCTACTGGGGCGACAGGATGTGGCTGTCGCGCTTCGGCGTGGTGGACCGTCCCCGCGCACCGAACGGCAAGGCATCGGTCGATGAGTTCCCGCGGTTCGAGGATCTTGCTGCCGCGCGGCCGATCCTCGACGAGCGCATCATCGTATGGGCCGATGCGCTGACGCCCGAGGCACTCGCCGCCGAACTCAAGTGGTGGTCGGGCCTTCAGCAGAAGGAGATGTCGAAGCCGGCGGCGCTCGCCATCGCGCACATCTTCAACCATCAGACCCATCACCGCGGCCAAGTTCACGCGATGCTCACCGCCGCGGGCATGAAGCCCGACGACACCGACGTCATATTCATGGCGTGAGAGGTGAGGCTGCGCGGGGATGCGCGGCCCAGCGAATTCAAATCAATCCTTGCGGGTGCCGAGGCCCATTTTCTTGGCGAGCTGCGATCGCGCGGCGGCATAGTTCGGCGCCACCATCGGGTAGTCGTTCGGCAGCTTCCACTTCGCGCGGTATTCCTCCGGCGAGAGCTTGTAGTGCGTCCGCAGATGCCGCTTGAGCGACTTGAAGCGCTTCCCGTCCTCGAGGCAGATGATGTAATCGGGCGTCACCGATCGCTTGACCGCGATCGCCGGCTTGAGCTCCTCGCTGTCGACCACCGGGTCGTTGCTGGAGGCTCGGTTGAGCGCGTCATGGACGTCACGGATAAGAGCCGGGAGATCTGAAGCAACGACAGTATTGTTGCTGACGTAGGCCGAGACGATCTCGGCGGTCAGCTCGACCAGATGATTTCCGTTTGAATTCTCCATCAGGTCTTCTCTCCTCGACTTTCCCTGCCACAAGCGGAACCTCCGCCAGCTCATCTTCAGCGGCGCTATCGGTGTCGCGGCAGGTGTCGGTTACGCTGGCAAGCGCCCCCGGGGCCTGTGAAATGCCGACATCCGGATCAAAGTCCATGCCTAGAGATCGCCAATACTCCACTTCGAACAGGATGGCAATTGCGGAGCACGGTATAGTAAAAGCCATCCTTGCGGCAAGTTCCCAAGATGACGTTGCTGAAATTTCCACCATCAATCTGGTAAAGGAACAAGCACTGTAGTTTGTTCCGACTTCTTTGAGCATCGCGAACCCAGCCGCGCGCCGCCTCCCGCCACGTCCTGACCTGCCACGGCGCACGTGAAGTTGACGGGCGCGACGGAGCAGCCGACTTGACTTGGTTCAGTCCGCTCACATTTCATGGAGGGTAGCGAAGCCACCAGCGGCCACCCGATTGCAGCCGTGAACAGCACAGGAGCGGGTCATGTCCGATACCAAAGACGCGCATGCGGGCAAGGTCGTAAAATCGGACGCCGAGTGGAAGGCAGAGCTGTCCGAGCAGGAATACTACATCACCCGACAGCATGGGACCGAACGCGCTTTCTCCCATCCTTACAATGCATTGAAGGCGGCGGGCGTCTTCAAGTGCGTGGCGTGCGGCGAGCCGCTGTTCGACTCCGACGCCAAATTCGATTCCGGCACCGGCTGGCCGAGCTTCTACAAGCCGCTCGATGCAGCGGCCGTCTCGCAACACGAGGACCGCTCGTTCTTCATGCGTCGCGTGGAAGTGCGCTGCAACCGCTGCGATGCCCACCTCGGCCACGTCTTCGACGACGGTCCTCGCCCTACGGGACTGCGCTACTGCATCAACGGGGCGGCGCTTAAGCACGAGCCAAAGAAGGGTTGAGCCGGCCCGCGTCCTTCCCGCCCGGCATCTCATGTATCCGCGACGTGCCTGCGCCGTTCACTTGGCCTATAAGCCAAGCGCTGCCTTCACCTTGTCACGAGCCTGAAGCGTCGGACATCCGATGCGACCCGCAGGCCCGTGCGCGTCGGCGCTGATCGCGCGCCAGGAGAGATCACATGTCCGCCCGCCCCGCCACGACACCCACCGCGACGCCGCCGATCGCCGAAAGGCGTCCGACCGTCTCTCGCCATCACGGCGTCGAGATCGTCGATGAGTACGCTTGGCTCCGCGCCGACAACTGGCAGGACGTGATGCGCGACCCGGGCGTGCTGGACCGCGAGATCCGCGCTTATCTCGAAGCCGAGAACGCGTACACCGAGGCGCAACTCGCTGACACGAAGGCGCTGCAGGAGACGCTGTTCGCCGAGATGAAGGGCCGCATCAAGGAGGACGACAGCTCCGTCCCCTCGCCCGACGGTCCCTTCGAGTACGCGACGCGCTATGTCACCGACGGCCAGTATCCGCGGTTGGTGCGGCGTGCGCGCGGCGCCGTTGACGACAGTGCCGAGCAGATACTCCTCGATGGCAATCTCGAAGCGGAAGGCAAGCCGTACTGGGGATTGGGCGGCGCCGCCCACAGTCCCGACCACCGCTTCCTCGCCTACGGCGTCGACGACAAGGGATCGGAGTACTACGTCCTCAAGTTCCGCGATCTCGCGACCGGCAAGGATCTCGACGACGTCATCGCCGACACCGGCGGCGGATGCGTGTGGGCCGAGGACAGCAAGACGCTCTTCTACATCCGCCTCGACGACAATCACCGCCCCCTGCACGTCTATCGCCATACGCTCGGCACGCCTGTGAGCGACGATGTCCTCATCTACGAGGAGAAGGACAAGGGGTTCTACGTCGGCGTCGGCGACACGCAGTCCGGCCGCTACATCATCATCGATGCGCACGATCACCAGACCAACGAGGTCCGCCTGATCGATGCCCGGCGCCCCGATGCGCCGATGGTGCTGGTGAGCGTGCGCCGCCACGGCCACGAGTATTCGGTCGACCATCACGGCGACGAGCTGATCGTCATGACCAACTCGGGAGGGGCTGAGGATTTCCGCATCTGCACCGCGCCCATATCGTCGCCGCATGAAGCCAACTGGCGCGAGCTTGTTCCGCATAAGCCGGGCTGCCTGATCATCGATGTCGTCGCGTTCGGCGGGCATCTCGCGCGGCTCGAGCGCGAAGGCGGGTTGCCGCGCATCGTCATCCGCCGCTTCGCCGACGGCGCCGAGCACGCCATCGCATTCGACGAGGAGGCCTACAGCCTCGGCATGTCCTCCGGCTACGAGTACGACACCACGGCGCTGCGCTTCACCTACTCGTCGATGACGACGCCGGCGCAAGTGTTCGACTACGATATGGAGACGCGCGCGCGCATCCTGCGCAAGACGCAGGAGGTGCCGAGCGGCCACAACATCGCCGACTACGTGACCCGGCGCATCGAGGCACCCGCCGCCGACGGCGAGACCGTGCCGATCTCGATCCTCTATCACAAGGACACGCCGCTCGACGGCACCGCGCCGCTGTTCCTCTACGGCTACGGCTCCTACGGCATCTCGATCCCGGCGAGCTTCTCGACGACGCGGCTGTCGCTCGTGGACCGCGGCTTCATCTTCGCGATCGCGCACATCCGCGGCGGCAAGGACAAGGGCTATCGCTGGTACACGGGCGGCAAGCTCGCGACCAAGATGAATACGTTCACCGACTTCGTGGCGGCCGGCGAGCATCTCGCCAAGATCGGTTGGACGAAGCGAGGCCGCATCGTCGCCAACGGCGGATCGGCGGGCGGGATGCTGATGGGCGTGGTCGCCAACCTCGCGCCCGATCTGTTCCTCGGGATCATCGCCGACGTGCCGTTCGTCGATGTGCTCAATACAATGCTCGACGAGACGCTGCCGCTGACGCCGCCGGAGTGGCCGGAGTGGGGCGATCCGATCCGCTCGGCGGAAGCGTTCGCGCAGATCCGCAGCTACAGCCCCTACGACAACATCGAGGCGAAGCCCTACCCGCACATCTTCGCCTATGGCGGCCTGACCGACCCGCGCGTCACCTACTGGGAGCCGGCGAAGTGGATCGCCCGGATGCGCGCGCGCAATACCTCGAGCAACCTCGTGCTCCTCAAGACGAATATGGAGGCGGGACACGGTGGCGCCTCGGGCCGCTTCGAGGCGCTGAAGGAGATCGCCGTCGACTACGCGTTCGCGCTCAAGATCGCCGGCAAGGCGGGTGCTTGAAAATCAAAAGCCCGCCCGCGCGGTGACGCGCGGACGGGCGAAATAGGCGGTGAGGGACGCGGAACCAGTCGCCTCCTCGTCTTCAGGGCTCAACCCGTGAAGTGCTTCTCGAACGACCTGCGGGCCGCGACGTCGTGGGCGATCCCGTTCGCCGTCAGGCGCTCGTACTCACGCCAAGCTGCCAGGCCGTCATGGAGGGCGGCCCAGTACTCTTTCACGCGGGCGAGGCGGCTCGGACGGTTGGCCTCGTCCGAGGGCATGAAATCGAGGGCGGAATCGATGCTCTTGATGCTCATGATCGTATCTTTCTTTGGTCGAGGCGCCCGGCTCGTTGATGGCTGACGCGCTGACATGAATATGAACACGATGGTGCGTTGCAACAAGCATGGTGCACTGCGGCGCAGTTATGCGCAGAATGCATAGACTGGGGTCACGATGTTGAAACAATTACGATTCCTGGCACCCTGCTGGCGGCGTGGATCCTTGATCTGCCACGCCTTTTCGTGATCGACTGAGCATCGCTCAGCGCCCTTCCCCGGCTGCAGCCGGAGGTATATCAACCAAGCCAGAAGACCCAATCACAACACCCAGGAGAGGAAAGCCCGCATGGCCACCAATAAAGTCGCGATCATCACCGGCGGCGGCACCGGTATTGGACGGTCAGCGGCCCTGCACCTGCAGGCGGCCGGGTGGGACGTGACGGTTGTCGGCCGCCGCAAGGCCGAGCTCGATGGCACCGTCGCGCTGGCCAAAGCCGGCGGCGGCAAAATGCTTGCGGTAGCGGCCGACGTAACGAAGCACGCCGACGTCAAGCGCGTGTTCGCCGAGACCGTCAAGACCTTCGGGCGGCTCGATTTCCTGTTCAACAACGCCGGCAAGGGCCTTCCTGCCGGCCCCATGGAGGACATCAAGCTCGAAGACTGGCAGGGCGTCGTCGATCTCAACCTGACCGCCTGCTTCCTCTGCGCGCAGGAAGCCATTCGCCAGTTCAAGGCGCAGTCGCCGCAGGGCGGCCGCATCGTCAATAACGGCTCGATCTCCGCCCATACGCCGCGTCCGATGTCGGTCGCCTATACTTCGACCAAGCACGCCATCACCGGTCTCACCAAGTGCATCGCGCTCGACGGCCGTCCATTCAACATCGCCTGTGGCCAGCTCGACGTCGGCAACGCCGATACCGCGATGGGCGGGCGCATGAAGGCCGGCGTGCCGCAGCCACGCGGCGACATCATGCCGGAGCCGGTCATGCACGTGGATCACTGCGGCTCGGCGATCGCCTACATGGCGAGCCTGCCGCTCGATACCAACGTGCTGACGATGACCATCAAGGCCAGCGCGATGCCGTTCGAGGGAAGAGGTTAGCTATACTTTCCGCGGACGCGTACGGCTCCGCCTACACGCGCCGCGGCCGCCGCCTCTCGGTCCCATCTCTACCTCGCGGCCTTCGGCCGCCACAGAATAGAAAAGCGGGTGGGTCCGGGAGGGTGTCCCTCCCGGGCGGGTGTGGGCGGCAGCCCACTCGCGCCAAAGGCGCGACGTGCTACGCAGCCGCCTTCCCATCCTCCCAAATCATCGCCGCACCCTTCTCCGCGATCATGATGGTCGGCGCATTGGTGTTGCCGGTCGTCACGATCGGCATGATCGACGCGTCGATGACGCGCAAACCACTCATACCGCGTACGCGCAGTCGCGAGTCGACCACCGCCTGCGGATCCTCGCCCATCCGGCACGTACCGACCGGATGGTAGAGCGTGCCGCCGACGCGACGCGCGAAGGCGGCGAGATCCGCATCGGTCGCGACATCCTTCCCCGGCACGATCTCGCTCACGACGTAGGGTGCGAACGACGGCGCCGCGAAGATGCGACGCGCGTGCTTCAGCCCCGCGAGCGACACGGCCAGATCGTTATCGACGGCGAGATAGTTCGGCCGGATGGCGGGCCGCGCCAGCGGATCGGGCGAGGTCGCCATGATGGTCCCACGGCTCTCGGGGCGCGCGATGGAGACGGCGATCGTCATGCCCGGTGCGCGCTCGAGAGTTCCGAACTTCTGCTCGTCGTAGCTCGCGGGCGAGAACAGGAGCTGAATGTCGGGGCTCGCGAGCCCCTCGCGGCTGCGGCAGAAGACCTGCGCGCTCGACACGCCGAACGTGAGCGCACCGCGCCCCGTCGTCACCCAGCGCGCAACCTCGCCGGCAAGACGCAACCCGCGCGAAAGCTGATTGATCGACACGAGGTCGCGTACGCGCTGGGAGACTCGCACCGCATAGTGATCGGACAGGTTGGCGCCGACGCCTGGGAGATCGTGGCGCACCTCGACGCCGATCGATTTCAGATGCGCGGCCGGCCCGATGCCAGATACCTGCAGCAGATGCGGCGAGTTGATCGTACCGCTGGACACGATGACCTCGCGGCGTGCGCGCACCGTGCGATCATTGCCGCCCTGACGGAACGTCACGCCGACGCAGCGGCGCCCGTCGAGCATCAGCCCGGTTGCCTGCGCATCGGTCTCGACCTTCAGATTGGCACGACCGAGCGCGTCCCTCAGGAACGTGCGCGCCGTCGAGCCGCGAAAACGCCCGTTGCGCGACATCTGCGAGTATCCGACGCCCTCCATTTGGGCGCCGCTCAGGTCGGGCGTGAATGGGAAGCCGGCTTCCTGCGCCGCCTTCACGAACAGATGCGTGAGCGGCAGGATGGTACGGTAGTCCTCGATCAGCAGCGGGCCGGACTTGCCGCGATGCGCGCTGTCACCCGGTGCGTAGCGCTCGATGCTTTTGAAGTAGGGGAGGACGTTCTCGTAGGACCAGCCGCGACAGCCCGACTGCGCCCAGCCGTCGAAGTCGGCGGCGTTGCCGCGCACGAACAGCATACCGTTGATCGAGCTCGATCCGCCGAGTACGCGGCCGCGCGGCCAGTGGATCTGCCGGTTGCCCGTCGCGGGCTCCGGCTCGCTCTTGTAGTTCCAGTTGACGCGCGGGTTGTAGAGAAGCTTCAGGACGCCCGCCGGCACATGGATCATGGGATGCCAGTCGGTCGGCCCCGCCTCGAGCAGTACGACACGGGCGCCATCAGCGCTCAGCCGGTTGGCGAGCACGCAGCCCGCCGAACCGGCACCGACCACGACGTAGTCGGCCTCGATCTCCGCCATCGCTTCCATCCCCGGCACGCTCTACGGGCGCGCGCCTCTCGCGGGCGCTGCCCCGGTCTGCTGCTGCAGTATGCAGCTACAGACCTATCCGGGGAAGTCGACGATGAGGGGCAGTCAACCGACCGCGAGAGTCGGACGCTGGCCATTGCGCATCTGATGGACGCGGTAGATCTCGTCACCGGTGGCGCCGATGTCGCGCAGCATGAACTCGTCGAGCTGGCCCAACTCCTCGAGCGTATCGCGGACGATCAGGCGCTCGTGCATCGCTGAAAAGCGGTTCGAGAGACCGTGGAAAAACCGCTGGAGGGCGTTCTGCTCATCAGGGTGTACGGATTTGGTCGTGAAGGTCGTAGACATGATCGTTCTCGTGATGGTCTCGGTGTTGCAGATCGCAGCCACACCGTCGCGCGCCGCAGGGCACAACAAGGCGGCTCAGCCGGCGGCAGGGCGCCACCGGCTGGAATCGGTCGGTGGCGATGACGCCGGGTCAGCCCCAGTAATTGGTCGGGATGTTGCCCTTGGCGCGGAGTGCCTTGGCCTCATCGGTCGAGAAGCCCAGATCCTTGAGGCGCTCGTCGCTCATATGCGCCAAATAAGACTGAACCTGCAGACGGGCCTGCTGCATGCGAGCCTGCACCAGACGCTCAAAAAAGCGGACGAAAAAGCCCGGCGCCTTTACGCCTGCTACGGCCGCTTTCCCATCAGCGGCAAGCTCCATCGGGGAGGTTGTAAAAGCCATGATCGCTCTCATCTCTGATTGCGCGGCCCGTTCTTGCGGGATCCGCGTCGTTTATGCTCATCCGGCAATCGGTGGGCGGTTCGTCCACCCTTCCCGTATCGCTCTGGACTGAACGTAGTGAGTCGTTCGCAACTGCGGTAGGGCCTTGGCATACCCGCAGCTATGCGTTTTTGCATGGAATATTCATATATATCACAATTAGTTACATTTCTGACGTAATTGGTGCGACGCACCACGAAGCGACGGGTTGCACAGACTGTGAGCGCCGTATAGCAAGGGTCTCATGTTCCAGGATTTCTCCTCCTCGTCCGATCCCGGCCTCGGTGCAGAGCGGGTGGCCAGATTGCGCGGCCGTCTCAAACGCCTCGGCGTCGACGCCGTTTTGGTCCCCCGAGCCGACGAGCACATGGGCGAATATGTCCCGGCCTGTGCCGAGCGATTGGCGTGGCTGACGGGCTTCACCGGCTCCGCCGGTTGGGCGGTCGTCGGAGAGCGCAAGGCGGCCCTTTTCGTCGATGGTCGCTACACCCTGCAGGCGCCGTCCCAGGTGCCGACCGCGATCTTCGACATTGTCCAGATCCCCGACGCCAGTCCCGCCGAATGGATCATCAAACACTTCCCCAGGGGTGCGCGGCTTGGCTTCGATCCCTGGCTGCATACGCGCGCCGCCATCGCCCTTCTCGAGGGCCAGCTCGCCAAGGGCGGGATCACGCTGAAGGCCCTCGCCCGTAACCCAGTGGACGAGATCTGGGGCGCGGAGCGGCCGCCGGTCCCGAAGGGCGCCATCGCGGTGCAGCCGCTGGAACTCGCCGGCGTCGCCGCCGCCGACAAGATCAAGGAGCTGCAGCGCCAGCTCAAGGAAGCCGGCGAGGACGCTGTCGTGCTGACGCTCCCGGATTCGATCGCGTGGCTGTTCAACATCCGCGGCGCCGACGTGAAGCACAATCCGACGGCGCTCGCCTTCGCGGTCGTGCCGGCCGCCGGCAAGGCGGAGCTGTTCATCGACAAGGCCAAGGTCGGCGCTGAGGCGCGCGCGCACCTCAACGCCGTCGCGCGGATCAAGACGCCGGACAGTCTCGGCGAGCGGCTCACAGCCCTCAAGGAGGAGCGAAAGCGTGTGCGGCTCGACACCGCCACCGCCGCGATGTGGATCTGGCAGCGGCTCGGGGGAAAGAGCGGTCGCATCAGCGAGGGCGCCGATCCTTGCATCCTTCCGAAGGCGAAGAAGAACGAGGCCGAGATCCGCGGCACCCGCATCGCGCACGAGCGTGACGCGGTGGCGATGGTCCGCTTCCTCGCCTGGCTCGATCGCGAGGCGCCTAAGGGTGGCATCGACGAGATCACCGCGGTGACCACGCTCGAGCAGATGCGCGCGGACACGCAGGCGCTCAAAGAGATCAGCTTCGACACCATCTCCGGTGCCGGCCCCAACGGCGCCATCGTCCACTACCGCGTTACCGAAGGCACCAACCGCCGCCTGCAGCCCGGCGAGCTGTTCCTCGTCGATTCCGGCGCACAGTACATCGACGGCACCACCGACATCACGCGCACGGTCGCGATCGGCACGCCGACGCCGGAGATGCGCGATCGCTTCACGCGCGTTCTCAAGGGCCACATCGCGATTTCGGAGCTGCGCTTTCCACCGGGCACCACGGGTGCGCACATCGACGCGTTCGCGCGCCTCGCGCTATGGCAGGGCGGCTTCGATTTCGACCATGGCACCGGGCACGGCGTCGGCAGCTATCTATCGGTGCACGAGGGCCCGCAATCGATCTCGAAGCGCGGCCACATCGTGATCGAGCCGGGCATGATCCTCTCCAACGAGCCCGGCTACTACAAGACCGGCGCCTACGGCATCCGCATCGAGAACCTGCTGCTGGTTGGTGGCGCTGCGCCGATCGAGGGCGGCGAGCGTCCGATGCTGGGCTTCGAGACGCTGACGCTGGTCCCGATCGATCGCCGGCTGGTCGATGCCGCGCTTCTTGGACCCGACGGCGTGCGCTGGCTCGACGCCTATCACGCCCGCGTCGCGAAGGTGATCGGCCCTCACGTGCGCGGGGCGGATCGCGAGTGGCTGGAACAGGCTACCCAGCCGCTGGCCGGGTAGCTTTGGCGTCCGCGGAAAGCTCAACTTCCCAACATCACATCCGCGATCTTCTCCGCGCTCATGAGCGTCGGGAAGTTGGTGTTGGCGCTGGGCACCATCGGGAAGATCGAGGCGTCGACGACGCGCAATCCGCTGATGCCGCCGCGCACGCGACCCTGGTTGTCGGTCACCGCCATCGGATCGTTGTCGGCCCCCATGCGGCAGGTGCACGACGCATGCCAGACGCCGATCGTCGCCTTCCGCACGAACGCCTCCAGCGCCTCGTCGTCCTGCATCACCTGGTTGAACTTGAAACCCTCGACGACAACGTTGTCGAACAGGTAGTCGCGCAGGAACTGCGGGCCATCGAACAGGCGCGCGGCGACGCTGGTGATGATCTTGTTCTTCGTATTCACGACGCCGAGCGCGCGCACGCGATCGGAATATGCGGCGGGAAACGGATTGGTCGTGAGCTTCTGCATTTCCGGATGCGCGTAGGCCTGGCCCATGCGCTTGAACGCATCCATCAGACGGTCAAGGTCGCGGCGATCGGAGAGCAGATTGAACTCGACCAGAGGCTCCTCGCGCCAGTCGCGGCTGACGAGTTTGACCTCGCCGCGCTCGGAGCACGTGCGATTGACCCAGATCAGCATCGAAGCGATGCGCTTGCCGACGTCGTGCCATGCCGACTTGGACACGACGGCGACGAACATGTCGCCCGGTGGCAGTCCGCCGATGCCGGACGTATAACGCAGGCCGAGCGTCATGTGCCGGCGCGTGTAGTTGTTCATGCGGCCTTCTCGGCGCAGGTACGACGACACCGAGATCGCCGGGTGATCGGTGAGGCGCTGGCCGACGCCTGGAAGCGCTGCGCGCACGTTGATGCCGAGATCCTTCAGATGGCCGACAGGGCCGATGCCGGCACGCATGAGGTGCGACGGCGAGTGGATCGCGCCGGAGCATAGGATCACCTCGTTGGCGCGGAACTCTTGGGCGCGGCCGTTCACCTCCGCGCGCACACCAACGCAGCGATTGCCTTCGAACAGAAGCTCGCTCACTACCGTGCTGGTCGAGATCGTGAGGTTCTGCCGCTTGCGTGTGTCGGGACCGAGATAGCCGATCGCGGCGGAAACGCGCTGCTCGTTGGCGTTGGAGTGCGTGAGCGGCATGTAGCCGTCCTCGAACGCGCCGTTCTGGTCCTGGACATACTTCCAGCCCTGCGCCTCGAAGGCTTTCGCCGCTGCCTTGGCGTGCGCGGTCCAGTGCTCGGGGAAGATGCGGCGCACGGGAATGTGGCCGTCCTTGCCATGGAAGGCGCCGTCGAAATCGAGATCGCGTTCGACCTTGCGGAAGTAAGGGAGCACGCTGTCCCAGTTCCAGCCCTTGGCGCCGCGCGCTTCCCACTCGGCGTAGTCGGTGGGCGCGCCGCGATTGGCGAGCTGGCCGTTGATCGAGGAGCCGCCGCCGAGCACGCGCGCCTGCTCGTACTTGCGGAACGGTGGCGGGGATTCGGTCGGGTTGTTGTGGGAGACGACCTCGGTGCGCACGCGCAGCTTGGTCCAGTGGAAGCGCGGATCGAAGTAGGCGGTGCCGGGGTAGCTATCGAGGATCTCCTTCGGCACCGCGCCGACGGGCGTATCGGGTCCGGCTTCGAGCAGGATCACCTTGTTGCTGCTCCTGGCCGACAGCCGATTGGCCAGCACCGATCCCGCCGAGCCGCCGCCGACGATAACGTAGTCGTAGATCATTGGGTGTTTCCGCCCCTCGAGATGCCGGAGCCGTGGAGACGCTCCTTGCACCTCGAATAGCAGCTCGTCGTCACGCGCACAAAGGTGCCGCCATGCCGCAGCCGCGCATCACCGCCGCGGTGACGGCGGGATCGGCTGGCCAGCGCTCGGATCGGCCTCGCTGGTCCAGTTGACGACCTGCACGCGGCGGTTCACGCGCCCGTACGGATTGCCGGGATTGCGCAGACGGTCGGGGCCGAAGCCGCGCGCCAGCAGGCGCTCCTGCGCGATCCCGAAGTTCGCGATCAGGAACTCGCGCACGACCTCGGCGCGGCGCGCCGACAGCGCCACGTTGTAGTCGTACGGCCCGGACGCATCGGTGTGGCCGGCGATGAGGAACACCTGCTTGGCGAGGCGAGGGTCGGAGAGTGCGCGCCCGAGAATGGCGAGCGTCGCGAACGCCTGGTTGGTGAGGTCGGCCGAGTCGATGACGAACAGCACTTCGACGTTGATGTGCGGCAGCGCGTCCATGCGCTCCACCTGCTGCGGCGTCAGCGGCACCGGCTGCTGGATGTTCTGTGGCTGAGGCTGCTCCGTTGCCGCGCGGCGGGTCGTGGGAGGATCGCGCAGCGGCCGGGCCGCCTGCGGCGCCGGTTCGGCTGCCGGCGGTGGTGCGGCGGCGACCGGAGGCGCGCTGGTGCCGGGCTGTGGAGTGGCAGGTGGCTCGGTGGCCGTGCGGCGCGGCGCAGTCGCACGGCGCTGCGGTGCGGCCGTTGTGGGATCGGCGGAGGGAGGACGCGCCGCCAGGGTCGACGATGGCGGCGTCTCCGGACGGGTTGGCGCGGACGCCGGTCTCGGTCCGGGCGCTGTTGGCGTTGGCATCGCGACGCTGTCGGGGATAGGCGCCTGCATCGGCACGCCTTGACGTCGGGCTGCGAGCACCTCACCCATGGGACGCGGCATCAGGCGGCGCTCATTCGGAGACAGTCGCGTGGGCGTGGGCCGCTCGGCGGCGACGGGCGCCGTGGCGGGCGCGTCCGGCGTGCGCGCGACCGGGGTCGCCGGGCTCGGCGGGGCCACTTGCGGCGGTGGGATCGCAACCCGTGGCGCAGGCCGGCTGGCGGCGGCCGGTGGCGCTGTCGACGGTGCTTGCGCTGGTGCCGCGGTAGATGGCGTGGGCGCAGAAGCGGGCGCGCTCGTCCCACCCGGCCCCTGGAGCTTACGGATCAGATCCTCGACCATCTGCCCCTCGTTGACCGAGCGGGCGCGGCCCAGGAGATCGCGGGCGTCGCCGGTCGGGGCGGATTGAGCGCCGGATGGCTGCTGGCCTGCGGGAGGAGATTGCGCCAGTGCCGCGCCGGTCGCACCGGTCATGGCGGCTGCGAGAAGGGCCGGAAGAGCGTGCCCGAGCATACGCTGGATCATGGGAACCCTCGCCTTGGAAAAAATGCGGCGCCAGGCGCCAACAATAACCCGATCGACCGAATGCAAGAAGCGGCTGAATATAAAATGGGTTGCCGCCTCGATTGGCGGTGGCTTCCACTGCGGATATGGTGCCGCGATCGCCCGAGAAAAGTCCGGCCGGGGGCGCGTCGCAACGGTCAGCGTTCACAAATTCGAGGGTTGCGCATGCTCACCATCTATGGACGCGCCAATTCGATCAACGTCCGCAAGGTGTTATGGCTGTGCGAGGAACTCGGCCTGCCCTTTTCGCAGGAGGACTGGGGACGTGGCTACCGGCCGACGAGCGATCCCGAATTCCAACGCCTGAGCCCCTTCGGCCTCGTTCCCGTCATCGATGACGACGGTTTCATCCTGCGGGAGAGCAACGTCATCGTCCGCTATCTCGCGAACAAGTATGGCGCCGAGAGCGGCCTATACCCCGCGGACGTTCACGAACGCGCCACGATCGAAGCCTGGATGGATTGGGCGGCGACCGATGTCTTCGCCGGATTGCGGCCGGTCTTCCTCGGGTTGCATGTCAAGACGCCGGAGTTCGCCGGCAAGACCGAGGTCATCGAATGGGGGCGCGGCGCTTGGACCCGGCAGATGGTCCACCTCAACGCCGACCTCGCGGCGACAGGAGCACCCTTCGTCACGGGGGATGACTTCACGATCGCCGACATCCCGATCGGCCTCGTCGTCAACCGGTGGTTCGGCCTGGCGTTCGAGAAACCCGAGCTACCCGCCGTCGCCCGCTATTACGAGCGCCTGAGCGAACGCCCCGGCTATCGGTTGTATGGCCGCAACGGCACGCCGTAGGATCAGTGCCGCGACAACCATTCGCGGGCGCGGCGCTGGGCCTGACCAATCTCGGACCGGCTCATCTCGCTCGCCAACTCGCTGCGGTACATCTTGGCCTCGGCGTTGCCGCGCAGCGCCGCAAGGTTGAACCACTTGTGAGCCTCGATGAGATCGACGCCACCATCCCGGCCGCTGCAGTAGGCGAGCCCGAGCTGAAACAGAGCGTCGGCGGCACCGCCCTGGGCGGCGATATCGGGGAATTCCTGGACCGAAACTTCGAACCTGGCCATGACGTACGCAACTCCTATCCCGTCACTGAACCGTCAGATGCTGCCACGCATTTTCATGGGCGGGCATAAACGCAGCTTTCGCCGGGTTCGGTGTGAAAGGAGTAAATTCGGTCAAGTTTGCTCTAAATCGAATGCGAACGGCTCGGTTACTGCTTTTTCAACAAGCGATTGCTTCCAGAACACTTCGGATGATTTCGGCACACACCTTCCGAAAGTAGTGGCAGACCGGTTTGCTATCGCCTAACTACGTCTGCAAATTCACCGAGATTGCGATTAAAAAGGCTTTGTCCGAGGCCTCCATCGGCACCGCGACGAACCTCCTCGTTCCAGACTCCGAGCGCAGGTGCGGCGGGCCGCGCCCTTGAGACCCGGTGCCGAGCCATGTATTGCTCGCGGCGAGACGCGTGGCAGGGGAAGCAGGCGGATGGTCAAGCGCGAGGAAGGTCAGCTCATTGCTGTGGTCGGCGGGTCGGGTTTCGTCGGCCGCCACACAGTCCGCGCGCTGGCGCAACGAGGGTTCCGGGTTCGCGCGGTGGTTCGCCGGCCGGACCTCGCGGGCTACCTCCAACCGATGGGCGGCGTCGGCCAGATTCACGCCGTCCAGGGCAATGTCAGATTTCCGGACTCGATCGCCCGTGCCCTCGAAGGTGCCGACGGCGTCGTAAATCTGGTCGGCATCCTATTCAAGACGGGAGCGCAGACGTTCGACGCGGTCCATGCGGCAGGCGCCAGGACGGTCGCGCAGGCGGCGCGTACGGCCGGCGCCCGCCGGCTCGTCCACGTCTCAGCCCTAGGTACCGGCAAGGAGTCGCCCGGCCTCTATGGGCGGACCAAGGCGGCAGGCGAAGCGGCCGTGCTCGAGGCCTTCCCCGAGGCCGTGATCCTGCGCCCGTCGGTGATCTTCGGACCCGAGGACACCCTCTTCAACCGGTTCGCGGCCATGGCGCGGATGTCGCCGCTGATGCCGCTGATCGGCGGCGGGCGCACCCGATTCCAGCCGGTCTATGTCGGCGACGTCGCCACCGCCATCGCCAATGCCTGCGAGGGCCGCGCCAAGCCCGGCACGATCTACGAGCTCGGCGGTCCCGAGGTGCTGTCGTTCCGCGCCCTGCTCGATCGGGTGCAGCTCCACGCCGGGCGCAACCGTCCCTACCTGCCACTGCCATTCCCGATCGCCAAGCTCGCCGCCGCCCTGACCGCGCCGCTGCCCAACGCCATGCGCCCCCTCACCGCCGATCAGGTGCGGATGCTGCAGTCGGACAATGTCGTCAGCGCCGCCGCCGTCGAAGAAGGCCGCACCCTCCAGGGGCTCGGCGTGCATGGTCCCCACGCCATCGACACGATCGTGCCCGGCTACCTCGAGTCCTACCGCCCCAAGGGCCAGTATTCGCACTACCGGGGATAAAGCTGCAGGCATCGGCACAACCGACGCAGGCGGCTTGTCGCTGAACGCGTGTCCGGCTAAAGCAACGGACTTGAAATTCACCTCCGTTCGAGGCCAACGATCACATGGCTATCCGGCTGCTGCTGTTCATCGACTATCTGCTCGCGCTCTACTGGTGGGTGATCATCGCCGGCGTCGTACTGAGCTGGCTGATGGCCTTCAATGTGGTCAACGCCTACAACCCGTTCGTGCGGTCGATGTGGGGCGCCCTCAACGCCGTCACCGAGCCGCTGCTGCGCCCGATCCGGCGCATCCTCCCGGACCTCGGCGGCATCGATTTGTCGCCGATCGTCTTGCTGCTCGGCGTGCATTTTGTGCGCAGCGTGATCATCCCAAGCATCGCTGATCTCTTGAGATGACGGCCGCCGGCGACCAGCCGTGGTCCGTGACCTCGGACGGCGTCACGGTCAGGGTTCGCGTGACGCCGAAATCGTCTCGCGATGCGGTCGAGGGTCTCGAGACGACGGCACAGGGGACCGCACTCAAGGTTCGCGTGCGCGCTGTGCCGGACAAGGGGGCCGCAAACACCGCCGTTGCGGGAACGCTCGCCGAGTGGGTCGGCGTCCCGAAAAGCGCGGTCACGCTGATCTCCGGATCGACGGCGCGGGTCAAAAGCCTCGCGATCAAGGGCGACGGCACCGCACTCGCCGCGCGCCTCGCGCAAAAACTCGACGGGTGGGTCCACGAGCATGAGTGATGGGGCGATGGTGGGGACAAGGCGTTCATGAGAACTGCAACGATCATCGACGGCAAGGCGATTGCGACGCGGCTCACCGCCGACGTGGGCGCCGCCGTCGCCAGGCTGACCCGCGACCATGGCGTCACACCCGGCCTCGCAGTCGTTCTCGTCGGTACGGATCCGGCGAGCGAGGTCTACGTACGCAACAAGGGTCGCCAGACCACTGCCGCCGGTATGGCCTCGTTCGAGATCAAGGTGCCGGACACCACGAGCGAGGCCGAGGTGCTGGATATCGTCCGTTCGCTCAACCGGCGCGAGGACGTCGACGGTATACTGGTCCAGCTCCCACTGCCGAAGCATATCGATTCCGGCCGCGTGATCGAGGCGATCGACCCGGCGAAGGACGTCGACGGCTTCCATCCGATCAATGCCGGACGCCTCGCGACCGGTCAGGCCGCGCTGGTGCCATGTACGCCGCTCGGCTGCATCATGCTCATCAAGTCCGTGCACACCGATCTCACCGGCATGGAGGCGGTGGTGATCGGGCGCTCGAACATCGTCGGCAAACCGGTCGCGCAACTTCTGCTCGCCGAGAGCTGCACGGTCACGATCGCGCATTCAAAAAGCCGTGATCTCCCGGCCATCTCCCGCCGCGCCGATCTGGTGATCGCGGCGGTCGGCCGACCGGAGCTCGTCCGAGGCGATTGGATCAAGCCGGGCGCCACCGTCATCGACGTCGGGATCAATCGCGTAGCCGGCACCGACGGTCGCAACCGCCTGGTCGGCGACGTGCATTTCACCGAGGCGAGCGCCGTCGCGGGCGCCATCACGCCGGTTCCGGGTGGCGTCGGGCCGATGACGATCGCCTGCCTGCTGCGTAACACAGTCGTTGCCGCCGCCGCGCGGCGCGGCCTCCCGCACGCGCTCTGAGTGTACGCGACCCGCGCCGCACCCGTCCCCGCAGTACAGCGTTTTTGGTTGTTCTCCCCGGAGGCGCTACACTTGTGCGACGCGCCGGCCAACGGGCGCCCGTGAGCGTTGAGGAGACGCCACTTTGACCGAGGCCAACCCGTCCATTCTCTCCCACGTCTCGATCGGCACCAATGACTTCGAGCGCGCCGTGCGCTTCTATGATTGCGTGCTCGCGGCTATCGGCGGCAGGCGCATCATGGAGCATCCTGGCGCCGTCGCGTACGGGCGGGCCTACCCCGAGTTCTGGGTCCAGAGACCTTACGATGGCCGCACCGCAAGCGTCGGCAACGGCACCCTCTGCGGCTTCGACGTGGCATCGAAGGCGGAGGTCGACGCCTTTCACGCGGCGGGGGTCGCGGCCGGCGCCACCGACGACGGC
>VFQN01003102.1_pt1 | contig 24454 bp, 38 predicted proteins | sample 3512371 | NCBI WGS metagenome assembly VFQN01 (sample SAMN10412370, study PRJNA504923) | tailings metagenome | isolation source: Replicate 2 from Balatoc abandoned mine | place: Philippines: Itogon, Benguet | collected 2017-08-28 | reverse complement strand
CTCTCACATGTAAACCCCCCCTGCACCGGTTGGCTGCCGGAGCTGCTTGGGCACACGCCTTGTGGCGGTCTCTCAGCAGAGCCAGCACGCGACCGTGTGTTGGCACGGCGCACATCCGCTGCTGTGTCAAGCGCAGCCGTAAGTGTTCGCAGGGCATCCGTTGCCCGTCGGCCTGAGCCCTGAGGCAAGGTCATGTAGGTATTAAGCTTGCTGTTACACGACCTTGGCCGTGGCGGCTCGTGCTGGGCTGTCTTGTACTCCCGTTGCTCCTCAGAGTTTTGGGGTGGTGGGTGTTGTAACAAAGCTCAGCTGCTGAGCGCCTCGTAAACGGTGATAACAGCCGTGTGGAGTGCTGGAGTCCCTCATTACAGGGGCATGAGCACCTTGTTTGCAGAACACCGCGCGTTACCGCACTCATTGGTGCTCACCAACTCCACACTGGTCACAACACACACCGCGCAGCCAGCGCATGCAATAAACACACAGGCCTCGGACCCTGTCGAATGCGCAATGGCACGCTCCCCTCCAGCAAATCTCACATGCATGCCTTGCCGTGACACTTCCTTACTTATTTGCCCTTACTCCTGGACGCGTTGCCTACTGCAGTGGACATGCTCGCTACCTAACCCTCCCAAAAAGCATGAATGCCGCCACCTTCCAACGCCCCCCACACATACACGCACAGCTCGCTACCTATGCACTGTGCGTGATGCCACATGAATGCGTGCGTTGTGTATCGTGCAGTGCCACGCGTCACGCTGACCCGCATACCGGCCGTCCGGAGCGGCACCCCCTGCCACCTGCCCCGTCCTGCATGTGATCTCTGAGAGGGCAACGGAGGCCCACAGCCCGAGCGGCACGGCCAGCTCACCCCCACCCAGCATCACGTCCACCCGGAGGGGTGCCACACCAGTCCTACCGCAGCCACGCCACGCAACAACGTCTGTGCTCAATGCGCCATGCCCAACACCTGAAGAAAATACTACATGCACTTTCGTTTGCCAGCACCTGGCCGCAGCTCATCACGTACCGGTAATACCTCGACAGTACTGGCAAGTGCAAGCAGGCCGCCTGTCTGGTCTGGACTCTGCATCTCCAGTGCTTGGGTTCCGAAGCTACATGCCACATGTGTCCTTGCAAAGAAGTAGTACAGTAATGCAGCATTAAGGTGTGGGTCTGCTTCGTCAACCTAGCGGGCCACGCGGCGCCTCAAAGAAACAACGAAGGCCAGACAACCACTCTCCACCGGCCATGCAACTGCAGCACACCATGCCACGACCACCAGTCAATGCACCCGCCTGTGCATCCATGACCGAGATGCTAACCGAGCACAGCAAAAAGACGCATGCATTGCCACAGAGGCGTCCGCCGGCACCGCACATGCAGTGCCCGCACGTCAGCACACACACGCGAACCCCAACGCACAAGGATGCGCAAGAATCCCACCCACCAAAAGCACGTAGTGCTCCACCCTCGGCCCTCACCTCGGCCCTGGCTAAACACACTCGATGTCCCAATGCCGCAACCTAACACCCTGAAGGGACCGGCAGCAAAGGCGAGCGTCGTACCACGGCTCCTACCGCTTGAGGTAGGGACCCCGTGGACCACGCCCCGCCCGACCGCGCGTGTCGCAGCGCCCCCGTACCCCGTGCCACCCCTCCAGCCGACGCCTGCTGCCAACACCGGCCCACTGCCAACCAACCAGCCGAAACACCAATCACCTGCCACCATACACCCAGAACCCACCAACCCTGTACGCCAAACACTCATTGCCGCCAAGCCCAAGGAAGGGGTGTGGGCAGGCCCGGCGGGGCCCAGGGCATGGCATGACGCCCCGCGCCACCGCCAGGAAACACCCGGAGCCCCACGGTGCTACACAGTATCCCGCAATGCTTCCAGGGGAGACGTGCAGGAGTGGGCCGCGCCCACGCGCCAGCAAACCACCCTGGCACGCACAAATGCACAAACACTCACACACGTGCCCACCAACCCGACTATGTACTCGGCCCAGCGCTGCAGGGCAGCGGCTAGGCCACACAACCCAAGAATGAAGCTGCACCAGCCACGACACGATGAAAACCTCCGGAGGAACATGGACATGCTCCAGCGCTCCGGCCTTCCTACCGGGACCTCGCAGTAATTTCACTGAATGAACCCAGATGACTCCTCCCGTGCTTTCATGACATTTTCCTGCCTTCCCTCCTCGCTGCCCCGGCCCGACAGGTAGTACACGCCGGGCCGCCCGGGCTATTGCATGCAGCGCCCGACAGCGCCCTTACGCCCCCACAGCTGTACAACCTCCCTTGGCGTTTCCGAACAGCAACAACATTCGAGCAGGCAGATGCTGCATGCAGCATGATGCGAAAGCACCCGCCCCCACGCAGTGCCTCGCTACACCCGTCCAAAGAGCCCCTCGCTTTCAGTTAATGCAGTGCAGCGAACGATGCGTGACCATGCCGTTTTACGTAGCCCGTAGCCCTGCGCCAGCTTACCGCCAGCCGGCATTAACTGCTAGCTTCACCACGGGAAACGGCCCCGCCGCATGATGTTGTTAGCACAGTCCCAAGGGGCTATCGGGGACACCGGCGAAACCGTACGCCGTGCTGCTACCCTGCAACATGCTACAGCCGCGGCGGGCCCACGAGTGGTGCGCGCCTCACCGCGGCATGCCCTGGTGGTGCCCGCCGTGCTGCATGTGCTGTTGGTGCTGCTGCTGCAGCTGCTGTTGCTGCTGCAGCAGGAGCTGCTGCAGCTGCTGCTGCGTGTAGCCCCCGCGCCCCACCACCTGGGCGCCATACCCTCCACCCGCCGTGGCCGCCACCTGGCCGTAACCCCCGGGCCCCATGTTGAACTGCGGCTGCCCCAGCCCCATCGCATACCCGCCGCCCTGGCCCCCTCCGCCCCCCCCGCCGATCTGTCCCATCGCTGTGCCGTACGCCGCTGCCGCCGCCGCCGCTGCTGCTGCCTGCTTCTGCTTCTGCGCCTGCACCGCCGCCGCCGCCGCCTGCTGGTGCTGCATGGCCGCCAGCGCCGCCGCCCCGCCGTGCCCTGCCCCGTGCCCCGCCGCCGCGTGCATGGCGTGCATGTGGCTGACGCCCATGGGGCTCCCGGCCGCGGGGTGCACCCCCATGGCCATCCCCATGCCCATGCCCCCCACGCCCACCACCCCCATGGGCAGGCCCAGGTGCGCCGCGCCGCTGGGCCCCGCCCCCGGGTGCGGCATGGGGTAGCCGCTGTCCGCCAGCAGGAATGCCCCGCCCGCCATGCCCCCCGCGCCGCCCACCATGGCGCCGCCGCTGCCGCCCGTGCTGCTGCTGCTTCCGCCGCCCATGCCCATCCCCATGGCGCCCATGCCCAGGCCTAGGCTGGGGTCGCCGGCAACGTCGTTGTCCTGAGGGGCCACAGGGCAAACGCAACGTCATGGAATGCAGCCATCCGTACCAGCTGGTGCTGAGCCAGTGTGACCTGTTCCGACCCTGGCGCGTCCGAGAAGTCCGAGCTCCTGGACCAGCCCGAACTACAACACGATGGGGTACGCACCAAATCGCTTTTAACGCCCATACCCGAAACTACCTACCAACCACCCAGCGTTGCTGGCACAGGCGTGCATCCCGCGCGGCTCGTTGCTGCAGCCAAACCCACAACCGTAGAGCCTTTCGCAGGCCCTTACCTTCTTCCCCCGACTTCCCCCGCGCCCGGTCCCCCCTCACCATGTAGTCGTCCTCGTTGAACTCCAGCGGCAGCGACGTCTTGGAGCCCCCGCCCGCCAGGTGCGCGTGCGCCGCCGCGTGCCCCAGCGAGTGGCCGCCCAGCGCGTCGCCCAGGCCCAGGCCGCGCGCTGCGCGTATGAGGTCGCGGATCTCCTCCAGGCTCTGGTGAGGCTCCGGGTTGCGCATGTAGTTGTCGGGGTTCTGCGCGGGCAGGGCGCCGCGAGGACCATGACTGTATCAGGCCACAGGCATGCGTCCTTCAACAGCGTGCGCATGCCGTTGTTGCGTGTCACGCAGCGTATGGTGGCCTGAGCACTAAACTAGCATCCGGGGCCCTTTGCAGTATTGTCAGGAAATCATTAGGTGTTCGCTGCTGAGGAGCCACGGCATGCGACGAGCTCTTCTCCCTTGGCGCCGCAGCGCATAGGGCGCTCGGTCATGTGAAGTATCATTGCATCCAGCCTCCAAAATTCTGTCTGCCATGCCCTGCCGTCCACGAACCCTGCACGCCTGGCGTGCTCGCCCTCCGCTCCCCCCTCCTTTGGGCCCTGCCCTGCCCCCGCGCCCCTGCTGTACGCTCACCGCCAGCTCCGCCGGCAGGTTCTTCAGGAACCAGGGGTGCCGGCGGATCTCCGCAATGGTGATGCGGTGCTGCGGGCTGGACACGAAGATGCGGCTGATGAGGTCCTGGCACTCGGCGCTGATGGCCATGGCGGAGGGGAAGCTGAACTTGACGTTCATGATGCGCTGCAGGGACAGGGCGGGGGCAGGTACGGCAACGCGCTTCTTTCAAAGGAGGCTGGCGCAAAGCGGAAGCGCCACAGCTGGCAAGCAGCTCGCCCGTCCAGTGGCCGCGATGTGGTAGGGCACCACGCGCCAAGGTGGCCGCCCTCGTGCACACCATGGCGAGCAACGGACGCCCTAACCCGCCGACTAAGCAGCGCACCTGGATGGTCTTCCGAAAGTTGCGCGGGTCCGCCGGGTCCTCGAAGGGGTACGCCCCCACCAGCATGACGTACAGCGTCACGCCGCAGCTCCACACGTCCGCCGGCTGCCCGTTGTACTCCTTGCGCTGCAGCACCTCCGGCGCGATGTAGGCGGGTGTGCCTACCGTGGACTTGGGCTGCGAGTCGAACGCAGACTGGGGGAGGGGGCAGCGGGAGGGGCACCAACGAGTTGCGGAGGGAAGGAGCATGGGACACAAAGCGGGGGCGGACATATACCAAGCTGGTTTGCAGGACAGGGTAAGAGCAAAGCCCTTTGCACCAAAGCGCGGCCTTGGGAGACGTGTTGATGGCCGTAGGGCCGATGGCGCATGGGGCCTGAGCCAGGCCAGGGACGTCCAGGCACAACGCGTGCGACAAGGCTCACCTTGGAGTACCCGAAGTCGCAAATTTTGAGGCGAGGCGCTGGGTTCCCGTCAAGGAGGGTGTTCTCCAACTTCAGGTCACGGTGGCACACGCCCTGGGGAGGGCACAAGGGTGGCGAGCCAGTGGAGGACAGGGGGCAGGTGGGGCTCGGCCCGACCATGTGAACACCCTGCACGGCCGATACGATGCCTGGGCCTCTTACCGACGCGTGGCAGTAATCCACCCCCGAGATCAGCTGCTGGAAGAAGTACCGCGCCTCGTCCTCGCCGAAGCGCCCAGCTCGCACGATGCGCTCAAATAGCTCGCCCCCGGCAGCGTACTCCATCACAATCCCAAGGTGCGATGGTGTTAGGAACACCTGCACGTTGCCCATAGTGACGTGAGGCGTTGCGCACCGCCTGCACTACATGCCAGACCAGACTCCTGTCGTCCCACCTCCTTAAAGCCCACGATGTTAGGGTGGTTGAGCATCCGGTGATTGCAAATTTCTCGCTCCACATTGCGGTCCACCTGCACCAAGAGGCCCCGCTCAAGCAGTGGACTGCAAATTGCGACGGCTGGTACCGACACCTGAAACAAACCCACCCTCTCTCCACGCTCGATAAACTTGATTGCAACCTGCAAGCGTGCATTCCGATGTACCACTGTTCAGGACAAGCTGGCAGGGGAGTACATGGCTAGGTGCTCGTGCCCATCCAATACAGTGCCGCAACCCTTGCTGCATACCCTGTGACTCACCAGCTCCCCTGTGACACGGTCTCGCATCAACTGCGTGAAAGAGTTCCATTTCCTCAGTTCCTTTGCCGCGCTGCACCTGTGCAAGCGAGGGCCACCTGTGCCACAGCACAAGGAGCACCATGGCGCGCACACAGCACCCCAGACACCAGCACTTGTTTTCACACCTTTGCGACGCCAAAGTTGCCTTTGCCCAGGTCGCGAACAGGCTCGTAGCGCTCCATTCCGCTGAGTTTCTTCAGGATCCTTCTCCCGGCCCTTGATAGTTGTATTATCCCATTCTGGTTGAGGCACTTATGACCGCATGCGTGATATCTAGCCGGCAAGTGGCGTCAGAAGTGGGCAGGTCTTTAGATGCTAAAAGGCACTGCACGCCTTTCAATTTAGCAAATCTGTAAACGTTTGCACTAGTAGCTTTATGATTCTCGTCTATTGCACTTGACAAGGAAGCGACGATGTCGAGACGATGTGACAGGCGGTAGTCACACTCTACAGGGCCGTGCCGAGAATGGCAAGCTTCAGCAGGCAGCGGCGATAACACCAGGAGGACGGTAGCATCAGGAACGTCCATATGTAAGGAATAGCAGCAACCTACGCTGTTTCAGAGTCCCTTGGGTCTGTGTGCGGGTCCCTTCTATGTGGCCGGCCAGGGCGAACGAGCTCACAACACCGTTCATGACGAAATCCGTCATATCAGCGCAAATGCCATGATTGCTTGCGCTGATCACGCTGGCGCGATTGGAAGGTCCGACCTTCCGCCGAGCTATCCCATCAACCATATCGGACACCGCCACTTAGCTGTACGCGTGTATTGCAGAAATTATGCAGTTGTCCTACAGCTAGCTGGTGCACAGGGTTTCGTCCCTACCTGCCAACTGGGGCGAACGGGCAACAGGACGACGAAAAACGGGCGGCCGACAACAGCCGTGTATTTCGCACAATGTCACCTATGCGGCACGTAAATGTAAAAGCTCCAAGTACGATAACAAGTGGCTCCGCGCATACAGTGAGTGCTAAAACCAGTGCCTCCTGTCCGTCAGGCAAATTGGACCTCACCTAAGCGCACCGCAAACTGCGTGAGGCAACGCCATCGCAGGCGAGCAATGGCCAACTGTCGTGGTAGGCTGAAAAAGTGGCGCACCCCAGCAACGGGCCGCAGCGGCCCTGGCACTCTACCTGACTCGACCAGGCAATGACACCCGAAACCACCAACCCAGTTCGTTTGTTCACGCCAACGCCTTATCCCCACCACACCCAACCCCACCCAATCGCCGCCAACTCATCTTCCTCTGTCCCCGCTCCTACGGCCAAGGCCCTATCCGTCACGCCAGAATGCGTCAGAAGTAGCACGGCAGGTTGTACACGCCTCGCGCACCAACACGCACACTGACGACGCAGCTGGGTCCGGCCGCAGTGCCTCCGGCCCCCGAGGCGCCCTCTGCGGCGGGAGCCCACCGCGCGCAGGTGAGGCCGCCGGGCAGCTGGCACAGCAGCGGCGTATCCCCGCCGGCCGCCGCGGCAGCAGCAGGGGCGGCACCAGAACCCCTGCGGGCGTAGGAGGAAAGGTGCAGGGTCGCAGGGTGACGACATGCGGTTTCACGCGTGCGGGTAACATAGCATACGGTAGGTCGGGCTTCCCCGTTGCACCAGCGACCGTTCACAGTTCACGCCCCTGTACCCCCAGTTTACTGTGATAATCAGGCCAGCGGTTGGCAGCAAGCAGCTGTGACCCTGCAGCCTCCTTACCCCGCTGCTCCTGGGCCTTCGGTCGCCTCCGGCGCTGCTGCTGTTGCTGCTGCTGCTGCTGCTGCAGCGGCCGGCGCCGCCGCTTCCCCGAGTCGCTGCGGCGGCCGCGCGAAGCCCAGCAGGCGCGCCGTCACCACTGGATCCGACGTGGTGCCGTACAGCGCCACGCAGCGGCCCGCCTGCGTGGGGGTTGTTTGCGCAAAAGCAGCAGCAGCAATATAGGCAACAGCCACGCGCTGTCGTGGCGACGCAAGCGTGCGGCCTTTGGCGGGCGCGCAAGCTGTCATCTGTGGCTTGATACCTGCACGCTGCCCCTGGAGGTCCAGTTTGGACACGCAGTTGGTGTAGGCGACGCCTTGTAGCCGTACGCGCTCGCAGGCCACGGCCTGCACGACTCAAGCGACCTGGGCGTAGCTGGTTACCTCCCGTCCGGCAGCACACTACGCCCTTCCCCAGATGCAAAGCACGCAGTACTTTCTTTGCAGTCATGTCTGCCCCCCACCTCCACCCACCCACCCACCTGCGCGTGCGGCTGCCCCAGCAGCACCGCCAGCCGCTCCCCGCGTGCGTCCCACGCCATGTCCACAATGCCGCCCGCCGGCGAACCCTCCGCCCCCGCCCCTGGCCCCGGCGGCCCCGTTCCGGGCCCTGTGCCCCCGCTCCCTCCCGAGGAGCCCTGCCCCAGCCCGGGCAGTGCCACGGGCAGCAGCTGCGCCGTGAGGCCCGGTGGCGCGTCCACCAGGTGCAGCGCCACGGCGTGCGCGCCGCCGCCCGCCAGCGCCGCCAGTAGCACCGGCGGGCGGGAGGCGCAGGGCGGCGCCCAGGCGGCCGCCGCCACGCCGCCGCCGGGCGGCAGCTCCCAGCGCGCCCAGCGCCACCGCTGGGTGTCGAACAGGTAGAAGTGGCGGCTGCCGGTGCCGGCTGTTGGTGCAGGTGCAGGATGGGATAAAGTGGGATGTGATGAAACATGTGGAGGTACGCTCATGGAGTGTGCGGGAGCGTTTGAGGAGTTGAGTGAACTTTAGGGTGGGTGGGGAAGGCATTAGAGCTCGGCGGTGCAAAACCCCGCGTGTTCACTGCCATGCATGCGCATCGCACGCACCTGCAAACACGTAGTTGCCACACGGCGACCAGTGCACAGCGTCGAACGCCGCCACGCCCGCCGACACGGGGGTGGGCACGCCGCTAGCCACGTCCCACACCTGGGGGTGGGGAAGGAGTGGTGGACGTTGGGGCAGCAAGGGCTGATGAGCTGGCCAAGTGTGTGCATAACTTGGCAAGGAGAAAGGCAGGTTTAGGCGTACTGCACAAGGCGGCGCACAGTAGTTGGTAGCTTGGCGGGAGACACACGCAAACAGCAGCAGCAGCATCCGCATGGGTGGCGTGAGGAGCGCGCCGGACCAGCTCTCGCTCCGCCGCAGAGCCGATGCCCCTTCACAGCGCACGCGTGCGCACCTGCAAGCCTACCTGCTCCCACACACTTCCGGGCTGCTGCCCTCGGTCGTCACGCCCACGCCCCCCACCACCCTCCACACCCCGGGCCCCACCTGCAGCCCCGCCTGGTCGGGCGACGCGGCGGCCAGCAGCCGGCCGTCGGGGCTCCAGCTCAGGGCCGTGATGCTGCGGGAGGGGGCGCAGGGGAGGATGTGTCAGGGGAGGGGTGGGTGCAAGCCGAATGATAAGCGCCAAACAGCGAGCGGCGTAAGAAGCAAGGCCGAAGGCAGCAAGACACATGTGTACCGTACTAACGCTTGGGCAAGGGCGCGTGCGTCCTCTGTGGCTGCCCCACCCCTCCCGCCCCAAGCAGCACCACGCCCGCACACCGCCTTGCTACGTCAAGCCCCCAGACTCGGCACAACAAAAGCCAAGCGCCAAAAGCCACAACTGCGCCTTTTACGCCTGCCCCCGGCCATCACACCGGCTCCCTCTCTCCCCCGCCCCCTCACCGCGCGCTGCCCACGCGTGCCCGCAGGTGCCTCAGCCACGGCCCCGAGCTGCGCCCCGCCAGCGGCGGCCGCGCCTCGCCCGCCACCGCCCACAGGCACACGCCGCCGCGGGATCCCACCGCCAGCAGGCCGGGCGAGGTGGGGCACCACGACAGGCAGCACACCTGGGCGGCAGCGGCAGGACGGAGGGGAGCGAGGCAGAAGTTGTTGTGTTAGGAGTCTAGAGCGGGAGGAGTGTCAGACCGACAGGGCACAATGGCAGCTTCAGGTCTTGAAGACTGTGGCAAACGTAGCGGAAGCCCCGAAGTTTGGCGTTACTGCCGTTGATCGCAGTGACCCACACCAGGACACCCTAACAGCCCCACCAGGCCGCCGCATTCCCCCGGCCACGGCCCACCTCTGGCTGCAGCGTCTCGTGTCGTAGGGCCACACGCAGGCAGCCGCCGCCCGCCCCCGCAGGGTCCGCCCCCGCCCCCGCGCCTGGCCCCGCCGCCGGCGCGGAGCGCAGCAGCTCGGGTCGCCCTGCCGCCGTGGCGCCGTTGCGGGGCGGCCGGGGGGCCAGCGCCGGGCCGAGGTCCAGCACCTGCGGGTACAGGTGTGGCCATGTTCAAGTCACGGCAACGGCACTACACGTACTCCGTTCTCCAATGTCAACAGCGACATGCGATCCGCAGACGCATTCTACCACAGCCCTCAGACCGGTGCGTCAACGACGTACCGACCGGCGCTGACACGCGAACCTCAGGCGTGATAGCCCCTGCCAGTGCCGCCTTTGGGACAGCAAGCCCTGCACCAACGCGTGTCCATGTGCACCGCAACGCCCAGTGCCCCAGCGCCTCATTCTGGGCACCCTATCTGCACCCTGCTATCCCACCGTGGCTAGCTACCCCACAGTCGTCGTTGTAACCCACGCTTCCCATGCCACCCGAGACACTCAACGCCGCTCAGCCCAGTTGCACATGCACCCCCGCGGGGCCGATACCGCTGCCGACACACACTCCCCCGCCCCACCTGCACCCTGCCCCGCTCGTCCGCCGCCGCCAGCCACGGCTGCCGCGGATGCCACTCCAGCGGCAGCGCCTGCGCCCGCGCCTGGCAGCCCGACAGGAACCTACGGGTGGCAAGTGCAGCGGGCGGGGCGAGGGATCAGCTGGGTAACAGCAGAGCGGGGTCGATCGAGGTGGGCGTTTGCTACACATTGAGCCAAACAGAATTGCCGCACGGTCTAGACAGCGGCGGGTGACCGCTCCACCTGTGTTGGCCCAACATGATGGAGGTGTACCGGTAACCCTCGTAGGATGCGACCAGGAGGCAAGCAGTATGTAGTACAGCGTGGAGGCACAGCCATGCACGCCGCCCCTGCGATGCACGCTGGCCCCGTCGCTGTACCCCGTCGCTGGCCCCACTGCTGGGAGCGGCCGTGTCAGTACTGGACTTCGTTGGCTCCCGCCCGCCTGCAATGTCGCCATGGACGTCAGCCCACCTGCTCCACACGAACGCCAGCGGTGCGCCGACGGCTGGCGCCACTGCGGCCTGCAGGCGTGCCGTCATGCGGCCCAGCAGCGAGGTTGAAGGTGAGGAGGAGGGGCCAGGGGGCCCGCCAGGCCCGGAGGAGGTGGGGCCCTCATCCGCGCAGTCGGCCGAGGGCGCTGTGGGGCAACGCATAGCGGGTACGATGCTTTGTATAGAGCGAAGTCACAAATGTGTGCAACGATGCGTTACTGGAAAAGCTGTGCAAGCTCGCAGCTCGCCTGGAGTCCAGCATGGGTGCCCTGCTGGGCTCCCCGCAGCTGAAGGCTGCAGGGGAGGGGGCCAACTGGCCCTGGACCTCCGTTTTAGCGCCGAGGCCCTGGCCCTGACACAGGCCCGTGTAAACCTGCAACCTGACCTGGTCACTAGACCGGCACCCAAACCAATCCACGCGCAAAGGGCTGAGCCGTTTGCTGCTGGTAATCGCCATAGAAGACAACACCGCCGCAACGCGGAACCCCCAAACCCCTCACCACCACCTGCTGCAGCGCCCGCCGCGTCGGCCACGCCTTCGTTGCCTTTCAAGTAGGCCGTTACCTTCGTCCCTGCCCCTGCCGTCCAGGCCAGTACCGGCAGGCCCGTCCTGCGTTCAGAGCCCATACACCACCCTGCCTCGTACCGTCCCGCAGCGTCCATCGGCCACCCCTCACCCAACCCCATCCCAGCCGGAGCTCCAGTCTTTCCTTCGCCACCCTTTTGTACCATTCGCCCTCCTCACCCGCCACTGGGGGGTACACGGCCGTGTGCTGCGTGACCAGCTCTGGGGGCAGCTCCTCGCTCAGCAGCACACTGGGCACCAGCTTGGACTGCGAGGGGGGCACAGGGGGTCGTGCTCCGATGGTCAGCCATAGACTGGTTGCATAATGGTTTAGAGTATGTCGTGCAAGCGTCAGGCTGTCAGCTGAGGGAATGACCACGGGACCGCTGGAGGGCCGGGCAGGTGCAACTCGGTGGTGTTTCCATGCGTGCACCATTCAGATGATATGCATGCTGGCCAGATACGGAACGGCTTGGGAAAGGCATTGCGCCAATCATTCACCACAGCGTCATGCTTACCGCTCCCGATACGTCCGCGGCATTGTCCTGGTGGACTGCGTGCAGGAGGGTAGGGCACGGGGGGCGAGGGTGACCAGGGTTCCTCGCCTCCAAACGCTCTGCCGCGAGCAGTAGTGCGAGACAGTCACGATATGTACCTAGGTTGCATAGCTCTTCCCATAACGTCCGTGCGCCGTCTGGCGGCGTCAAAAGCATTGGCGCGAAATGGGATCGAAGGGCTGAGAGGAAAGGAGAAACGCTGTGTGCGACTACCTAGCGCAATGTCCTGGTCCACAAACAGCAAGTATTGTGATGACTGAAGTGCGTCGAGTGTAGAGGTGAGTGCAGTGTAGTAAGGCCAACCGTAAACCGTTTCGGCAACGACGCCGAGGGCGAACGCGACGAACTGGTTCAGGTAGCTTGGATTACCACGTTTGTATGGCATGGCATGTAGCGGGCAAGCACGGGGGCTTTGCTGAACTTTCAGCCTAATGGCAGCACCGTTATTCAAGCCCTTTCGGGCCCTAGGATACATTACCGAGAACGTGCCATTTGCTGTCTCCCGCAAAGGGAAAGAGACCTATGTGACCGTCAGCGTTGGAAAAGCATGGCAGGTGTGTCGTCGGCCGCCGACCGGCGGCGTTGCGACGTCCATGTTCTGCGTTCTCCTTGTGTCAAATGAAGACACGAACACTCTACCCAATTGAAATTGCTATCTGCTCAGGTCTACAACTGCGCTAAGTTGACGCTGGCTCTGGTTGGGCCCCAGGTGGGTTGGGCACCCACAAGCTTGCCCCCCACGATACCCGCAACCCTCGCTGCTGGGGCAGCCATGACGGGGCACCCATCAGGACGCTACTCACGCCCACGCTCTAAACATTTGCTGTGCAGCTACACGGCGACGTCCGTGCCCTGGCGTGTAAGAACGACCTGACGTTTGCTGCGGTGGGAGGCGACATCGTGGAATGCAAGCGTGTGCACAGGTGGGCGCAGGCAAAGGGAGGTGCAGGTTGGCTTTGGGAGATTGTAACAGTTGCACCGGATTGCAACTGCCAATTCCATGTATGGGCTCTGGCGGGGCGGGGCTTGGCTCGGCAGCCACCGCCGTGGCAGTAGAGGTGCCAGCACTGCGGAGGCAACCCCTGGCGCCACAGCGACGCACAGAGCCAACCTGCGCGGCCAACGGCGGCGGCCGAGGCAGCAGGAAGGCGAAGCAGCACGGCCCTGCGCATAAGCACGTTGGGGGCGGCGGCAGCAGCAGTAGCAGCAGCATCGCCGTGCCTATGACCACCACGTACAGTCTCCGCCGAGCAGGCGCCTGGGCATGGAGCAACTCTCTCCGTGCTCCTCCTTTCACGCCTCTGCACCCTTGTCGCACACCCGCCTGACAACAGGAGCGGCACGTACTCCGGCGCGCACTCGGGCCCTGTGCGCCAGCTGCTGCTGCTGGGCGACCTGCTGCTGAGCCTGGGGGAGCGGGACGGGCGGCTGGCGGTGTGGGCGGTGGGGCAGTACGACAAGCCGCAGGTGGGCGGGGGGTAAGAGCACAGGGAAATAGCGGTAAGGCCGGCTGGGACAGGGGCGGGGCAGATGGGACGGACCTGGGTCCCGGGGCCGGAAGCCCGGGACTACGGAGCAGGAGGGCCTCTCTGGGTCATGTTGCGCAGGGTCGTGTGGGGAAGGCGGTGGGAGGGTTGATTGTACTGGAAGCTTCGGGTGTGGCCACGGGACAGACTGAAGGCCAGTTGCGGTACAGGAGGCTCTTGGCGGCGGCGCGGAAGCGGGGGCAGGCGCGGCGCTGGTGCTGCCGCGCGAGTTGGGGCCCGCACTGGAGGACACGGCGGGTTGGGCGGGCGGCTGGGGGACGATGGCGGTGGCGGCCAGGGTCCGGACAGCCTTGCACACGAGGAGCGGCGGTGAATGCGGCCTTGGCGGACTCGCACCCACAGCAGCAGAACCACCATCCCCAGGCGGCGTACCGCGCTGTGCGCAGCGTGTGCGGCTTAAGCCGCAAAGCCGGGCGTTGGGGAATCTTCAGAGCGCGCTCACCAGCATTTGCCACGCAAGCTGCGAGGAGCGCAGCGCCAGTGGCAGGCTTTGGGTTGCCAGGCGTAATTTCACGGCAGGGCATCTTCGCTGGTGAAGATGCGGAGCAGGGGCTCGGCTTCAGCGCGATACCTGCAGATTGCGCCGCGCCGCGCAGGTGCAGCCGTCTTACAGCAGCAGCTGCCAGTGTCCGCCGCTGGCAGGACTATACTGTTATCAATTACGCTTCTGCTGGGGGCGCCATGGGATCGGGGAAGTCCTCTGGTCTAGTGTGCGCTCGCGCAGCACTGGTGTGCGCCTGTGCAGGACTGGTGTGCACTCGTGAAGTGGTGGCGGCTAGGTGTGCATTACCACGCCAGCTGTCACGTGTTTGCCCACACTCCGGTCACACCGACGGCACCTCCCGCATCCTCGCACCCGCCCCGCCGAACCCCACCCCGCCCCGCCTTCCCCGCTGCAGCGCGTCATCGAGCTGGGCGCCGGCTTCCATCCCGCCGTGCTGTGCCACCCCGACACCTACCTCAACAAGGTGCTGGTGGGCAGCGGCGCGGCGGGCGGCAGGATGCAGCTGTGGAACTTCAGGACGGGCAGCATGCTGTACGAGTTCAAGGGATGGTGCGTGCAAGGGCCCGGCGGGAAGGGCAGGGGGGTGGAACGCGGGGGTGTTACGCGGAGCGCAGCTGGGTTGGCTGGCTGTTGGGCGCACAAAAGAGGCTTGTGGGAGGCCAGGCGGCTCGAGAGGATGCCATAGATGCTTTGGCGCGTCCGGAGGTGACACTGAGCCTGCAAGTCACACCGTGTTGAGAGAGTGGAAGGCGTGGCCGTCGCGCGTGCCGAAGGGCATAGCTCTGAAGCAAGCCATCCGCTGCCCCAACCCGAGTTCTGGGGGCCCACGTGTGCCTGCCTGTCCTGGCTGTGTGTGCGCTGTGTGGTACGCAGGGGCTCCGCGGTCCGCAGCCTGGCGCCCTCCCCCGCGCTGGACGTGGTGGCGGTGGGGCTGGCGGACGGCCGGGCGGTGCTGCACAACGTGCGCACGGATGAGGAGGTGGGCGGCGGAGGAGGGGACGAAGGGCTGGTGGGAGGGACGACGCATGGCGGGGGGAAATGAGGGAAGATAGAGCAGAGCGCCTTTTGTTTTCAGGACCCCTGGAAGCGCAAGGGCTCAAGGGGAGTCGGGTGCAGGCACTCCACACGTTGTGGGAGGGTCGTGCGGCTGGTGCAAAGGGTGGGGTGAGGCTGTCTGGGGGTGAAGGCGACAGGGGCTAGGAGTTGTGGATGAAAGGGTACACGGGAGAGAACACGCTATTGGCGGTGGCGAGGAGGGGAGGGGTCCCCAGGCGCCCGGGCCTGCAGCACGAAGCACCCGCATAACGGGGGCACCGCTTGGGCAACACTCGGCCTCCAGTTACGGCAGGTTACTCATTGAGCATCAATCCAACCGCGCAGATTGTTATCTTTGCCAACGCCAGCGGCTCGGGCCTCGGCGCCGACCGGCTGCTGGGCGGCGGCGCGGGCTCCGCCGCCGCCTCCGCCGCCGCCAGCGGCGGGCCTGTGACGGCGCTGTCGTTCCGCACCGGCGCCGGCGTGCCGCTGCTGGCGGCCGGCGGCGGCGGGGGCGCGCTGACGGTGTGGAACCTGGAGGAGCGGCGGCTGCACACCGTGGTGCGGGACGCGCACGCGGCGGGGCTGGTGAGCGGGGCGGCCCAGCAGCGGGGTGTATGGGCCCGGAGCACGGGTAGAGGTTTGCGGTTTGGCGGCTGCGGGTTGTGGCCGTGGGCGGCCGCGGGTGACGGGAAACACGTGGCTCCCGTGCGCACACCGCAGGTGTAGGCCGTCACTCCAGGGCCCACCTGCATGCACGGCTCTGCCCTATCCATAGCATAGCTCTGCGCAAATGTGCACCGTCTGCACGAGCCCTGCGCTGCGGGCCTTGTGACCCCTCCCGTGCACTCCACCCCCTCACCCACCCGCCACACGCCCACCGCCCGCCCGCCCCGCCAGCTGTCGCTGCACTTCTTCCCCGGCGAGCCGCTGCTGATGAGCGCCGCCGCCGACAACTCCATAAAGCACTGGGTGTTCGACAGCGCGGAGGCGGCGCCGCGGCTGCTGCGCTTCCGGGCGGGACATCACGCGCCGCCCACGGTGATCAAGCACTACGGCCAGGTGGGCGCTGGGGAGGGCTGAGGGGACGGAGGGCGGTGGGCCGACCAGGGGCAGGACTACGGGTGCAGAAAGGAAGGAAGGTGTTGTCGATTACACGGAGGGGAAGCGGTACTGCGGCCATGTGGGGCGGGGCGGGCTGGAAGGGCTGAGGGGCGGTAGAGGGTGCGCTGCGGATGCAGGTGGTAGGTTGGGTAAGCTGCGTTACTTCGGTCGCGTACTGAAACTTAAAACGTATTGTGATCAACTACGTAATGGGTTTCAAGTGATGGTTAGGCTGTGAGGATGGGGACTTGGGATCACGGCGCTGAGATGTTCGAGGGGAGATGCTGACGGCACTGCCATGGCGTATGGACGCATTGGCCTGGCGAACAATCTAAACTACGATGTATGTGCCAATAGGTGCCTGCACTAGTGCACCTTTAGCCTCAAATACTCATCAAGTCAGCTGCCCCCCTGCCACGTGGCCTTCACCATGCCCCTGCGCACTGCCCCGCTCCCCGCCCCCAGGGTGGCCTGCGGCTGCTGTCCGCCGGCTGCGACCGCGCGTTCCGCGTGTTCAGCGTGCACCAGGACCAGCAGAGCAGGGAGCTGGGCCAGGGGCACACGGAGCGGAGGTGGGGCGCGGGGCGGAAGAGGGTGTGGGGGGAGAGGGGAGCCGGCGTGGGATAAGGGCATTCTGGGCCTCTGGTGGCGTCAGGGACAGCAAAGGGCCGGGGAGGGATTTGCCGAGGGCAGAAAGTGCAATCTCAGCGAGGCTTTTCGTTTCGTCGGTGGGCCGTTAGGTTCGGGAGGCCAAGGCTCACTGGAGGTTCTTACGGGGGCTGCTTACGGGAGGTGAAGCCCAAGTATGCTTAGATTACCTATGATCTGAGGTAAGACATTGGTAAAACTAACGCGAGTATTGAGCTCAATGCTGGTCTGCCTCGCAGGGCAAAGCGGCTGAAGCTGTCCCGCGAGGACCTGCTGCTGGAGCGGGTGGTCGACATGGATGCTTGCGAGGTAAGGCGACGGAAGGAAACCGCCGGCGGTTCGGACCGCAACGCATTGTTCACAATTTCAATTGGTAGCTACTCCGTCTGGTATTTATACTGGCGTTTGATTGTTACATCTGTGCCTGGAGTACTAAAGCAATGCGCGAGGGGCAGCGCCCCGCTGGTCTACTAGCGACGTAGTTGTCAACTCGGCACTACAAAGGGCTTATTCTTCGAATAGTATTGTGTGGGGCGGGCCGTCGCTTGAGTACCGGTGTACTACTTGGGTTCCGCGTTACAACGCGCACGACATGGCACGTGTTGGCATGCACGCAGCTTTGATACTCCTGCTATTACAGTTCTCATGGTCAATTTCGGCCTAACTGATGCATCCTCGCCACCACGTCGAGACACTTCATGTGCTGCGAGTAGAGGAAGACCCGTTTGGGCGGGAGTCATCGGGGCAGACGAACCGCTGGACGAGCGCGAGAACGGGTCACTGGAAGACCGCGACTCGAAGTGGCGGAACCAATACAGCAGTTGCCACTCGCCCGTTTGCCCTTAAATGACAATTAACAACACATGAATATTGGGGTTTGGTTGTGTCTTGTCGAGCAGCCGAGGCGATTGACCCCACAACTTTGAGCCCTAGTCCCGTGGGTACGGGATCGGTTCAGTGCAAACGCGCCCGCTGACTGCGTGCCAGTGCCATCACCCAAACGCCTGTACAACACAACCTCACCCAGTGCTTCTCCGCCTTCTGCATACGAGTACACACGATACCCGCAACCGGCCTTGTGCGCAACCCGTGCGGTGCTAAACACTCCCTCTCCCTACTCAAGCCCCACCACCCCGGCATCCATCCCTCATACTCCTCCTCTGCACCTCACCTAACCCAACACCTACCCCTTACACCCTGTTCCGCTGCTCCAGGTCCGCGAGCGCGACTGGGCCAACGTGGTGACTGCGCACGAGGGCGACCCCGCCGCCTACACGTGGCGCCTGGCGCACTTCACGCTGGGGGACCACGTGCTGGTGCCGCCGGAGGAGGTGCGGCCGCGGGGCGGGGGCTGCCGGTTTTGAGGAAAGCAGTCTGGACTGGGCAGGTCTTTGTGCCTAGCTGCATGGACGTGGTGTGGGTAGCACTGCACGCTGCCCGGTGCTGGTGCCGCCGGAGGGTGAGGTGATGAGCCTCATGGCCGCAGGGCTGTTTGCGGCGGGCGGGCGCGGGTGAGGATGGGCGCGCCAGGTGGTGCAAGGGCAGTTGGGATAGGCTGGCAGCGAGCAGTGTGAGCCTACGCAGCACACGCTGTGGCGCGCAGGCCGTTAACAGGTTGGAAACGCACCGTCTGTCCGGGAACCGACAGTTATGGGAACCGTGTCTGTATCCACCCAACTCTCCAACCCGCAGGAGCTGTGCGGCTCGCCCGCCGCCCCCGTGACCTCTGTGGCCATCTCGCGCTGCGGCAACTTCGGCGTCGTGGGCTCCGCCTCGGGCCGCCTGGACCGCTACAACCTGCAGAGCGGAGCGCACCGCGGGGCGTACCACCGCACGCGGGCGCAGGCGCCGCCGCCGGGGCAGCAGCAGCAGCAGGCGAACGGCAGGGGGAAACGAGCAGGTGCGCAGAGGCTGGAGGCAGGGATCAGGCATTTCCTTGCAAGCAGAAGGTGCTGAGCGCATGTGGGGGTGGGGAAGCGCGCGTGGTATGTTGGTCTCCCGCGAAGCTGGCGCCATCGGCAAAGCAAGAGGAACCCCTCAGCCGCCATGACCCGCGCCCACTACCTGCCAGCTGCTGCCGCTTGCCGGCACCAGGCGCAACGATGCCTAGAACCCGTGCTTTGAAGTTGATATCACCTCTTAACCAGCACGTGCAAACGTTCCTAACCGTCCTGTGTGCAAGTGTGCACCACCAAAACCCCTCGGCACCGATTAGCACCGTGTTACCCCTCCTGCCCCTCCCCCCAGGCCCCACGCCGCCCGTGCCCGCCCACTCCGGCGCGGTGGTGGGCTGCGCCTCGGACGCCTGCAACCGGCTGCTGGTGTCGGCGGGGCTGGACGGCGCGCTGAGGGTGTGGGACTTCAGGGCGCAGACGTGCAAGGCAGAGGTAGGCCTGGGCCTGGGCGCAGCTGTAGGCGTCGGCGCAGTGGGGCGGGGTGGCGGGCGCGAAACGCGTTCGGTGCCGATACTGACGTTTTAGAAGGCAAGCCTCGCTGCGGCTGAAGTTCACAGGAGGTGAACACTCTGAGCCCTGCCAGGCAATAGGTTGAAGCGGAGTTTGAGGCCTTCAGCGGTTGCGTCGATGAATGGTTGATATTGCAGCAGCGCTTGGACCGCGCCTCACCGCCGTGCGCTGACACCCTCGCCCCACGCGCTGTCCCCCGCCTGCAGGTGTCGCTGGGCGGCCCCGCGTCGCGGCTGGTGCTGCACGCGGGCAGCGGGCTGGCGGCGGTGGCGCTGGCGGACGCCTCCATCCGCATGTACGACATAGAGGCGGTGCGCCTGGTGCGGCGCTTCAGGGGGCACAGGTGGGCGCAGCGCGGGTGGAGTCGGCGGAGGGGTGGGGGCTGGATCGCAGGGTGAGGTTTGGGGCTACAGGGCCTAAGTAAGTACGTTTGTTACATTGTGCGGGTGCTTGCGCCCCAATGCAACTACCCATGTACGAACCGAGGGTTCAAGGGCCTGCGTGCCCGCGGTGTGACGGCTGATCAGGCCGCATACATGCAAAGACGCGCATGCGCAAGCAGCCTTAGCACTCCGCGAGAACTTCAACGGCTAAACCATGCGCCATACCCGGGGGTCCAACCTAAAGGTATGCCGCCCTGTTGTCCTGCAGTTCCCGACCCCTGTCGCCTGCCCCCCACCCCTTCTCCCCTCTCTTCCGCTGCAGCGACCGCATCACGGGGCTGCACCTGTCGGCCGACTGCCGCTGGCTGCTGTCCGCGGCCATGGACGGCACGCTGCGGGTGTGGGACGTGCCGGCAGCCACGTGCCTGCAGGTGGGGGCTATGGGGGGGGGGGGCAAGTGGGGAAGGGCACGGGGGGATGGGGACCAGGCGGTAGGAAGGCAGACGAAGTCTGTAGGATCGAGGGAGGTGGGCATAGAGGGGAAAGGTGTGCCCGGGTGGGCCACTGCCGGTAGGGACTGAAGGGACCGCCATACCACGTGGACGTTATTCGTGGGCTCAGGCACGTGTGTGCTGTTACCAACGCATTGGTGAGCTGCGGCGTATAATGCGTACTGCGGCTAAGTGACGGTAGCAGCACGCACAGCCTCGCAGGTTGGGTTGACCGTGAGGCCTGCATCCGCCTCCGGCTGCCGAACAGCTTTGGAACATGCTGTCCCAATTTGCTTCCTTGCGCCCCACACAGGTGCTCAAGCTGGGCGCCCCCGTGACCAGCCTCAGCCTGTCCCCCGCGCTGGACCTGCTGGCCACCACACACGTCAACAGGCGGGGGATATACATGTGGTCGAACCAGGTGGGCAGGACTAGTCAGGTCCGAGGATCCGGCCAGCAGTAGGTCTCAGGGTGTCGGTACAAACGGGCGCCTGCTGGGCTGTAAGGATATGCTTGAACCAGGCCTTTTAAGTATTGGCGAGGGGTGCGAGACGGGCACCCGATGTCCAAACTGCTATGCAAAGCAACGACACTGCATTACCGCCGTCACGAACACCGCTGTGAAGGTGTGCGCCCTCACTCTCCTCCCCACGCGCCCGCAGGTGCTGTTCGGCCCTCCCGCCGCCATCACCCACAGCGAGCAGCCCGTGTCGGTGTCGGTGGTGCGCGCCGCGCTGCCCTCCGTGGGCGGCAGCCGGGGGGCGGAGCAGGGGCAGGAGCAGGGGCAGGAGCAGGGGCACGAGGAGGAGGAGGACGAGGACGGGGTGGACAGCGACGAGGTGAGAGGGCTGTGGACCACGTACACGGGCGTAGCGGCGCGAGCAAAGGAACACAGCAACGGTGCCACGTGTGATGCCAGTGTACCTGTACACGTGCACATTGACAGAAGGCCGACACCCGTACTGCAGTACGTGTGGTACAGGCCTTGGATTTCACATGACTGATCATGCGTTGCTGTCCCTTGCGCGCGCAGGAGGAGGAGGAGGAGGCGCGCAGAGCCAAGGAGGCCGCCGCCCGCCTCGCGCGAGACGCCGCCGCCTCTGCCGCTGACGGCGACGGCGGGTCCTGCTCCGCGCCGTACGAGCGGCGCGACCCCGTGTCCGGCGCCCCGCTGCCGCTGGCGCCCGAGCTGGTGACGCTGAGCCTGCTGCCGCGCAGCCAGTGGGACAGCCTGGCGCACCTAGAGGTGCGGCCCTGCGGATTGGACTGGTGCAGTGGGCACGGTGTCGGGCTACCGAGGGAGACATGTGGGGAAGGGCATATTGTGGGCAGCGGCTGAGCGGGACCTGGGGCACGCGAGCAAGTGCGCGGGGCACGTTGACGCTCTGTGTAGCGCCTGGCCATGGATACGACCAAGTTGCTATACGTGCCGGTGCTGTTCATGGCTTACCAGGCGCCCTAGCAGCTCTGCCGTGCCTACAATCTCGTACTCTGTGTCCGCCTTACACCCTGCGTGTCCTTCACTCCTCCTCTGCAGGTGATCAAGGCGCGCAACAAGCCGCTGCAGCCGCCCAAGAAGCCCGAGGCCGCGCCCTTCTTCCTGCCCACGCTGCCGGGCCTGGAGGCCAACCCCGTGTTCGACCTGGCGGCGGGGGCGGGGGCGGGGGCGGGGCAGGGGGGAGACACGGGGGCAGAGGGGGAGCAGGGGCCGCAGCCCGCCAGCGAGGACGCGGACGGCAGTGAGGACGGGGCAGAGGGGGGCACGGAGACGGGCGAGGGCAGCGACGGGGAGGAGGGGACAGGGCGGGAGGGCGGTGCAGGGTCGCGGGTGGTGCGGCGGAGAGGGCGGAAAGCAGGGGGTGGCGGCGTGGGTGGAGGTGGCGGCGGCGGGCCGCCGGTGAGCCGGCTGGTGCGGCTGGTGCGGCGGGCGGCGGGCGGCGGCGGGGAGGAGTGTGCGGCGGTGATGGCGGCGCTGCGCGGCATGAGCCCCACAGCCATCGACAGGGAGCTGCGGGCCATGACGGTGAGGGAGGGGGGGTGGAGGAGAGATGGGGGTGAGGGGCCCAGGCTGGGAGGTAGCGGAATGGGATGAAGGCCAATGTGGGAAGCGAGGATTGGGACCGAAGCGCCAGAGGGTGAGCCCACCCAGTGCTGCCAGGGTGCCTCCGCCTGCCCTTCCTACCTCCCAACAACCGCCTCCCCCCTGCGTGTGCCCCCTTCCTCTGTGCCCAGGTGCTGGAGGGCGGCTCCAGCGAGGCCCAGGAGGAGGCGGACCTGGCGGCGCTGCTGGACGTGCTGGCCGCCAGCCTGGAGGCGCGGAGGGACTTTGAGTTCTGCCAGGTGGGGCGGGGGCGGGAGGCCGCGGGTGCTGGGCTTCGGTTTGAGCCAGTGTACCTGCGTGCACGGTATGTCAGGCGTAGTGAAGTGGACGAATGCAGTAAAGCAAGCTGTCCGTGGGCCAAGCAATGTATTGATTGCGTCCTGCAGCAAAGCCGAGAGCCTGCACAGCCGCAACGCCCATGCACTTTCCTGCGAGTGTACGGTAATCTACTCGCTCCCTGCACCCCAGCGCTCCCTCCCTCACCGTGGCGCCACACACCCCTCTCCGCCCCTCTCCGTCCCTCCCCAGGCACTGCTGTCGGTGGTGGTGGCGCAGCAGGGCGACGCCATCGCGGCGCGGCCGGCGCTGGCGGCGCGCGCGTCGCGGCTGCGGGGCCTGGTGGCGGGCGGCTGGGCGCGGCTGGACGGGCTGCTGCAGCACGTGCGGTGCATGGTGGGCTTCTTCGGCAACCTGCAGTAGGGGGGCCGGGGAGCCGGCACGGGGCCTGGCAGCAGGCGGCGGCGGCGGTGGGGCTATGGACGGTGTAGGTGGGTTAGGGCCCACGGTGTTCGCGGCGTGCGGCGTGGGGCCACAGGAGGAATGGGCCCAAAACGAGGTGCCCACGTGTGTGTGTCCGTCCGGACGGCGGCAGTGCCAGGTAACCCTGGTTGGTTTGTACGATAGGTGTTGGTGGCTGGATAGCGCGGTGCTTTGCGCCTGCCGCGGCTGCCGTAGCGCTGCCGTTGCTGTGGTAGGCACGAAGCACGCGGTCTCGTGTGGTAGCTGAGCATGAACGGGTAAGAGAGTACCTGCTGCGATGGACTGGCTAGATGTTGGGCCTACGTGAGCCTCCGAGATGTGCATTGTGCCAGTATGCTGGCTCGGATGGACTTCAGCATTCAGGACGTTGGCACTCTGCTCTGGAGTCCCTAGCTGGTGCAGGATGGTGCCTGTGCGCAGCCAGCAGTACAGGCAATGCAAAGCCACACGGACGTGTGTGCAGCCGAGCAGCCATGTAACAGCAAGGATGAACGGGATCAGGAGTCCGCCGAACGGGCATGCAAGTTCGCCTTTGCCAGTAAGCCCTTGCCCCGAGCGGAAGGTTCGGCAGCCGGCACCCGGCAGCCCTCACCAGTGGCCTCACCGTCTGTGCACTGACATGTACGGTAGGGCACAGGCCCTCTGGAGGCATCCAGTCGTGGTTTCAAAGGAGGAGTGTGAGGGCCAGCCGGCCAGCTATTCACGTGTAGCTCAGGGTAGCCGAAAGCCCAAACCTGCTGCTCGCGGCCCCAAGCCGGCATGTTGTGGCTTGTGGGGACCCGTAGGCCGCAACACTGCACCTGCTTGCACCCGGATGGAACAGCCATCTACTGCCCCGATGACCACCTCCGATGTGCGAGCTGCATTGCGTTCTAAGCAACCTTTCGCGTAACGTGACGAGGGCGCGGCAGCTTGCTGCAGGATGACCCGGTGCCCGCAACGGCACCGCATGGCGCTCAAGCTCGGTCTGGCACGGCCTCAGCATGCCCATGACCCCCGGGAGCGGGAGCGTTGTCCGGTAGAGGATCTGCGCACATGGCGAGATTACTTTGCACGCTTGCTGAACGAGGGTACAGGCAGCACAGACTGTAGCGCTGCACACTGCATTCTGAACGCCATCAACAACCCTGCCTATGTTTACCCTGCGGACGGCTCGGCTGATATGTGGCGAGATACACAGGCTGTGCTAAGTCGTGTTGCTGGATGTGCTGAGGTGCTGAACGCCCCGATATCCCTTGAGGAGGTGGTCAGGGCGCTTAAGGCTTTGCCGAACGGCAAGTCTCG
>VFQN01003101.1_pt1 | contig 24460 bp, 41 predicted proteins | sample 3512371 | NCBI WGS metagenome assembly VFQN01 (sample SAMN10412370, study PRJNA504923) | tailings metagenome | isolation source: Replicate 2 from Balatoc abandoned mine | place: Philippines: Itogon, Benguet | collected 2017-08-28 | reverse complement strand
AGTCTTCCCTCTTACGGACTTAGGCATTGTGGCGGTGTCTGTGACCCCGCTCACAGCGAAGGATGGCCAGGGCAGCTGCAGGCCACAGCGGGGTGGACGGGGCCGGGGCCCCGCAGGCTCAAGCAAGAAACCGTACGGCGAGGGCAGCATTGCCCATAAACCTTTCCACAGGAGAAAAAGCATTGCGCGCCCGTACGTGCTCGACCAAGGGCAGCAGGCCAAAGTCGCCGTGAACGGGGCGGGGGAAGGGGCATGATGGTGTAACCCACGCCGGGCAGCCGGGTACGGGGTTGGCTGCATAGGCGGCAGGCGTCATGGCGCGACCCACAAAAGCAGCCGTCTGGCGGCGGAGCGCATCAAGCTGCTGCGATGGCGGTAGGCCCATAAACTCATAATTGTAGAGCATTTGCGACAGGGCATAGCCCGAGGCCGCAAAGGTGCGTCCGAAGGCGGAGAGATGCAGGCGTCCCACTGCACCCTACCAAGCAGGTGTCAACAGAATCCAAGGACACGCCATCCTCCGGTCCAGATGGGGTAGGGTGATTGCGAAAGCGGACGCCAAGCGTTTTGGCCGACGTCACAAAGCTGTGTCGCCGCCGCTGCTACTGCCTGCACCGCCGCCGCCACTGCCGCCTGCGCCGCCGCCGCAGCTGCGCCCATTGCAGACCCCGCCCCATTGCTGGCATCCACTCCGGCGGGAGGAGAGCCCCGACGCACCTCCCGGCGGGTAGCAGCAGTGCCCACGAGGAGCAGCTCCACCTGGCTCCACCTACCTTATCGAGGTTCCGGCGTTGTCCGAAGGCGCGGCGGAACACGTCCATGGCAGCCAGGAACCGAGGGATGTCGCCCACCCCAGACAGGAAAGCTCAGCAGTCATCCGCGTACTGCGTGGCAACAAGCGGCTGTCGTCCCCCAACTGCAACCCCGAACCCCTGCACGCGCAGCCACGCGAGAAGGGCCTGTGCGACCGCCAGATACAGCAGGGTGCCAGGGGGCAACCCTGGCGGACGCCCGCCTCAATCGGCACCCAGGCGGACAGGGCGCCGGTAACGAGGGCCTCGAGTAGCGACATGCCATAACAATTGGCCCCGAGACCAAAAGTGCCAAAGCGACTGACCGACTTCAATCCGCAATCTTGAAATGTATAGCTATTTACTATGCGGAGTATAATTTGTTCAAGCGCCGTGTTGTTTGGGGTTTTGTGTCATGAGGGCCTTGTACAGCTTCGCGCCGGACCGAGCGGCGCGCCTCTTAAGGGGAGCGCAGTCGCACACATGGTACTCAGGCAGCTCCCTAACAAAAGCGCAGCGGCACAGCGGCAGTTCTGGTTCCGCTCGTCGTGGTTGACCGAGCAGGTCGTGCAAGAGGAGCCGCGATGCCTCTACCAGGGCTTCTCACAGTATAATCAAGTTGTATCTGTGCTAGAGGTAGGGTCTGATGGCCCGTTTCTGCTCGGACGGCTGCAAGTTGGAAGCGCTGCGATTCATGGCTCGGCGACCCTTGAGCATTGGGACCACGAGACTGCAGCAATTAATAACAGTATACCGATCAAATAGATGTTATTGGCAACACCTCGCATGCACGCGGTGCTCTCACTATGGGCGGGACTGCCCTAACAGCAGCTGTCGCCTGTCGGCACGTGGGACCCTCTCGCAGGCGTTCGAAAAGCAGCCACGGTCAGACCAGCACTTCTGCTAACTATCCTACGTCCACCCATACCCGGCATCTATATCTTGTTCTCTAAATCCACGGCTACCATGCTCCCGTGCATGCTTGCACAATGCCCCACGCACTGTCACCTCTCCCCCGCCCTGCCTGAAACCCTTCTGCCCCGTATATATTGCTTCTGCACCCCTTGCCTCCTCTCCCGCTCGACCCGGTCCTCCCCACGCCCCCAGATCCCCCGCAACGTGTCTGCGCAGGCATGCACTCCTGCCAGCTATCCTCACCTCGTCATCCCCCGTCCTCTCTCGGCCCCGTGCGTTACCCCCCAGATCCCCCGCAACGTTTCTGCGCAGTACCAGGAGCTGGCGGGGTCGCGGGTGCTGCTGCTGGACGCAACGGGTGGGTGCTGCTCCGGCGGGAGGGGATGGTTCTGGACGGTACGGTGAGTTGGTGGATTGGTTGGTTGGCGGTCGGTTGGTGCTGGCAGCCGAGACGGCAGCAGCGGTGATGCTGCTGCTAGCTGGATGCAACGGGAGGGTGCTGGTCGGGCGGGAAGGGACGGTGCGTGGTTGGCTACGGTAGTTGGTGGTTTGGTTGGTTGGCGGTCGGCTGGTGCTGGCAAGCGAGACGGCACCAGCGGTGATGCTGCTGTGGACGCAGGGGGTGCCAACCACCTGACCTCTCAATCCACCCCTGCCTGCACCTGCCCGCCGACCCGTTCCCCCCCCCCTCCCCCGCCCCTTCCTGCACCACCACCCTTAGGCAACCTGCACTCCATCTACCGGCCCAACCAGCCCCTCACAGGCAGCTACCTGCCCTCAACACCTGCCTGCACCCACCCGCCAACTCCACCCTTCAACCCTCCACCCTTCCCCCCCTGCCCCTTCCCGCACCACCACCCCCAGGCAACCTGCACTCCATACACCGGCCCGACCAGCCCCTCACTGGCAGCTATTGGGACTACCTGGCCACGCTGCCCTCCCTGGTGCCCCCGGGGCCCATAGGGCTGCTGGGACTGGTGCGTGGGGTGGCGGGTGGGGGCCGGGGCAACCGGGGTTTGTGAGCTGAGGTTGGGCCTGGGGAAACGCGGGCCCCGTGTTTAAGGAGTGGGGGTTGGCGCTGGGATGTATTGGCGCCCCCTGGGCACATGGGGCTGCTGGGTGTAGCGGCCTGGAGGGAAGCTGGGGTAGCAGTGGGGCTCAGAGGGGAGACGGTTGGTGTGGTGCTGCCCGGGGGCGAACGGGGCTACTGGACGGGGCTGGTGTGGGGCGAGTTGGCTTGAGCGGTGGCCTCGGATGCATGAGCTACTGGCCGTGCGACGTCTTGTCGCTTGTGCCATTGGCGTTCTAGGGCTGGGGGCTGGGGAGCCCCACCATGCAACGGCTTTCATTGCGCAGACCCATGCCTTTTGAAATGTATATTAACATACCATGGGTATGATAATAGATACTGACATCGACCGTTGTCTCGCAGGGCGCCGGGACCATCCCCCGCATCATCGCACACTTCTACACACAGCAGCAGGGGCAACAGCAGCGGCAGCAGCAGCAGCACGCAGCAAGCCGGGTGGTCCACGGCTGGGAGCTGGACCCCGGGGTGCTCATGGCGGCACGCATGCACCTGGGGCTGGCCGAGCTGGAGAAGCAAGGCGTGGTGGTGAGTGCGTATGAGTGCGTATGGCCAGTGTGGATTCACGAGGAGGAGGGCGGGTGGGCATGGGCGAGCTGGGGAGGCAGGGCGTGGTGGTGAGTGCGTGAAGAGGTGGTGTGCTGCTTACGACGCGTTGTGTGGAACACGAGGCGCTGTGTGGATTACGAGCGCGTCAGCTGGTACTGTGTGGATTACGGCGAAAACGCCGACGTACCGTGCGTGGATGTGTGTGTGCTCATGTTTGCGGAGCTGGAGGGGCAGGCGCAGTTGCGTCCGCAGTTCAGCTCGTATTCTGTGGGTAATGGCGAAAGGGCGGGGACGCATGCACATGGATGCGCGCCAGTGAGGGCTTGCTTGCGGAGCTGGAACCTGCAGCCCAGGTCATGCGGCTTGGTCTCCACTACTTTTCCACACCGTTCTCGGTACACGCTGCCAACACAAAAGACACCCTCCCCACGAACATAGCTGCTGCTGCATCCGCCCCCGCAGGTGGCTCACACGGGCGACGCGCTGGACGCTGAAGCTGCCTGTGCTGGCCTGTGTGCCTGGCGGCTTCTCGTGCATCATCGTGAGCTAAGCCACACGTACGCTGCGCACGCATCCACGTCACCCCTCCCCCTGTAGGTGGCTCACACGGGCGACGCGTTGGACGTTGAGGCTGACCGTCTGCCTCCTTGCCACTAAAGTATCTGGAAAACGCCACAGCTAAGCCTCATGCGCGTCCGCGTCACCCCGCCCCCGAAGGTGGCTCACACGGGCGACGCGCTGGACACTGGAGCTGCCTGTGTGCCTGGTGGTTTCTCGGGCATCATCGTGGACCTGTTCGCAAAGGGGGAGCTGCTTCCGCAGCTGACTCAGGCAGGTGTATTAACGGGGTATGTCTTAGCAGGGTGTGCACGGGGGAGCTGCTGCCACAGCTGACGCAGGCGGGTGCCGCGCCGGGGCGGCTTGCAAGGGGGATTAGCTGGCGCAGCAGGCAATTCAGGCAAGGAGGAACTGCTGACGTAGCCGAGTTGACTGCTCGCGGCGGCCCGGGGGGTGGGGGTGGGGGCGGAGAGGGAGGGGAGGAAGTATCTTGTCGAGCAACCAGCTGCGCCAGGTCCATATGACTTCGTCACTCGCTTGGGCTCATCGACTACTGCAGCAGAGACGTGGGTTGTGGTCATTCTGCTTCACCATTCCCACCAAAATGCCTCTGCGTATCGCTGCCCCCACCAGAGGGCGACATGGGAGTCCATCCGCGCACGCCTGGCGGACCCCACACAGCAGGGCAACACACGCAGCAGCGGCAGCAGCGGCGGCAGCGGCAGCAGCAGCGGCCCCGTTCACCCACCCCGCATGATCGCCAACCTAGGCGCGGCGCCGCCCGCCTCTGGAGGGCTGCTGATGCCGGACGCGCACACCACGCTCAGCGCCCTGCGGGCGATGCAGGAGGCGTTCGATGGTGAGTGCTCCCGTGCTTTGTCACGACAGGGTGCCGCCTGCTGTACGTGAGGGTCTTGGCTTCGCTGTGCACATACACGGGCACCGCACTGTACGCCTCACCAGAGGCTGATAGCCTTTACAGGTACAGGGTGTAGAGAGTACACAGCTGCCAGTCGTACCTAGATGCCGCGGTGGAGTGCTGGCATGTGGATGCCATGCATGCTGCCTCTGCCGCCTCAGAGAGGCCCTGCGCAGGGGAGGTCCTCGCCCGCCCGCGCCCGCCTGGCGCCCCCTGCGTCTCTTTGTGCGTTCATCTTCCCACCAACCCCATCGCACCCCAAACAGCGCAACCTGGACCTGGCGATCTGCGTTTGGGGCCCGACAACAACACGCTGACACTGACAGGCCCACGCCAACCCCCCTCCCCCCGCCCCTTGCCCTGGACCTGGCCTTATGCAGGGGAGATCTCCGTGCTGCACCTGCGGACAGGGCTCAACAACAACACGCTGGCGCTTACAGGGCCCCCGTCCTCCGTCCGGGAGTGGGGTGAGGGGCTGCCGGAGGGGCTGAGGCACCTGGCGGAGCAGGAGGCGTGGGTGCGCGCGTAGGAGCAGCCAGGAGCCTGGGCGCAGGAGCCGTGGGTAGTAATGCGGTCGTGCCTGTCTCGCCTGGCTCACGTGAGGCACCTGGAGGAGCCGGAGACGCGGGTGCGGGCGGAGCAGAAGTCAGAAGCCTGGAACCACGAAGTGGCTGTGGGCGAAGCCTGTGAGTATGCGGTACTGCCTGTCACGTGGCTCAAACGGCGCGCGGCACCTGGCGGAGCAGGAGGAGTGGGTCCCTGAGCAGCAGTGTCAGGTGGGGTCACGGCGGAATCGGGCGGAGTCGCCCACCGCCGTACTGCGTGGCTGGCTGAATTGGCCTGTGGCACCTTGGCGCGACAGGACGCGTGGGTGCGGGGCTAGCCTCGATGTGGGTCAGCGGATGCCTGAGGGCGTTTTAATGGGTGGCCTAGTACGGCGTGTTTGGCCTGCGGCACCTGGCTCTGCAGGACGCGTGGGTGCGTGCTGCGTGGGTAGCAGCTGTCCTGGCGGAAAGGGTTCCGACAGCAGTGGTACTGGGTGTGTGACACCTGGGCGTGGGGTCGGTAGATGAGCCACCTGGCGGCGCAGGAGGCGTGGGCGCGGGCATGGCAGCTGTGTGGGTCAGCGGAGGCCTGAGGGCTTAGACAGTGATAGACCTAGCTAGTACCGTGCTGCAAGGTACGCTTGGCTGGCCTGCGGAGCGGGAGCGTGGGCGAAGGGCTGACGGCATAGCGGACATAGGGTATCAATAGGCACTTGACTTGGACTGCGCACTGTAGCGTGCGCTCTGTATGTGATTCGAGGATGCGGACTGTGCGGGCCTTGGGTAGGCAAGAGGTGGGGCCGGAAGAAGTAAGGGCGAGGGGGCAGTCATGATACGCCCGTTTCCTGCTTGGGGGAAAGCACGCACTGACTGTCGGCGGGGTAGGTCGCAGGGGCAGGGGCAGCAAGCCGAGGGTTTGGGCCGGCTTGCTGGATGTTAAGCGAAGACGGTCATGATACGCCCGTTTGCTTCTAGGGTAAAGGCACGCACCGACTGTCGGCGGCCGGGGGGTGAGGTTCGCAGGGGAAGCAAGCCTCGGCACGCTATAACCCCCTGGGACTCCGTACCCCTCTTACTGCACTGTAGCCAACTTGGGTACGCGCCGAAGCCTACTGCACCCACCCTACTTGCCATTTCACATTCGTGCAGTGTCTCAGCGTGTCTCAGCGTATCACAGCTGAAGCTCGCACGCGCGCGCAGCCCCTATCCCTGCCCATCCGCAAGCCAGCACACTACACACTTCGAACATGCATCATGTGCATGCGCCGAACAATGCAATACTACCCCTACCGGAGTACTCGGCATGCCGCACGCCTTGATGAATCGCAGCGCCACTCGGGAGCACTCCTGTACTGACTCTATAATGCTGCCTGGTTGCACAGTTAGCCCCCCGGTGCAGTGCATTTACGTGATGTACGTCCACACCCCCGCGCACCCTTGTGGCAGGGGATGCGACACCAGTACACCGCAGGCCTCAACCACAGTCACACCATGACTTCCCGCAATCACGTCACCTTCCCGGGCCCAAATCCCAAGCCGCCTGCCGCCATTCCCTACCGCCCAGGCATCCCCCAGTCCGTCTGGCGCTCGCCACAATCGCACCCTGAGCCCTCAGCACAGCGCACAGCTAGCATACACAATCTTCACCAGCGCACCAGTCCGTGCCGTACACCAACGCATACATCAGTCCGTCTGGCGCTCGCCCGAATCGCACCTGCTCCCAAAACTCCACGACGCACAATGCACAGCCAGTAAGCACCGTCCATACTACAGCATCATTTGCTCAGTCCTTGTCGCCCGCGTCCCCCCCTCGCGGCGTCTCCCCCCCCCTGCCCATCAGTGCCCGGTTAAAGTCCTCGTTGTCGTAGGAGAAGTGCCCCCCCTGCCCATCAGTGCCCGGTTAAAGTCCTCGTTGTCGTAGGAGAAGTGCTCCTCCAAGCAAGAAACCAACCGCCGCCGGCCCTGTGGCACCCGCACCATGGCAGCTGGCCCATCCTTGTCGCCATCTGCCTGACACCCCTCCTCACCTTCGCCGGCCCCATCCACTGGTCGACTCCCGTTGGGTTAAATCCCTGTAATATCAAGGTAACTGGACCAATGCTGCTGCTATGATGGCCCCATGGTCCTTGTCGCCCCCGCCCCCCGCGGCGTCCCCCGCCCCCCTGCCCAGCAGCGCGCGGTCAAAGTCCTCGTCGTCGTAGGAGAACCGCTCCTCCATCTGCCTCCGGAACGCGGGCGGCCAAGCGGTGGTGTCCTCCCAGATGATCATCATGCGCGCAGGGATGGTGCGCGCGGGGGCGGCAGGCAGGTTGGTCTTGGCCTCTGCGCGGGCGGAGGAAGGGAGTGGGGAGTAAAAGGAGGGGAGTGGGGTTGGGCCCTCCGCCTTGAGCCCCGTACACCCCGTTGCCATCTTGTCCCTTCCCTAGGCTCAAGTCCACCACCTGGCCCCTTCCCGTCCACCTTCCACCAGCCGCCGGGCTCACCTCCCACTGGCGTGTCGAATCCGCCCATGTCGTGGCATCGCTGCAGGTCTTCTGCTTTAAGGCGCTGCACCAACCCGTCGCCCAGCAGCCGCTGCTGCTTCAGCAGGTAGCCGCCAAACAATGCCAGCCACTCCTGCTCCGCAACCGCCACACCAATCTGGGGAAAGGCAGCGGGGAGACAAACTGCTAGTAGCGTGCGGGAGTGCCCCTATGTGACGGCGGGCACGTAGGCGTCACAGCTGCGCTGCCACCTTCTTGCCGATACAGGAGGCAAAAAGTAAGGCGCGGCGGCAAGGACTACCTCCACAGCCCAGCGCCAGCCGGCCATGTCAACGCTATGAGGAGAGAGTGTAGTAACTATTGTACGTAGTAGCCAACCGCGGGGGCGTGGCAAGCGGCAGCAGCACGTGTGGTTTGGGGCAACGGAACCTACCGACCCGACCCGAACCAGCCAACCGCACGGCTAGCTGGAGCATCGTCCACAGTTGCACCGCACCGCTGTGCTACCCTTCTCAACCTCGTGTGAACCAGTCACATGTTGGTGCCCGCCACGTGTTCGGCGACGGGGCACGGGGCCTCGTACGTACGGCAGTGTACGGCACGGTGCGGTACGGCCGCACCTGGAAGTCGTACGACAGGATGGCGATCAGCAGCGACAGCAGCAGCAGCGTGGACAGCACGGTCCAGCTGAGGTAGATGATGGCCCCCAGCGGGTTGGACTTGTACAGCTGGTAATCGCCGTTGGCCAGCGTGATCTGTACGGCAGTCGGGGCGCAGGTGTACGGCACACCTCACAAGGCGTGATCATGTACGGCACATACAGGCACGCCGCACTGAGAGGCGTCGCCTGGCTTGCGCCATGAGCGAGTCCGTATGAATCATCGTGTATCTGCATGTGGGCACGGCGGCGGCGGCCCGCAAAGCGTCGCCCGTGCGCTTTTCCTACGTTCCTACTTCCCGCTGCCACTGCTGCACCGCGCGCCACACGGTTGCATCCTTCAAACACGGGCTCCGCGGCCCAGCCTTGTCATCACCTGGAACGTGCTCATCAGCGAGTTGCCCATGGTGCAGTGCGCCTCCGCCGGCACGCCCGGCTCGCCGTCCGGGTCGTCGGCGTTGCTCAGCACGCTGAACAGCGCCAGGGAGACGGCCAAGTAGAAGAGCAGGTACAGCACGCTGAACTCCAGCACGTTGATCAGCTGCATGCATGGACATGCACACGAGCAAGGGCAATGTCTTTGGTAGATTGAGTGATAAGGCAGACCGTTGTGCCCAGGCAACCGATACAGCACGCTGAACTCCAGCACGTTGAGCAGGCTGCGTGGCAGCCGAAGGTGGCAGTGAGTGCCATTTCCTATGTGTTTGCTTGTAAGGGATTCTATATATCCCATTTCCGCACCGCATCCGCTACGCACACAGACACGTGTGGGACGAAAGCAGCGTTTGAAAGGCGGTCACCATGAACAGCGCTCGGTGGCCAGCAGCTGCGAACACACACGAGGACGACATTGCTAGCAGCATGTGCAGCTCTGGCATGCTGACACTGGCCGCACCTATGGCAACAGTGGCACAGCGCACTGGACTGGATGCGGTCAGTTTACCAACACACGCAAGGGCAGTGCGGGGTCGGGCTCCCACTGCCCTTGCGGGAGCCCGACCCCTGACCCTGACCCGTCCCCCAGTCAGCCCAGAGCCCCCGCCCCCAGTCCCAGCCCCCGAACCGAACCCTGCTGGTACGCACCATTGCCCTCAGCACTCTCAGCTTGGGCCCTGTCGCGCGGAACACGCCCGCGATGGCCAGCATCTTGGTCCACACCACCAGCACCAGCAGGGCGAAGGAGACGTCATAGCCCCTGGGAGGGGGGCATTGGTAGTTGTGATTTAGGACACCACAACCATGCTCGAGCAAGTACACACGGTTGCCAACCTACTAGTGTCTTACGCTGCGGATGCGTTCCGGATGCACGCACCTACACAGGCACCCAGGCCCACAACGAGTCCCTGCGCACGCTATGCTGCTGTTGTTTGCGCATCTGCATCGCTGCACAGCGCACGGCGCATCCGCATGTGTGACGAGATGATACTGTCCCGCGCTACGGACGCCAGTCGCCCAAAGTAACCCCCACAGACGCACACACATCCCTTGTTACACAGACTGGGGAGCTCCCCTGGATTTTGTGGTATTCAGCTACGACACCTGCACGCACCCATGTGTCATGATGGGGTCGCCCTGTGTGATGGGCACCAGCTGTCTGTACACCTCCCACGCACACGCGCACGCGCACGCACACGCACACATGCCTCCACACAGCAGCATGCTGTTGAGGTCACCTGCACCCACATGCCCGACATGATGGGGTCATCCACCGCCATGGACACCACCCGCAGCACCCCAAGCGCAATGATGAGCAGCAGCGCGCCCAGGTCCACCAGGTTCCACACGTCCAGCAGGTACCTGGGGGCGGGGTGAGGCACGTGTGTTAGCAACCGGCAGCAGCGGATGTGCGTGTATTAGCGGCGGGGTGCCGGTGTGAGCAGCAGCGCGCCCAGGTCCACCAGGTTCGTTCAGCACGTCCAGCAGGTACCTGGGCCTCTTGTGGCGTTGATCGCAGATGCTGTACCAGACCCACTCATAACAGCCCACTCATAACAGACGCACTCAGAACAGACCCACTCATAATAGACCCACTCATAACAGACCCACTTACACCAGACTGTACCAGACCCACCATTGCCCGGTCCTTTGCCGGTGAGTGGCCCCAGCCGGAAGCCCCACCTGCGCCCCACCACCACCTCTGCACCCCAGAACAAGCAACACGTGACTCGCGGTGTGACATTTCAGTACTCCGTGTTGGTAGATGACCGCACCCCACCTGGGCACGGCCACCACCATGGCCCGCGTCTGTGTAGCCAACAGAGGCAACCCCTAACGCACACATCGGAGAGCTTCCGCTTTCACTTTGATCCTTGTAGTAAGTGAGCCACACGCCAGCACCCCACCTGGGCACGGCCACCACCATGGCCCGCGTCTGTGTAGCCAACAGAGGCAACCCCTAACGCACACATCGGAGAGCTTCCGCTTTCACTTTGATCCTTGTAGTAAGTGAGCCACACGCCAGCACCCCACCTGGGCACGGCCACCACCATGGCCCGCGTCTGTGTAGCCAACAGAGGCAACCCCTAACGCACACATCGGAGAGCTTCCGCTTTCACTTTGATCCTTGTAGTAAGTGAGCAACACGCCAGCACCCCACCTGGGCACGGCCACCACCATGGCCCGCGTCTGGTGGATGTCCTGTTGAGTGCGGAACAGCGCCCGCAGCACGGCGTTGCGCACGAAGCCGCTGCCGCGCACGCGCACCTGCGGGGTCACAGCGCACAACCGTAGCAGTTGACAAACTGCTCACGGACGACCCAAAGGGCTTTCAGCAAGGTTTACCAGATGTATTCCATTTTGCGGATTTTAAGTTGCTGTTATGAGTTAAAAAGCAGGCGTGCACATTTGCATGCAAGGCTCATGGCTGTTTGGCGCAAGCCGACCTGCATCGCCCTGATCCTGCATCATCACTACCGGTACACACCACCCACCTGCGTGTGTCCGCTCTTGACGTACTCCTGCACCTCGCCCCACACCTCCCACGCGGTCAGGGGCACCAGCAGCAGCTCCGCAGCCGCACGCAGCACGTTGAGCGGCCCGTCCGAAGGGTCGGAGCAGCACTCGTACCTGACCGAAAAGGGACAGGCACACGCATCCACTCGGCTTTGGCAACGAGGAGCACCGCCAGGCAAGGCACGTGCGTGGCTCCTACGTGTCACAGCACGTTGAGCTGCCCGTCAGAGGGATCGGAGCAGCACTCATGCCTTCCGGGCAGGTGGGGGAGGGAAGGGGCGCACCTGGGGCGCATAGTTCTTGAGCAACCGACTGGCACTGACACGCACCGCAAAGGAAGGAAACTACGTGCGTAGCTCCTACGTGTTACAACGCCGACGTGTCATACAACAAGACAGCGGTGGCGCAACAACAAGGTACTGCAACGGCACTGCCCCCACCGCCACGGTTTCTGTCAGGGGGGCCGGGGTGTGTGCTGCGGCGCGTGGCCCCCTCGCCTCCGCCATGCCCCCAGCCCCTTGGGGGGGCCCCCTCCCTAAGACCTCACACGTCCCTCCCTCCTCTTGAAGGGCGAGTCAGGGTCCACCGGAGTGGGCCCTGCCAGCCCTTCCCTACGGTGGATGGGGGCCACCGGGGCTAGTCCCTGGTGCAACACACCCCGCCTCCTTAACACACGCCGCTGGCGCATCGCCGCGCGCGTATCTACTATTATCATCATCATTATTATTATTGTTGTTATTATTATTATTTGCCCCCAGCGCCACATGCACGTGGCGTAGCCTGCCAGCAAAGCCTACAGTATGTCTGCTCATGCATCCAGCTACTGTACGTGCCGTGAGGAGTAGTCACTCGACCCGCGCGCCCACCTATGCAGCTGAGCCCCCTGGTTCTGCTTCAATTTCGACGTCATGGCCACGTATGCCACCAGCACCATCATTGCCACGTGCGCCACCAGCTGCCGTACAAAGCACCGCTTGCCGTACAACCGCCACTGCCACGCCAGGTACTGCTTGACGAGCCTGTGGGCACCACGCGGCAGGGTGTGGACCTACCGGTAAGCACAATGTGCAGGTGAACGAGCGTTAGGCATAGCTAGCAGTGCTAGCTTCTGCACACCGTCCCTTACGACACGGCTTTCCGTACTGGGTTGGCCAAACACTATGCAGGAAGACACCACAAGACGCCCAGGCGTGAAAGTAATTTGTTCGATGCAGCTGAACGCCACGCCCACATGAAGCCGTTGTCTTCACCTCCCTCGACGCCAGGAAACCCCAACACAGGCCGCGCACACGCACCGTACGCCACGGTACGGCACTGTACCCACATGTGGCTTAGCAGGAAGTTTGACGCGGGGTTCTTGACCATGGCCTCCAGGGGTGAGTCCATGATGCCCTCCGCGTCCTTGTAGTCCAGGCCTGGGGATGGGTGGGGAGGAAAGGGAAGGGGGCGGGGGTTGGGGTATAACTGCAGAGCGGCAAAGTGACTGAACCGGAAACGGTCCGCCTGGGGGGTGGGGGGAAGAAACAAAAGTACTAGGGGTGGGGACGAGCAGCTCAATGGCCGTAGGACAGGGGACGGACAGCTCACAAGCCATGACCAGAACACGGGGTGGTTGTGCCCTCCGCGTCCAGGCCTTCGAGATGGAGATGAGGGAGACGGGATGGACGGGGCGCGAGGGGGGATGAGGGGTTTCGCTCAGGGGCTTCGAAGGCAGAGAATAGACATCTCACAAGCCTGTCATGTCATGTAGTGTATGCTTCTGTGATCGTAGGAAGGGTACGTGTTCTGTGAGCACCCAATAGCATGCGCTAGGTGACCTTGGACAAGGCGCCAGCTGCCTCCGTTTACAAGACGTGCATGGGTAAGGTAGGTGGACAAGGTCCGGCCCCAGCGCGCCACACACACCTGTGAAGTCGTACAGCATCATGGAGTGCTGCACGTAGTTGGCCAACCGCTGCACCTGCACGTGTACGACAATGGATGGGAACGCATTCGGTCCTGCACCGGCGGTGAGGAAAGCAGCTGGCCGAGACTGAACACGAAGTGTTCCATGGTGGTACCGGTCACACACCCCTCAAGGTACACGACATACCGGTACCCCTGATGGCTCCATACCGCACGGCCGCACCTTGAGAGTTGGCTAACCTTAACACCCCCCCTTGGGCCCGGTTGCATAACCTGACACATCTGGGGGCCCAAACCCAGCCCAGTAGGCCCACCTTGGAGTCCAGGTACACCAGCGCCACGTGCGGCTGGTTCTCCACGTGACAGCATAACCCTCACTCACATGACCCCATGCGCCCCCTTAATACACATACCCCCTTAATACCATACCGCACGGACCCACCTTGGAGTCCAGGTACACCAGCGCCACGTGCGGCTGGTTCTCTACCTGGGGTCAACCCGGGGCACGGGCAGCACCGGTACCACAAAAGTAGATGAGCAGGGCATCACCTGGCAGCAGTTCGTACGGACACCGCAGTGGAGAGATGTAAGGACGGCCTCGCGAGGTGTCCCGCACAACTGTTGTTTGGACTCGAACGCAGCGCCTCTCCGCGTCCCCAGGCCCACCCCGTCCTCCGCCACATCAGGCCAATGAGCCTTCCAAGGCTAACAACAGCAGATACCCGGCAACCTGTTACGAGTAAAACACATGCTGTACAGAAGTGAGCAAGCACCTGGTTAGGTGCCCCGGTGCTCTGACATTGCTGCACGCAGCACCGACATAACCAACAGCCTACTGCGGTTATCCCTCTGCCGGCCCTCTTCACCTCCATTCCCCCTCCCACCACCTGTCCCCAGTTTTCCACATCTGTCACCTCTCTGCGGTTGCCAACCCACCGTCCACCCGCCGCCGCCCGCACCATGTCCAGCAGGCAGATGCGGAAACGTTTGTACGTCGCCCCCCGCATTGCGCCCGACCACTACCCCCTCCCAGCTCCCACACCCCTGGGCCTGGCCCTGCCCCTGGCCCGCACCATGTCCAGCAGGCAGATGCGGAAACGTTTGTACGTCGCCCCCCGCATTGCGCCCGACCACTACCCCCTCCCAGCTCCCACACCCCTGGGCCTGGCCCTGCCCCTGGCCCGCACCATGTCCAGCAGGCAGATGCGGAAACGTTTGTACGTCGCCCCCCGCATTGCGCCCGACCACTACCCCCTCCCAGCTCCCACACCCCTGGGCCTGGCCCTGCCCCTGGCCCGCACCATGTCCAGCAGGCAGATGCGGAAACGTTTGTACGTCGCCCCCCGCATTGCGCCCGACCACTACCCCCTCCCAGCTCCCACACCCCTGGGCCTGGCCCTGGCCCTGGCCCGCACCATGTCCAGCAGGCAGATGCGGCCCACTGCGTTGGGCTGCGTGGGGTCCACCCCCGCCTTGAGCGCCTGCTGCGTGGCGCAGTCGTTGCACACGTAGGCGCTGCACGGCGGTACGGCACGGGTACGGCATGCTGTGTCAGCTGTAGGTCACGCCGCTTATGTATTGGTCTAGCAGCCAGCGGACTGTGCCAGACCTGCAAGCCCACAGCAGCACACACTACTTCCCAGCTGCTCACGCGTTGTGTATTATGTTGTTGCCGTCCTTGTTGACGTGCAGCATGTTGGCCCCCGCCGCCAGCAGCGCCTTCACGCAGCCGTTCTGGCGGAACCCCACCGCCCGGTACAGCGGGGTACTGCCGTAGTCGTCCTGCCGTACAGCAGGCGCAGTGCCGTACGGGGGCGACAAGCCGGGCAGGGTAAGGCATGATATGAAGAGTGTGTGTCACGGGGGCGTAGCGGTGTGGGGACCGTACGGCGTGGGTTGAGGTGCACGGTTGAGGCAGGTACATGGTGTCCGTCCCATGCATGGGTTTGTTGGCGTGCGGCGCAATGTCAACACGGGTGTGCAAGGACAGTGAGGGGTGAGGGGTGTTGGTAACCACAGTAGCGGGGACATGCTGACACCGCAGGACCCTTCACGCCGCGGCGTGCTCTGCTGCAGGAACCCTGGTCTGATGAGCTCAGGTCTGAGCGCTTTGCTGAGGAGGCGCGCTCCAGAGCCCACCGGCTGTGTGTCATAGTACATTGTGTGACTGGGGACCCCCACGGGCTCGGGGCCCCAACCCTTGCCACCGCTCTGCTTGCCACTGCCCCGGGCTGTGCCCTATGCAAAGCCGCTTAAACCACAGGTAGCCCCACCTCAATATCGACTGGGCAGCCATGTTCAAGCAGCCGCTTGACGATAACTTCATGGCCGCGGCTTGCTGCAAACGCAAGGCAACGGGACAACCGTCGGACATGCTTCCATGTCGGTCGGCAATAGGTAGCTCCTTGGCCCTCTCTCCACCAAGTCAGTATGTCGTGTAGACATGGGTGGGCTTACCCGCGATGGCAAGGAGCGGCCAAGACTGCGAATCCTTTGTCGACAAAACTGTTGCCCGGTCGAGTCTGCTAAGCGAGGCGTCGAGAAGGGCAAGGTCTCCCTGCTCACAAGCCATAAGAAGTTCTTCTTTTGCACTCGTAACCTTGCTTGGCATACGCTCGGCCAAAGCGGCCTCCTCGCGGACCGTGGGGCTGCCATCCTTTTGTCCAAAGAACCTTGGGGGTAAAGGGAAAATCCTGCTCCTCATGGCGTCTGTCCAAGGTAAACGCTACATTTGCTCAAGCGCAACACCTCATCCTCAGTCAATGGCTTACAGCGCAGTGCACAGTCCCGCCATGCCGTATACAATACGTGTCACAATGCGCTTTTGAACATCGCGTTTAGCTTACACGGTCTGGTAGCACAAGGCAAGTAGTGGGCTTTCGCAGTACGGCACGATGAGTAAACGAGTCAAACTGGCCCAACTGCGCAATACCCTCGTGCACCATCAACCACGCTATGACATGTCCATGAATGATGGCTTTTACTCTCTTCGGTCCCTCCGACAGGGCCGCTAACACTGAACTAACCAGGAGAAGCACGCTGCCATGCTTGCCATCGGTCCCTCACCTGTCCCCAAACTGCCCCAGCCAGGTCGGGGCAGTGGCCAACAGTGTCATATTGTCTGTATCTTATGGGCCTGAAACAGGTGACTTGAATCACTGGACAGCGGGCCTCTGCATGTTATCTGCAGGTTCTGCACCACGTACCAGCCGGTGTCTCTAGACCCGACCCGTGACTGAAGTCACAAGACCGCGGGCCCCTGCTTCTCGCTCGCACCAGCCACGTACGACAACCGACACTGTACGACACCACCACACTAGCCCAGTGGCACATCGCACACGTACTACCAGCCTACACCCGCAAAGGTAGCTCGAGGGCACCTGCAGCAGCTCCCCGGACTCCCCTGCTCTGCACCACACACCGCCAGCATGTCGCAATGCATCGTCACACCACGGCACCCCTTACAATACTTCCGATTCACCATGCATTGTCCCATCATGCTCCCATACGCCCATACGCCCCAGGTCATTCCTGGTCATTCCACCTCACCCGCGCGCCACGCAGCACACATGCTGCTACAAACGGTCTGCCAGCAATACGCCCACCCGCCGTGTCTGCTCACCACCCCTCCATCCCTCCACGTCCCCCTCCCTTCCAGTCCCTTCCCACAGCCGCCCCCGGTCCTCAGCTAGCCCCTCCTCCGCTTCCCTCCGCCGCCGCCACCACCTGCAGCCGCTGCGGCGACGGCGGGCGCAGCTCCCTTGCTGCACTGCTGCTTGGCCGTCGCCGCAGCGGCTGCCGCTGCAGTTGCCGCCGTTGCCCCTGCCGCTGCTGCCGCTGCCTTCACCGCCGCTGCTACTGCTGCCACCGCCGCCGCCTTACGGGCCACGTCCATCATCTCCCCCGCATAGTCCTCCCACACGCTCATCATGGCCGCGTCCGCCTCCTCCTGGCCTTTCTGCAGCCACCGCTGTATCGCCTCCGCCTCCTCCGCAGTCGGCTCCTCCCCCTCCCCCTCCTCGTCCCCCTCCTCGTCCCCCTCCTCCTCCCCCTCCTCATCCCACTCTTCGTCCCACTCCTCCACCTTGATCCTCACCGCCTCACACTCCGCCCTCATGGACTGTAGCCGCTGCTGCACCTCCTCCCCCTGCTCTTTGGTCCTGGACCGCCAGAGCTCGTCCCCTACATCCTCCCCCTTCCCCTCCCCCTCCCCACCCTCCTCATCTCTCTCCGCCGCTGCCGCCTCCAAGATGTCATCAGTGTCATCCAAGCTATCATCCTGCAGCTTCTCCCGGAAGTCGTTAGTCGTTCATCTCCTGGCGCAGCGCATCAGCAGCCTCCTTGCGAGTCTGTTGCAGCAGGCGTCCAGCTGCGGGTGCGTGCCCAGCGGCCGCGGCCGTGGCCGCACGCTCCGCTTCATCGGCCTTGGCCCGGGCCTTGAGCGCCTTGTCGTTGACAGCTTTGTGCTCTGGACAGAGCTTGGCCGCTCCCGAGGCGAGCGCGGTGGCGAGGCGCGCCTTGAGGCCTTGCCGCTTGTCGAAATCGGGGAACGCTTCCAAAACTACGCCGCAGGGATCTTAAAGCCTTTTCGTTTTTTACCGCGGGACTTGTTGAGATCGCCGTCTGTGACGCAGCAAATCATGCACGCGGACGCGGGAGCGCTCGAGACGGCCATTTTGTGCCTATCGGCCTACAATTCTCAAAAGGAGTACAGTGACGGATACGCAGAGAATGTCCTAAGTCGGCTGCGCAGTTAGCCACTTCCCAGGTGCATCTAGTAGGAGCGATGTTCCGCAACTTGCATGGCGACAGATGGCGGGAAGTGACCCATGGGACACGTGATTGAGGAGGCATGCATGATGCTGTTACGGCTGGTGTCAGTTGCCTCCACAGTATTTGTAAAAAGTTTACAATTGGCTTCCAGACACCTTGTCAGCGGCGGCGTTACCACCATCTCACAGTACCGGTATCGATCAGTATTCAGTCCACTAACACCACACCTGACCACACCGTCCAGTCAATCCAAAACACAAGAAGCCACGACGCAAGCTAGGCCTTTAGGCGCCACAGCTTTGTTAGCCCCAACAGTCCGTAGACACCAGCACGCAAGGCAAGACTTTGGGCGACACATGGCTTCGGTGGCGCCCGGAGCAAGCACCGTACACCCTAATCCACACAACACGCCAGGAATTTACACACGCAACCCATGAATGCACTGCTAGAGCAAATGGTGCCGACGAAATTGCGGCTCTAGGATATTGTAAAAACTATGCGGATGAAGGTATACTTGAGAAAGAGGTCGCTATGAGCACTGTCAGGCTATGTATGCATGAGGAAATAAATGTTATACAACACACCGTCGTGCGCCGTGTCATTGGCAGCGCAGCAGGAGCCCCACGTTGACCTCTTGCTGATATCACCAGACATCACACAAGTCCATGTGTGTTACGTCTTCCCTTGAATATGCATGTGTGCACTGAAAAGCGTGCACATGAACGCGCCATGCTACCGGTACGGAATGCCGTATGCTGTACCACTGTCGCTCCTCCACCCCCTGCCAACGGAGCAATGCGTGAACGCCACACCGCCCGTGCACGTGCGTGCCTAGACAAACACGGCCAACACGCCCCCTGAACGCTTGCTCTCACAGCACAGTGCCTTCTGCACTCTGATGCCCTGTAAACGGCATCGCACGTAGGTGCAGCAATCTGTCTGTGTGTGTGCGTGATGTGACACAGCCCGTGCCGGCTTTTGGCTCCGCCACCAACTCTGCCACTGCACAAGCAACGACGTGCACAGAGCCCACCGTATCCACGGCACTGCAAACAACATTACCGCTCGTCACTACCGTAGTTTGGGCCCCAGGTGGCACCTGGCCCCCAACATCCCTGCTATAAGCTAATGGAAACTGCTGTAAGCAGGCGTGCAATAGTGGATGCGAGCCAGCAGCATGTATGTGCCAACAACCGTGGCCTGCACCCATGCCCCAGGAACATTACTGTGTGGCGGTCCTTCCAAGACACAAAGCAATCGTGAGTGGGATGCTGCTACTGCTGGTGCGGCTGCTGCTTGGGCCGCCCACGTGACCACAGGGCGTCCTTGGGCGTCGGCGGCAGCAGCGAGCGCAGCCGATTGGTCGGCGTCGAGTCGGCGTGGCCGGCGGCTCCGCCGCCGCTGCTGCATTCCTGCAACCCCGCCGCCGCCCCAGGCGCTCCGCTGCCGCCAGCACCCACAGGAGCAGGAGCAGCAGCAGCGGCGCCGCCACGGACGCCCTCGTCGTACAGCGGTTGCCGCTGCTGCACCGGCTGCGGTGCAAACGGGAAGTGCTGCATCGGGGTTGGCATCGTCTGCCCTTCCGCCATCGTAACGCCCACAAACGGCACCGCCGGCTCAGACCCGCCCACCGCCCAGGACCCAACCGGCAGCTCACTCGGTCCCGACCGCAACACCTGCTCCGCCCGCCCCTGCCCCTGCACAGCACGCGCCGCTTCCCCTTCGGGCCGGGTCCGCAGCGGCGACAGCCGCCGCTGCACGTCCACCAAGCCCCCGGGCGCGTCCCTTGACCCATGGGTCGGCCCTGGAGCCCCCGCACGACCCTGGCCCCGGTCCTCCGCCACCTCCTCAAACTCTTCCTGCACGGCACGCAGGCCCGGCCGCGGGCTGGGCTCCGGACTCGGCTCGTCGTCGGCAGCGCCGTTTGACGTCGCCGCCACCAGGCGCGACCGCGGGGAGATGCCGGGCAGCGGCGCCCACCGGCGGCGGCGGCCGCCCGGCAGGCTTGCCAGCGGCGGAACCTGGGCAGCGCCGCTGGCACGTGCCGGCTGTGACGGCCCGGCGGCGCCGCCACTGCTCCCGCGGCCCATGTTCAGCAGGCGTTGGCCGAAGGCCGCCAGTGGGCTCACCTGCCCGGTGGCGCCCCCGCCGCCTGCGCTCTTGGCACCGCCGGCGGCGGCGCCACCGTGCGACGCTGTAGACGCCGCCGACGTCGGCCGTGACGCGCGGAGGCTGCGACGGCCCCACGTGCTCGCCGCCGCCACCGCGGCCGCCTCCGCCGCCGCTGACTCGACGTCCGTGCCGCTGCCGCTGTACATGGACGTCAGCAGCAGCGTCACCGACCCGAGCTCCTCAAGCCCAGCGGCGGCGCCACTGCCTCGGTACTGCCGCTCTGCGTCGGGCGAAGCCGCGTGGCCTGGCGGCCCCAGCGGGGGGTGCGGCAGCGGCGCAGCTGCGACGGCGTCCTCCGCCACCGGCGCCAGGGTGTACCCAGGCTCAGCGGCGGCGGTGCCGCCGTCGCTTGCAAGTGAGGACCGGCCCGTCCGCCGCCGCTGCAGCCCTGGGCTGCCCGCGACGCCGCTGGCTAGGACGACGACGCTGGTGGCGGGCGACCGTGGGAGCGGCGAGCTGGCGTCAAGCGCCGCCGCCAGGTGCCTCCTTGGGGAGTGTGTATTAGCGGACAGGTGCTGCACAACATGCTGCTGCTGTAACCCACGCTGGGGCAGGGACGGGGAGGAGGGCGAGCAGAGCACGTTGGGAAGCTTGACGGGGCTGGTGCCGTGCGCCAGGGGGATGGCGTCGGGGCCGGGGACGGCGGCGTGGGTGCCGTACACTCGGTCGCCCCCACGCCGTGCGTTGCTGGCGGCGGTTGCCGGCGGTGGCACCGGCGGCGAGGCGGGGGAGTCCTCTGCGACGGCGACGACGCGGTTCTTGCGCATGCGGCTGGAGCGACGTGATGCTGGCGGCGGCGCGGTAGAGGCGGCGGAGGGTGCGACGGGCGAGGCGGGGAGGAATGCGCTGGTGGTTGTGGGCCGGGGAGGGGTGCGCATCTGGTATGGGGTGGCGCCGGTGACACCGGGCGACAGAGGCGTTTCGTTGCCGCAGCCGGCCTCGCTCCAGGCGTTACGTGCGCCACCGAGCGGCGAGGGGCCGTGGACGGAGGACATGGATGCGGCGCTGAGGGACGGGGTGGCCCCGCTGATGGCGGTGCTGGCGGTGGGTGCGGAGTTGGCCCTGGGCCGGGGGTGCGTGTGGGTGCTGGTGCGCGTGCTGGCGCTGATGCTGCTGGTCTCGGGGCTGCCGTGCGGCACGCCACCGTTGGGCTTGACCTTGTTGCTGCGCGTGCCGAACCAGTGCCAAAGCGAAACGCCGGTCTGCAGCTGCGCCTCTGCGCTGCCGTCTCCTGACCGCTGCTGCGCGTACGGCACGTTACCACCTGACAGCTGGTTGCCGCCCCTGGGGTGGTGCGGGGGGAAGGCCGCCACCGCCGCCGCCGCGGCGGCGGCGGCGGCCTGGACGCCCGGCAGTAACGCCAGCGCTTGCGCAGTGGCGGGCGGGATTCCGTTCGCGCCGGGCGCGAATGGGTCCGTCGACGGCTGCACGGCAAAGCTGCCTTTGCGCCTGGAGAGAGCAGTGTAGGCAAAGCCCGCGCCCGAGATGAGCAGCGCAAGGCCCACCACGGCCGCAGTTGTGATGCCCACAATCTCGCCAGGGCTGAAGGTGCTGGTGGTGGTGCGGCTGCCGTCGGCGGGCGCCGCGTGGGTTGTGTTGACATTAACGGTAACGGTCACGCCGGAGGGGTTGCCATCGGGCGGCGAGGCGGCGGCGGCGGTGGCCGCCTCGCAGGAGCTGCGAAGCACCTGCACCTCTGCCCCACCGAGGGCAGTTCGGAGCAACACAATGACGCGGTCGTCCATCGCCGCCGCGCACTGCTCGGAGCTGTCCGTCGCGTTGCCGGCCTGCTGCACCTCTACCACGGTGACGTCCTGCTGCTGCTGCTGCTCCTGCACGCCCCTCCTCGCCTCGCCGAAAGCCGCGTGCCCAGCTGCCGCCAGCGCCCGGCGCCGGCCCTCCCCTCCCAGCCCGCCGGATGCGGGTGCGGGGGAGGAAGGAGCCTGGGCCGGGTCCGGGCCGGGGCTGGGCACGGGCAGCAGCAGACGCAGCAGCGTGAGGGACACCTGCGGGAATGGTGTAACGGGCGAAGGGGATGTCGATGGGTCAAGGATACCGGGGACAGAAGCGTGGGAGGTCCATTTAATCGGCTTAACCCAAACAAGGCACACCCCTTGCAGACTGGTGTTCCTTACCGTAAGCGCGGTGTGTTAGAAAGCGGCTCCTCATCCTCACCTGTGATTCAAGCACGTCCCACGCCATGTCGACATCCTGCTGTTGCGCCGCGTCTCCCCCAACTGCAACCGCCGCAACCGCCTCCAAGGCGGCGGCCGCCGCGCGCTTTGCGAACCAGTGGCCGTCCAGGGACTGTGTGTTAAGGGCGGCGGTGGAGGCCCACAGCCGCACCACCAGCACGTCCTGCTCCTCGGCCTGAGGGTGGGAGCGGACATACGAATGATGAGTAAGTGCTTGGTTTTATGTTGCGTAATTGCGGGCGGGGCAGTGTGGTTGAAGGCGTGAATACTCACAGCACCCCCGCTGAAGTAACAAGGGCATGTGTGCAAGGCGTGTGGATGGTGTCTGAAGTGCAGGGCGGGAGGGAGCACGGAGAGCAGCTTCGATACCGAGGCAGATCCTACACAACAATCAAACGCAGCTGGCGGCACCATGGGTGGGACAAAAAAGCGGGAGGTGTGTAACGAGGAGCCTACCGTGCAGGATAGGACCGCCCAAAAGGTGTCGTAGACGGTTGCGTTGCTGCCGCTGGGTGAGGTGCCGCTGCTGCCACCGTCTGCGGGCCCAAACAGCCTTGTCATCCAGGTCCGCGCCGCGTCCGTCAGCGCGCCGCACGCGCCGTCACTGTCGTACACCGCTTGCACGGCGGCGTTGGTGTACGACGAGTCTACGATTACGTCTAATACGACACCGTCAACCGAAACCGTTACGGAGCTACCCAGCAGATGCTGCAGCGCGGACAGGCTCTCGGGCGGTACCTCGGTCCAAACCGCTGCCCGAGCAATGTACGACGCTGCGGGAGCAGGCGTTGTCGTACTGTTGCCCGCCGTGCCGTTTGTACTGCTGCCGCTGCCGGTTGGCGCACTGCCGCCACTTCCGCCCGGCGGCCCGCCGGCGCCACCGCCCGTGCCACTGCTGCTCACGCCGCTGGACGCCATGACTAACCCGACGTACGTGGCCGGTACGCTGTACGACAGATCTTCGAGGGCGATCTGAATGCCGTACACGTTGCCTGCAGGCATGACGACGCTAGCGAGGCCGAAGCCGCTGTAGCCCGAGGTGTCGATGTTGGACACGTACAGATCGGCCGTACCGTTTGGCGCCGTAGACACCCGGTACGGACCAACCGACGAGCCTGGTGCCGTACGCAGCAGTACGGCAACGGCTGCAGTGAAGCCGAAAGGCGACGTGCCGTTGTGCTCGTAGTGCGCCAGGGCCCTGGCCGTCAGGAGGTGCTGGACCGGGCCGGGCGGGAGGGAGGAGACCGTTGGCGAGACGGTTGTGCCGTTTGTCGTTGGGACGGTGAGGGTGGCCGTCAGCTGCTGGATGCCTGTGGGTGGAGAATCCGTTGGGAAGCATGTTTTCTAAGGAGTTACAGCGGCCTGGTATCCTACCCTTGTGCCTGGCTGAAGCCGTTCGGTAAGCCCTGGACCAGGTCCCTAGCACTTTAAGCGTCTGCACCACCATACCAGCCTGTGAACGGGCCACATGCTAGAAAGTACCTGTGAGCCTTAGTACCTTCGCACCCATGCGGCTTACCTGAAGACGCCGCTGCCGCCGCAACGCACGACGGCCGCCAGCAGTACGACCACACCGCCGTACGCACAACGGCGTCGTACGAAGGGGGCGTTACGCACTGTACGGCAACGGGCGGCTCCTGTAAGGCCCCATCGGGTCCCTGCTCCCTCAGCTCCAGGGGCAGCTGCCCTGTGGGGCACTGCACACCAGCACCACTAACCCACGCACCCACGTCCAGCTGTGTGGGGCAGGGACAGGGGTCATTGGTGGTGGTCCGGCCTGGGGACGAGGGCGGGCTGGGGGTGCGAGGAGGCCGGGGCGGCCGTGGGGGTCTCGGAGATGGTGGGCGGGGAGGAGGCGAGGGAGGGACGTCCAGTGGGAGTGCTGCTAGTGGGTTGGGGGGCGGGGCGGGGGGGGGGGAAGGTGGGGGCGCGGGGGGGGGGGGGACGGGGGGTTGGGG
>VFQN01003100.1_pt1 | contig 24473 bp, 35 predicted proteins | sample 3512371 | NCBI WGS metagenome assembly VFQN01 (sample SAMN10412370, study PRJNA504923) | tailings metagenome | isolation source: Replicate 2 from Balatoc abandoned mine | place: Philippines: Itogon, Benguet | collected 2017-08-28 | reverse complement strand
TCCCGCACGTCCCGTACGCTGTGCACCCGTACGACATCCGCGCCGCCCGCCACGCCCACCACGCAGGCGGCGGCGGTGGCGGCGTCCCGTTCCGCCGGCTGCTGCCTGCCCGTGAGGTCGCCCAGGAAGCGCTTGCGGCTGGGCCCCAGCAGCAGCGGCCCGCCCGCAGCGTACGGCCCCTCCAGCGCCTCACGCCGCAGCCGCCGCAGGTGGCGCAGCAGCTGCACGTTGCCGGCCGTGTCCTTGGCAAACCCGATGCCTAAGGGAGCAAGTCGGTGGAGGGACGGGATGAGGAGTGGAGAACAACAAACTACCGCAGACAAGCTACACCTGCCACCCTGACACCCAGGAAAGAGGCTACTGCAAAGGCTTTAGGTTCCCGAAGCGTCACACGTGTTTGATGCCCCGAGGAGCACCACGCACCCGGGTCCAGGATGATGCTCCAGGCGGGCACCCCCGCCGCCTCCGCGCGCTCCGCCGCCCGCTGCAGCTCCGCGCCCACGCCCCGCCACACGCCGCCGCCGCCGCCGTACGCCGTGTGCTCGGGGCGCGCCATGGTGGCGGGGTCGCCCCGCATGTGCATCACCACGTACGGCACTCCCAGCTCGGCAACCTGGAGCGGTGGGTCCAGGTGGGAGCCAGGTGGGGGGGCCGCTGGGTGTGCGTCGTACAGTGCGGGCCATGAGCAACAAGTGGTATGGTAACGGTGCGGTACAGGACACACACGATAGCATGTAGGGCACGAGCCAGCGGCCGCCCTTACCAGCCAACGGCATCCAGTGGCGGGTGTCTAGCACCCACTAATGCTCGTGCGCAGCTGAGACTTCACCCGGCCCGCGAGTTCCAGCCCCGCCCATGTATCGTGCCCGGGCCGCTGACCACGCCTTCCTTGCTCCCACCGCCCCTCCGCAGCAGCATGCCACCCCACCTGCCTCAAGCCCCATCCCAAACACAATTCCATGCACCAACCCACCGTGTCCGCCATGCGTGGGTCCAGGCCGCCCCCCGACACGTCGTTGACCATGTTGGCCCCTGCGGCCACCGCCTGGCGGGCCACCTCAGAGTGGAACGTGTCCACCGAGATGGCCACCGAGCGCAGCTTGGGGGACGCGCGGAGGGCCCTGGCAGGGCAGCAGCAACGGGCAACACGCCGTAAACCAGTTGCTAAATCGCCGACACATCCTGCCGTGCGTCGAGCTTCACGAGGGCGGTATGACGTGCCGTAAGGGATGTAAGCAGGTGGCGTCGCCAAAGTGTCCTACAGCTGCAGCGCCATTCCCGCTGTCCAGTCCCCACCTGATGACAGGTAGGACGCGGCCCAGCTCCTCCTCCGGCCCCAGCCGTGTGGCCCCCGGCCGCGTGGACTGCCCCCCAACGTCCAGGATGTCTGCGCCCTCAGCGACCAGCCGCTCAGCAGCAGCCACCACCTCGCCCAGCCGCCGGGCCCGGGCCCCCTCCACTGCCTCCTCCCCCTCCCCCTCCTGCCCCAGCCCCGACCCTGACCCGGATCCCGAACCCTCAACGTAGTGCAGCCCCCCATCGCTAAACGAGTCCGGAGTAATGTTCAGTACTGCCATGATGTACGTCTTGGATCCCCAGGACAGCAGTACTTCCGACGTACTGGCGGCGGCTGCGGCGGCCGCGGCGGCGGCCGCCTCCTCGCGGCCCGACAGCGGCCGGCCTGTGATCTGGATACGGTGCGTCTCCGAGTACGGCACTGCCGTGTCCCCTGCCCCTGCCCCGGATCCGTCCTGCCCCGCCAGGCCACCGCCCCCATGCCCATGCCCCCCTTCTTGCGGCGGCATGTTGAGCAGCGGTGTCACGCGGCGCATCACCTCCCCACCGCTGAGGGTGCTCAGCCCCCCGCGCGACAGCGCGCCCGTGCCGCCGCCCCAACCAACGCTCCCTGACATGAAACCCTTCCTGCCGCCCCCGCTGCCGTTACCAAAGCTGCCACTCCCATTCCCGCCCGCTGCACCTCCCCCGCCTCCGCCGCTGCTTCCATTCTCCGCTGCCTCCGCCGCCTCCGCCGCCCTTGCCCCCGAGGTCTCCCACAGCCGGGCAGCAGTGCGGAGGTACCCCAGCACACAGCCGGGGCCGTGGTGGAACGGCTGCCGGTCCGCCCCGTCCCTCGGATGTACGGATGCACTACTGCCGCCGCCGCCGCCTGCCGTACCGTGCCCGCTGTTGCTGTACTGCATGGCGGCCAGTGCGTCCAGGTGCGGGTCGTCCCGCCGGGCGTACAGGAGGTCAGACACGGGGGCAAGCACGAACGGCCGCTCGCGCCACCTGAGGGATAAGCATATTCCGGCACGGACCGCAAAACACAGTGTGAGTTGGATGCAGGCGGGAAGCTTGGCTGCCCATAGGACGCGTGCACTCTAACACAACATGCGGGCGTGGTGTTCAGAGTTGTACGACGTATGTGCTACCGCTACTGGCAGAGGAGGTGAGGGTGATTCCGTGGGCCCACACGCAATTGTGTCTTAGCACGCCCCACCTGGGGTGCGGCACCTCCAGCTTCTCGTCCACGAAGGTGCCCGCCCCGTGGAACAGGATGTCCAGGTCAAGGGGCCGCGGGCCAAACCGCGGCGCGGAGGGAGAGTGGTCGCGACCCGCGTCCGCCTCCAACTGCTTCAGCACCTGCAATACACAGCCAGCATGTGCCGTACACCGTCACGGAAAACTCGTCAGAGACGCTGACACAGCTTGTGCACTACGAAAACGGCCTCCGGTTAGCCCCGCTGCATGCGTACTCTGCCCTGCCGCAGCCTCCTGCATGTGCGCTGGCTGAACGCAGGGCCGACCACGCAGTACGGTACAGTACGTGCAGTACGGGTGTGCGACGCGGTCCCTGTCACCTTGAGCAGCTCCCTCTCCCTCAGGGACGTCCTGGCCAGGATGGCGGCGTTGAGGAAACTGGGCTGGTTGGTCACGTAGGCTGCTGACGTCTCGTACAGGGACGAGTGGCGCAGCACCTGGGGAGTGGGAAAGGACTTGCGTTTAGCACTCAGCGGCGATGCATAGGGAATGGAGAGCCCAAGGGCGTACGGTACGGTACGGTACGGTACAGCAACGCCAGGATGTGCCCTGGACGTGTTGGACTGGTCTGCGGATCTGGTGCTGGACGTGTGTAGGAGGACTTGGTGGTGCTGTGGGACAAACTGGATGTCCAAGGCGGGTGATCTGCCGCGAGGCTGGGTTGCGAGTGCGGTGCTTGACCGGCTAGGCGTAACAAGTTGCTGCAGGAGACTGCCTTGCCCCTGGCCGGTGCGCACCTGGATGCCCATCGCACGCAGCTTCCTCAGCGCCCGATGCATGTTTAGGGCTCGGTTGCCCTGCGGTTGCGGACGGCATACAGTAGCGTCCCAGTGAGGCGGGTGCAAGGGGCACAGGCTCCCCAGAGCAGGGCCGAGGCCGGTCCCGCTGCTGCTGCCGCTGCTGCTGGAACGGGAACTGCGCAGCCACTTTCCATATTCGAGCCCAGAGCTATGACGACGTCGACCTCATGGCTGAAAGCCGCAGCCGACTGCGTAAAGCTGCGACTCGCCCAGGCATGCCCCACGGCCGAGGGCAGCGAAGAGCGCAATCGCAATCGGCCTAATCTATCACAAGCTTGTTTCATTGCGACTAACGGACAACTATCGGCTGAAGCCCCGCCTTGCAAGTACCCAGGTGTCGCTCCGGAACATGACACCGCACGAAAGGGCACTCTGCACGCTCAACCTCACAAGATGGACGTGGTAGATCCTAATATGAATAGCATATATTCCCAGTAATGAGTGAAAGTGAGGGCCCTGGGCGGTCTGAGCGCTTTGTTGCCCCGCTGACCGAACTTAGTCGCGACGTGCTTTTGGCCGTCCTCCAGAGGCTCGATCCTGACAGCCTCGCATCCGTTTGCTGTACATGTCATCGCCTGAACAATGTTGCAAGCGACCCTGCTCTCTGGCGGCAGATCTGCAGCGACCGCTGGTGGCACCCCAACTCAACGGCCTTCCCAGCCCACCAACCCCAACAGCCCACCAGACCCACGTTGCACCACGGGACAATCGACCCACCTTCCCAACAGCAGCACCAAGCTAGCGCCTCACTGCCTTGCCATTCCCAGAGTGCCGCCCCAACCACCAACACCAGCTCCAGAAACACCACAACCAGCACCATTCCTATTGTCAGCACCACCATCGACTGGAAAGCCCTCTATGCTGCTGGCAACGGATGGGAGCCTCCAAGCCTGGCTCACGCCGTGCTGCAGCCCCCGGGGGACTTCATATCCGCGCTACAGCCCGCCCCGGAGCCGCTGCCGGGCGGGGGGCGGCTACTGGCTCTGGCGGACAGCGGAGCCCTACGCGTGTGGAGCCTGCACACCGACCGCAATGGGCACCAGCAGCATGAACAACAAGAACAGCAGCATCAGAAGAAGATGGGCCAACAGCTGCCGCTGAAACGGGCGTCGGAGGGTGTCATGGAAGGCTTGAGGGATACATCAGGGGAGCGAGGTGGGAACGATGCGGGGCACGACCAGGAGTGCGGCAGCCGGGGAGAACGCCGCAAGGCTGTCGTGGCGCCGGGCGCAGCGGCCGCTGGCTGTGAGGGCCAGGGCGCAGGCGGCGGGGGCAGTGGGGGCGGAAGCTCCCCGGTGCGGGTGGAGCAGGTGGGCTGCGCGGCCCTGCACCCGCGCACCGCCGTACACTCGCTTGCGTGGGTGCCACGTGTGGAGGGGGCACGTGGGGATACGCGTAAAACGCGAGAAACCGTGGGGAGCATGGCACGCGGGGGGCATGGCGGGGGCATGGAGGCGAGCAGCTCAGGCGGGAGGGGTAGTGGGGTAGGGTGTGTACCTGCCGGTGGCAGCGGCTCCAGTCAGGGCGGTGCCGCAGGGGCGAGTGGGGCTGGAGCCGTTGGCCTGGGGGAGGACTTCCGGCAGCAGTGGGTGGTGGCAGCCGGCACGCACGAGGGGACGGTTGAGTGGTACGGCTTCGAGGGCCCTGCCGGGAAGGGGGAAGCAGCACAGGGCGAGAGGCGGGGCGCGGTGGACGGCAGGGCAGCAGGGGTTGGGGTTGGGAAGGAGGTCGATGTGGATGGGTACGGTGATGGGGTGGAGGCGGCGCAGCAGTTGGAGCTGCAGCTGCTGCACACAACCGGCTGTGGATCGCCCTACCCCCTGGTGGACCTTCACGTCATGGGCACCGCTTCAGGGCTGGTGGACGCCACGGCATTTGATGCCGTACATAGCTGCTGTGGGCGAGCGGCGGCGGGGCTGGCGACGGCGGGGTCCACTACTGGTTTAAGCGCAGGAGATGCGGCTGGGTTGCCAGCCGGCGCAGCAGGCGTCGGGTTCGGGGCGAAGCTTGGTGGCAATGGTGGCGGCGGCGGCGGCGGGGGTTTCCTGGTGGCGATGCAGGACACCAGCTTCACGATGGGCGGCCCCGGCGGCGGTGGCGGCGCTGTGGGTGCCGCGCGCAATGCCGTACAGCTGTACGACATTGCCACGCGGCGCCACGTGGCGCGCATTGCAGACCCGTGGGTAGCGGGGGGCCGTTGGTGTCGGGGTTTGGTGGTGCTTGTGCTGACCGTGACAAGGGGCACGAGGAGTGGAGGGGCTGGGGGCGAGTACAGCCTGCGTTGGACACTCGCGGTGGGGCTGCACCTCTGTACCTTTGCACACAATGCTGCAGCGTGGACGGTGGCATGGGTGGCACTCCTCACCGCCCAAGCTCGCACCCTCTCCCCCGCTCCATATCCACACTGCCAACGGTTGCCCCTTGCCTTGCTGTTCCCGGCATGTGCCTTAGGTTTGAGAGCCACGAGTTCGTGTGCTGCTGCCCCGCGCCTGGGCCGTGCCCCGGCAGCACAGACCCCCATGTGCTGCTGGTGGGGTCGGTGCACGGCAGCTTCTGCCCGCGGGTGGGTCGGAGGGGGCACAAAGGGGGCCGGGAGGTTGGGGACGGAAAGACAGGGGGCGTCGTGTGGGTGCTGTCCTAGGCCAGGGCCATGGACCAGGGCCCCCATGCCTGGGCATGTACCTGTTAGGCCAACGGCACTCGTACCGTACCAGGTGCTTCCTTGCACAGCTCAAAGCATTAGATCGGCATGCGCCGAGGCCGCTCAGCATGCACGCACCGCGTGTGCCGCACCCGCTCCCTCACCCCCGCTCCCTTCACATCCTCGCCTCTCCTCGCAGTGCTACGAGCAGGGCATGCCCTCGCTCTGCTTCCACAAGCCCCGCTCCGCCACGGCCGCCCTGCTCACCCTCGACCTGCGCTGCTACCGCCCCGAGCAACCCACCACCAGCTCCTCCAGCCCCCCGCCCGGTGCCGGCCTGGCGCAGCGCTTCAGCCTGCACCACCGCAGCCTGTACCCGCGGCTGGTGGCGGTGCGGGAGCACTACGTGCTGACCAGCCACGCGGGGTCGGCCCTGGTGGTGCACGACCGGCGGGCTATGAGCGCACCCCTGTTCGAGCTGGGCCACCTGCCCAGGCCGCACGTGGCACCGCCCGGTGTGCACGCACAGGGCGAGCCACAGGGCATGCAGCAGCAGGAGCAGGAAGGGTGTGCAGGGGGCTCGGGGGAAGCTGCGGCGGGGGTGGAGGGGCGGGGGGAGTGGGGGGAGGAGCGGGGAGGCTCAGGGTTGCCTGGCTGGCGGCGGTGGCTGGAGCCGTGGGAGTGCGGTGTGGAGCACCAGGGGCTGTGGCTGGAGGCAGACGGGGACGTGCTGCTGGGGAGGGCGGAGAACGGTGAGGACGAGGGGAGGGCGGGGGCGGGGGCGGGGGCGGGGGCGGGGGAAGGCGGCAGGAAATTCGCCGCGGATGATGTAGTGTCGGTTGTGGAAGCTGATGAGTTGGCTTGCGACGGGTGGAGCACGGGCAGTCTGAAGGTGCTGCAGCGGATGCAAGCCTTCGTGAAACCTTCAGTGGCACAGTGCGACCGGTGCTGCAGCAGTGATGCGTAGCCGCTGCTTCTCATTGCATGGCTGTGATTAACCCGGCGGCTGCCGCTGTGCCCGACCGCAGGAGCTGTGTGGCTGTGGGACCTGTCCCTCACGCTGGGCTGGGCGCGGGGGCCCGACCGCAGTGGGCTGTGGCACTGGCTGGAGGAGCAGGGCCCCGGAGAGCCGTACCAGCACGTGCCGTACGACGTGCCGTACACGGAGGTGCCGCACAACGTGCCGCCGGGCGACGCCTCCGGTGCACCTGGGGACCCCGGCGTTGGCGCAGCAGGGGCCCCCGGTGGGCCGCACGGTGCGGGACCGAGCAGCAGCCAGCACCTCCACAGGCTGCGGGTGCGGCAGCAGTGGATGACGGGCGCGCCTGTGTTCCTGGGCGCGGTGCCGTGCTTTGGGACGCTGCCGGTGTGCTGCCTGGCCCCAGGCAGCCCCTCGCTGGTGCTCAACCTGGGGGGCTCCCCTGGCGGCAGGGAGTACCTCACCGCCTCGCGCGTTGTGGCGGGGGCCTAGGCTGCAAGGACCTGGGGTAGGAGGTTGGCAAGCAGTTTTGATGTGGCCTGGTTGGAAGCGGGTCTGGACACCTGACGTAGTTTGATCCGGTGGGGTCGTTTGACGGGGGGCCAGTTGCCCTTGGAAGCCTCCGGACATCTTAACATCATGTGACATGCACTGCGGTTTCGTGGCCTGCCCAGTGTCCACAATGTTGTTTCTGGCTGGTGTTGAATCTGCTTGAATACATGGTGATTGACAGTTGTAACCTCCCTTCCGCGCAATTCGCTGGGTACCGGTGCATGCAACATGCCGTGCTGGGTTGCGGTGACCCTGCGAGAGTGCTGCAGCCGCGACGTAGGCTTTGTTGCTTCATCGAGGCATGTCCCAGCGGGCAAGGGAAGAAGGAAGTACGCCTCATGTGTTACACGTGCCGACACACTCATATGTACACCGTCCCGCAATTCGGCAGGCGCAATGCCCAATTCACTCATCATAAACACCCGCCCCTCCCGCCGGCGACTTGCTCGTTAGTTGATGTTCGAGTAAGGGATCCGGCTCGTGCGTTGCGCACTCCCCACACCACACAGGCGGAACAGCGTCGGGCCAAGCCGCCTACCCGGCGGGATGCTACGCCCTCGGCCACATGCCCTGAACCAGCTCCAGCGGGACACGTTAAAGAACCAATATAGTGGACTCCGTCTTGGCATTCCTATGCGACCCTAATGCGCGTACCAATCTTGCCTGCATCCGCAGCTGCGGCCATCGGGTAAGGCTCCCCTCCGTGGGCGTGCAGGCACGGAACACAATGTGACAAACGCCCGACTCAAACAAACTAGGTATGGGAGGAACAAGGCACAGGGCACCAGACCTTGCACCACCGTACGACTCACATCCCTGTATCGGAGACTGCAGGACTGTGAAATTATGACAGCCGGTCAGCCGCCAGCCACTCAGCCGCCAAAATGTCACAAGTGCCAAGTGCAATGTCCCTCGCCGTGCACGAGGGCTGGCAGCGGCAGCGCAGCACAACCCGAACATACTCCTCTCATAAGGAACAGCAGCGCATGCTAGGCTGCTCCATTCGCCTCAGCGCCACATCGACATAGTGTCAGGTAAATAAGGAACCCAGCAACAATGCGCCACTGCACAGCCCGCCAGCCGCGTTCGCCCTGCGTCCCCCGAAAGTGGGCCACCACCAAGCTATACCCAAATCGGCCCCAAGGCCGAAGGCCACCATACCGCTACCGCCCATGCTGCGATGCCGAAAGTGCTGAAAAGGAATTCCAAAAGAAGCATCTCCACCTGACGTCCAGGCGTGTGAGTTCAGGCGTGAACGCCACCAATTCCGTGCAGCAGCAGCAGCAATGCATCTAGCAAATCTCCATACAACCGGGCCCGCCGGACACCCCGCAGCGATAACCTGAAATGGCTCCGTAGCTGTATCTAATGTGGCTCGCACTGTGTTGCCGGCATGGTCACGAGGTTCGCCATAGCGGCAAGGTTCTGGCCGTACTACCATATCATACTACCGATATGCCGTACTGCGTGCCAAGCACCAACGTGCCAGCGACACTCACCTGCGGACCAACACAACCCCCCTACACCAGGTCCAGTGCCCAGATCCACCCCAATTCAACCCATTCCGACACGTGGTAACTAGCACAGTAGTCATAAAAATGCATGGTTGCTGAGGAAAGGACCACAAACTGGCCCAGGCCTCCAGGCCGCAACGCCCAAGTGCCCCGGTGGGGAGACGAAGGGCTGTGGCCCTCACGCGCCTTTCCTCGCCAGGGGCCCAAACGACCCCACCGCCACTACTCACACCAACCCCTGCATGCGTCTGCCCAGCCAGCCCATACCCTAACTTGCCATCGCATATCACGCCTCCCACCTTAGTACATAGCACAATGAGCCGCTGCTGCGCCAGCCCAGTTGCGCCCCGGCGCCCAGTCCCAACGCTTTGCAACTGCCCACGGCAGGGCAACCGGCGCCGCTGCTGCAATTCCATGCCATTCTCGCAAATGCCGCTTAAGCTGTATAAATGTGCATCAAACTCCCATGCGCACTCGGCAGGCAAGGCTAGAGCACCGGGGAGTCCCCGTTGGGGCGGTCCGCCGCTTCTCCTGCCCCTCAGAACACCGGTGCCTGCTCCAGGGACGCGGCGATGTTGTCGTGCACGTTGGTGAGCTTGACCAGCGCCTCCACCATGGTGATCTCGCTCTCCTTCTTCCAGATCACCTCCCGCACCTGGTGCTTGGCCAGCGGGTTGGCCATCAGGTACTCCACCTGCAGGGGCGAGACAGACGGACACGCAGTGTAACACGAACCCGAGTTGACACCGGCGTTTCTGCACCTCCTTTTCAGCTGCGAGTGCATGCTATCGCTGTGGGGTCACGTACAACCTACAACCCCTGCATGCGAAGCTGTTGGCATGGGCACACCAGGCCCTGTTCCAGGCTTCTACGTCCGCTTTACACGCATCAACGCGTGCATACATCGCAAGCGCCAGCGCCACGCGCTTCCATCGCCCTCGTCCCTGTCCCCGCTAGCTGCTGACGGCATACCCCTCCTGCCGGTTATCCACCTGGCCCTCCACCTCCCCCTGTGCTCACCAGCTGCTCGTGCGTGATGACGCGCGCCACCACCTTCGACGCGCAGCGCACGGTGGCTGTGCGCAGCAGGCTCTTGCTGAACAGCGCCATCTCGCCAACCAGCTCCCCGGGGCCGCGCTGCGCGATCAGCAGGTCGCGCGTGGTGCCTGCACAGCATGCACGCATGCACGCCCTTCAACTCCCACGGCCCCACGCGCATGCTTATCACGTACTTGCAAGGGAAGGGCACACAGCTGCGAGGCTAGAGCAACGGTGCGACCGATAACACCACCTCGCGCCTTGCGGCTGCTGCTCCACCCAGGATGCAGTGCAGCCTTGCAGCAACAGCTGCCCCCGCACAAACAGCAGCACTCGTTCAACCGCACTCACCCCTGCCCTGCCCCATGCGCCTCCCCGCCCCCGGCCCCGCCACCTTCCCCGCCCTGCACCCACCGGCCTGCGCCTGCAGCGAGCGCACGAACTCTCCCGCCTTCTGCGAGGAGCGCATGAGGTTGATGCGGTGCTGCCTGCTCTCCTCGTCCACGATGGGGCTCATGGTGTCGCTGTCCTCCATCATCTCGTCAACGTGCGCGCCCTTGCCGCCCTGCCCCGGAGCGCCCTGCGCCCCGGGCGGGACCCCCTGCCGGCTCTGGTGCGCCGAGGCGGTGCGCCGCGGCAGCGTGGCCCACTTGACCAGCACGTCCACCGTGCCGTTCACAATGTACAGCAGGTACGTGCCTGGGGGGAAGGTACGGCGGCACGTCCGTGCACACGTCGGTCAGCGCGCGGAAGGTCGGTCAGGAAGGACCCAATCGTGGAATTCATCACTTCCAATCCGGCTATGGCTTATAATCCCTGTGCCCGCTGCTTCATCTGTTGACCGTCACAACCGCAAGTTGCCCCTGCGCTGTGTGCGTCCGCCGCTGCTCACCCGTGTCCCCCTGGCGCATGATGATGTCCCCCTCCTGGAACACGCGCTCGTGGCGGCTGACATTGGCCAGGCCCGTCAGGAAGTCGGGCTTGGGGTTGGCCTCCGCGAACGTCATGCCGCACGTCACCCCGTTGTGCACCTCCTGCGTCTCGTTGTCGCGCAGCTCGCGGTAGGGCTTGAGCGGGAAGCGCTGGTTGCACGTGATCCACGGGTGCCGCATCAGCTCAGACAGCGTGATGCGCTCGCGGGGGTTCTGTGCAGGGTAAGCACAAGGGCACACACCGAGTTATGGTATGAACACCGTACAGGTCCGGCAAGCGCCCTAGCGCCTCCCATGCATGCATTCGTGTGTCCTCGGTGCGCGCAGAAGTCTCCGCCGCACAGCGCTGCCTCTGTGATAGCTTGAGCTGTGGTACTGACTCGCGTGTCACCCGCGCACTCACCTTTGTGAGCATGCGCATGAGCAGGTCCTTGAGTGCGTCCGAGATGGGCACGTCCGGGGGGTACTTGACGGGGTCGTTCTGCACCACCTGGAACAGCTTGTAAAGGTTGGGCGCCGAGAAGGGGATGCGCCCGAACAGCAGCGTGTACAGGCAGGCGCCCAGCGCGTACACGTCCGTGGGCCGGCCGCTGGTAAGGGGGAGGGGGCGCGTAACGCAAGGGACAGGCAGAGAGTCAGTGGCCAGGAGTGTGTGCCAGAAAGGGATGTGGGGTGGCCCGGCACTGCGCTGAGGACACGGAACTCCTTGCGCACGTAGGCAACCAGGAAGCCGTTGGCAAAGGTGGTGTTGGCGGCTCACCGGTACCGCGTGTTGGGCTTCATCATCTCCGGCGCCAGGAAGGCGGGCGTGCCGTTGCAGCGCTCCAGGTACTCGTTGCCGGTGGCGAACACCTTGGAGCAGCCGAAGTCCGACAGCTTGACCTCCCCCGTGGCCGCCATGAGCACGTTCTCCGGCTTGAGGTCGCCGTGCACCACCTTGTTGCCGTGCAGGTAGTCCAGCGCCTGAAGCCGGAGGATAGGGGGCAGGAAAGCGCGCGCGGAGGTCGGGTGCATGTGCGCGCGGGTGCAAACTGCGATAAGCAGGGTGATTAAGGCGACTGCGTTGAGAAAACGGGCCCCCTGGCATAAAGCCTGCGGCCAAGGGCCTGCCTCCAGGACTGTTTGCTTACTCGCCACTCGAGCCTAGGCAGCGTGGACTAAGCGTGCCGCTGAGCCACAACAGGTACCGTGCGAGTTTCGTGCATTACCCGTTTACCCGCTTGCTGGTTCCTGTGCATCAGTCCTGATGGCCACGTGCAGAGCATGCCGCCCTCCCTCGGCTGTCCAGCCGGACGCAACCCCGGCCCGATAGTCTGGGTGGCGCGTAACGGCGTCCCAATCCACACAGTCAACCCCAGCGCACTCGGCGACTACCCACCAGTTCCTCCCGCCCCGTCTCCCAGTCCGCTCCTCGGCTACCCTCCAGTCCACCGCAAACCCCAGCCCGCTCTGCCGTCACCCTCCACCCCTCAGCCCGCCCGACCCAACCCCCGTCCCTTCTCCCACCTTGATCGTGTCCGTGAAGTACTGCAGCGCCGTTGCCCCACAGCCCAGCCCGCTCCACCCTCCACCTTGGCCCCCATCTTCCAACCTAACCCCCAGTCCGGTCTGCCGTCGACCCCCCACTCACAGCCCACCCCCGCCCCAGCCCTTAACCTCGCACCCTGCAGGCCCAATGTTTCCGTTCGTCCCTTTGCCGCTCTGCGGTTATCCCCGCCCCTTCTCGCACCTTGATCATGTCCCTAAAGTACTGCAGCGCCAGGCTCTCCGGCAGCCGCTCGCGCTTCTCCAGCGCCTCGCGCGTCAGCACCGGCCCGCCCTCCATGAACTCCATCACCAGCAGCAGCTTGGAGCCGGCGGGGTCGTCGATCACCTCGCTCAGCGTCACGATGTTGTTGTGCTTCATCTTCTTCATGATCATGATCTCGCGCTTCAGGTCCTCCATGGGGTTGCGCTTCTTGGCCCCCTGCTGCGGCTGCTGCGAGCTCTCCAGGTCCACCTTGCGCACGGCCTGGGGCCACGGGGGAGTACCGGCGACAGGCGTACCGTATTGAGAGTACATTTTCACCTCGATTGCCACGACCCACGGTATCGTGGGAAACTAGACTCTCTAGAGGCTGCAGCCATGTCCACGGTCGGCTCAGCCATGCCCAGCGGCGTGTGTGTTCGATTGAGACAAGCTGGCAGGCAGCGCGATGAAGGCAAGCCAGCTGCAACCTCGTAAAAAGCTTTAGCGAAGGGGAACCCATGCAGGGGCATGCCGGTTTGCTGCCCCGAAGGCATTGGGGTGCGTGCCCCACCTTCATGGCGTACAGCCGCAGGTCGTAGGTGTTGAGGCACAGGAACACCTTGCCGCACGCCCCGCGCCCGAGGAACTTGACCACCAGGTACTGGTTGACGAACATGCACCCCTTGACCTTGTCTATCCGAAGGGTCGTCGTCTCCCTGCGCCCAGGGACATGCACAATTGCTTCGCCCCAGCCACGTACCCTGTGTGCGCTGCACGGCCTTATTGCATGGGCCAAGCACGATGCCCCGCTAGAGTGCTAAGGCACTTTCCTAACCAAGGCCCTAGTACCCACTTGTACTCGTTGTCCGGTCCGGGTGCATGCTTCTCTGCTGCGAAGAGGGAGTTGTGCAGCGCCTTCTCCATGACGCTGGCCCCCACAGCTGGTATGTCGGTGTCTGTAGGGGGATAAGGGACCGGGGTTTAGATGATGCTGCGGTGGGACGTTACCCCATGTAGCACCCCTGCAGAGCGAGGGGGCCGCTTGCCTACCCTTTTGCTGGGTCTCCTCATCGACGTTGAAGTTGGCAGTGGAGCACTGGTCCCAGTCCGAGTCCTCCTCGTACTCCGTTCCCTGGCGCTTTTTGAGCTCCGACTTCTCCCTCCGCGGAGCTTGATGGCTTGTGGAAGCTGCCAGGCAAAAGGGGCGGTTGGCATGGTGCAGCTCCTTGAAATGTCCGCATGGCCATGCGAGGGGGTGCTCTTACCTTGCCGTGGGACGGGTGCCGGTGGCGCGGCATCAGGACCTGTATAAAGTGGCTGTGCAACTGGTGGAGGCGGTGGTAATGGTGTAGGCTGCACTGACGCCTGCGCTGGCTGCTGCGGTGTGGATGCCGGAGCATTTGAGGGTTGAGCCGGTACCGCCTTTTGCTCAATTTGCTGCACAGGGGCAGCCTCTGCTGCTTTTACAGCTGGAGCAGCTATCCCATTTGTGGTGCCGTTAGCGCCAGCCCTGTCATAGCATAGAGCAACGTTGAGACCTCGACGGCGTTTTGTAGCCAGGCCGTGTGCTCCGTGACGCGGTCCTCCTCACCGTGGAACTGCATCCTTGTTAACATCAGCAGCATCTGGCTTGCTGGAGATACAGCCCATCCTGGCGCCTTACAGGCGCGCTACGCACGATTGCCAGCTAGCGGCGACGAAGGGCGAAAGGCTAGGAACTAATGTTCATACAGTGGATAGCATAAGGGCTCAATATGGTTCTGCGTCTTGGTGGAAGAGGTGTTTACGTGTGCAGCGTTTTCACAGTGGGTGACTGAAGCGGTACAGCGACTACCCCGGGTAGCATGCTACACATTAGAGACACATCTCTCAAAGTGCACTGCCACATCGCTAAATGGCATGCGCTGTGCGAACCCTTAACCTCCACGGTTCCGACGTATTTGGCGTTCCGTCCAGATGGCGCAGAACACGTCCAAGTAGCCAGAACAAAGGCAAGAAGAACTGTACATGCTCGTGACGCTTGCGGAGTCCGATCTGGTCCGACACTTGAATTTGGCCAGGTAGGTCGCTGCACGTGGGCAAGGTAGGTAGGTCGCTGCACGCGTGGCACCGTCCCCTGCACTGCCCCTGGCTGATCCATCTGTGGACCCCTTGGTTTGGCTAAGCAGATAAGGGGCGCCTTTTGCGCTGTCGTACTGTACCACCCAAGGGATGAGGAGATGCCTGGGTGATGAGAGTCCAAACCGGTGCATGCCCACGCCTTTCACACACACATTGAGATGCGACGGAGGACCATACAGTCAACGCTTGGTACTTTCGGTTTAAGGCCAGTGTGCAAGGCGATGGCAAACCGCCTCAACACGTGATTCAAGCTCGCAACCCGCATCGAGTTTGGTGGCCGCTGACAGCACCACATGGCACAGTGGCGCACCCGCACACTGTAGTTGTCCCAGCCCATCGCCTCATTGTGGCCGGGAGATACTGGTATTGTCGTAGACTGATACATATACTAATACTGTTGCGCAACCCCTGATTGTGCGGCGAGCCGAATACAGTGTTTGCATTCAAACACCAGCACTGAGCAGCGTCCAGCCGCGCCCACAAGCAACAGCGTCGCAAGGCCGTTACATGCGTGCGCTTCCCTCCCCACTTGGACAGCCCCCAACCGTCCCACAACTGCCACGCCGCCACGCCGCCTCGTGCACGGCGCGTGCACACGGTATCCACTCTACTCCAACTTTCCACATTAGTGCACAACGACGGAACAACACACTGCACTCACAAGGACTAGGTGTTTAAACGCCACGCCCCCCAGCGTCAAGCTTGCCCATGGTCTGATGGCACCACCTGCCGCCCTTGTAACCGCCAACAGCTATGCAAATTATACCGGAAAAATTGAATAACATCAGTAGAATGCAAAGGGAGGACAGTCGCCTGCGTGCTACACCCAATTCAGCTATTTAGGGACAGAGTGTCGCATAGTTCACCAGTGCACCACGCCTTGCTGGAAGCTTGGCAAAAGCACAACTACGAGAGCCACAGGCCCACAGCAACCCCAAGCAAGTTTAGGCACGACTAGTACGAGCTGCACGAGCAACAATAAGCTGTGCTGTTGCCGACAGCAGCATAGTGTTGATGGATCGGTACACAGCGCTAGCAATGCCCGGAAGCAGAGTCAGTCCTGGCCAGAGCCCTGCAGAGCAGCAAACTTTCCGAATGATAGATACAATGTGGGACCACATCAATAAGAATTATCCCCAACCCAGCTCTCAGCTCGCGGCGTACAGCAAGTCTCACAGGTGTTGCACACACGTTTATTCACCGGCATGCCCGGCAACCGCACCCAACACAGACAAGCCTTTCCTTTCCTTTCCTTTCCTTTGCGTTTCCGTTGCGCCGTTGCTCCTGCGTTCATTGGTGGCGCACCACCATCAGCTCGGCCAGGCGGGTCGGCAGGAGGGCCGCGGTGGAACGGTTGGTTGCCACCTGCAGGCACAAGGCGCAGGAGCAGCGGCTAAACACCAGTAGAACCATTTGGTGACACCGGTTAGGGCCCAAAAATGAAGCGCAATGCCCGGGTACCCACCGTCCAACCGCGCACAGCAGCAAGCCAGTCGGAACCTGACCAAGCCAAGCTTGCCAAAGGCACATAGTAGCTTCAAGGAACCCTGACAGCCTCCAGGGCACCAGCTGCACTCACCTCCCCTTGCTTTGCCTTGGAGGCGACCTTGCTCAGCACCGCCCATGCCTTGCCCCTGTACGTGGGCTGCCCCTGCAGGGACCAGCCCGACAGCAGCTCCCCGCCCAGCTCGCCCCACACCAACGCCCCGCGCGCCCGCAGCCCCCGGAACACCATGCCCTCCTGCGCCCCGGCCGCACGAAGCCAGGTCGACGAGGCATATAGCGGGGCCGGGGCCAGCCCAGGCCCTGGTGGCGATGCAGCGGACCCGCTGGCGGTCGGTTGCAGCGGTTGCAGGGGCTGGAGGGATGCAGGGGGCTGCGGCGAGGAGGCTCCTCGAGCAGCACCGGGCACGGGCACAGGTGCAGAGCTGTGGGCAGCAGCCGTTGGAGCCCACGAGCCTTGTGGGCTCATCCAGCGTGCGCCCGTGTGCGAGGCGCCTGCTGCCGCACCCCTAGCAGTGTTGGGGGACGTGGAGGCGAGTGTAGCGGGCGAGGGCGGATGTGCGGCTGGGGCCTGTGTCAAGGGGGCATGGAAGCCCCAGCCGTGCGTGGCCCCGGTCGCCGCAGCATCTTGTGTTCCATCAACCAGCAACGCCTGTGCCTCCCTGGCCCCGCCGGTGGCGTCTGCTGCGCTGTAGCCAGTCATGCCGGAGGGGCGGCTGACCAGGGACGCCTCCGTGGAGAGTTCAGCAAACAGCAGAGACCCAGGGGCTTGCTGCGCTAACTGCTGCCGCTGCTGCTGGAACGGGCTGGTAATGTTTCTCAGGTATGCAGGCCCAAAGTTGTTGCTCCCTCCGCCGCCCCCCCCTGTCACAGGCGGACTATTGCCCGCCCCGCTGGCCTGCACACACACCAGCGGCACCGGCCAGCTGCCCTGCAGGCCCGCAGTCTGTAGCTGCTTGCCTTCCGCGCAGTGCGGCTCCGTGCTGTGCAGTGCGCGCACCGAGTCGCGGCGCTCCAGGCGGCTGCGCAGGAGAGCGCAGTCGCCGTTCAGCGCCCCCGCCACCGCCCGGCCCTCGAACTGCAGCTCCTCGCACAGCGGGTGGCGCAGCAGCTCCAGCGGCCTGCGGGCACCAAAAGGGTAGAGGTACAGGGGTTGATGCATGCCACACGCATACTGATGCAGCACACGGTTGGTTAAGGGATGTGCAGGCACGCCAGGATGAAGCCAGGCAGGCACTGAAACGTGTTGAGTGCAATGCAGCCGACTGTGACTGACTGGGTTGTCCCCTCCAGGTCCAGTGTGACCCTCAAGTGCAAACGCGAACAAGTGCATGCGGCTGTTTTGCGCCAGGCCGGTTCCCTAGCGTGGCAGCGCAACCGGTCCAGGCGCCCGCATGAACAAGTGCCTCTCACCAGTCCAGGCAGGGCAGGAGGTCCATGACCCGCAGCAGCCACACGGCAGCGGCCTCCGCCGAGGGGAACAGCACCGTCATGCTGCCCGCCCGACCACCGCCGCCGCCGCCGCCGCCACCGCCGCCACCACCGCCGCCGCCGCCGCTGCGCGCGGACACGCCGTCCTCCCCCGGCCTCCGGGTGGAGGCCCCGCCCAGGCTGCCCAGGGCCCGGGCGCGCGACAGCAGCCCCTTGCGGTGCGCCGCCGGCCAGCTGGTCCCCTGGCAGCTCGCAGCCGCCTCCGAGGCCCCGCTGCCGGCAGGAGCGCGCGGGCTCGGTGCAAGCCTGCTGGCAGGCCAGCCCTCTCCGGAGCCCCGGACCTCTTGCTGCCCGACCACGCCAGGCTGCTGCGTTGCATACGGCAGTTCCGTAGAAGGCAGCGCCCCGCTGGCGCTATCCACGCTCCTGTCCATGCCCATGCTCACACCCATGCTGCTGCCTGCCACGCCGCCGGGCGAGCTGCGGCGACCGTTCCGCACGGACGGGTCCTCCACCTCAACAGCGAGGGCCGCCTTGTCCCGACAGCTCCCTGCCGACCAAGGCCGCCCGCTGTCCAACCTCAGCCGCTGCCTCCTGCCCCCACTAGTCCCCGCCGCCGCCGTGTACAGCCCCAGTGCACCCTCCACGACGTACGGCAGGAGTCTACCGCCGGCTTCCCGTAGCTCGTCCAGCAGTACGTCGTGCAGCAGGTCCAGGGCGTGCGAGGCTACCACGTGGTTCCAGGCGAGCAGGGTGGCGGCGCCCACCACGGACAGGCGGGCGATGGCTCCGGAGCCCGTGGGGGCGTGCAGGGCGGGCAGCAGGGGCGGCTCGGTGCTGGCGGAGCGCAAGGGGCGCAGCAGCGCCAGGCGGGGGACCAGGGCGCGGGTGATGGCCTGCCACAGGTGCACCTGCACCCCGTGGAGGTCTCCTGTGACCGCCAGCCGGTGGCGACCCATGTAGCTGCAGGGTTACAGGACATGCAATCAGGGGGAGGGCGCGGGAAAATTCAGAAGGGATGCGGGCCGGAGCGCTAGGCTATCAGAATGATGTGGCAGGTGACAGCGCACAAGAGTACAAAAGCTGGACCGTTGCGCGTATCGGCCTGCTCAGGTGGGTGCGCTGCGCGACGAGCCTGAGGCCACAATCACACACGGCACGGCTCGTCACTCACAGCAGCAGGGCGGCATTGAGGCCCTTGGCAGTTCCCTCCTCGCGCTCCTCCTCGCACAGCGCCTCCCGGCATGCCTCGCTCAGCACCACCTGCCCGCCGTGCGCTGCGGGGGGCAGCATCAGGGCATACGGCACGACGCATTTTGGACCAGTCTAACTACAAGCCGCGCCATTGTTGTAAGGCATGTTGCACGTGCGGCGCGAGCCGTGTGGCTACACGCCGGTAGTCGTGCAGGAGCAGACGCGGGCATGCGCGTCCAGGCGCCCAGCAGGCAGCAGTCAGGGTCCGTCCCGCGCACCTGTGTCCGCAACGGCCTTGGCCAGGCGGAGGGGAGCGCCCGAGTAGTGCCACCGGCCGCTGGCTGCGTTGCGCGCAATGTCGCCGCTGCTAGCCACGCCGCTGTGCAAGCCCTGGTCGTCGTAAAGGGCGCGGTGCGACAGGGGAACCAGATGTTACTGATACATGAGCACATGGCGCACGCAGAACAAGCATCGCTCGGTCCGCCGTAAAAGGCGGCGTAGTGACAGGAGAGGACCCTGACGCGCGCAGTCACCCGTCGGCGCTTACCATGCGAACGCGAAGGCCACGAAACGCCACCGTCCGGCTCTCCTGTGCCTTACGCGTGGATGCGGTCCTGACGATGGGCATGCTGACCACCGAGCCGCTGGCGGGGCCACCCATGGATGCCCCCGAGCGGGGGGCCACCGGCAACGGCACCGGGCTGCCCATGACCTCACGGACAATGTTGCTCCCACCACTTTCGCTGGGGTACATGAGAGCGCCAGGCCCCGACATGTCGACAGTAGTGTAACCCATAGTACGCTCAGCTGGTGTCGCCCACGCTGTGGCCGTGAAGGGGCTTCCAACGTCATCATTGGACTGCTGAAAAGGCAACAAGATTGCCTCCGTTGGAGCGGACGATGCCCGTTCCGGTGGTAGCCAGCCCGGCTGCGCACGGTACTGGCCGCTTATCACCGCCTGCAAAGGGTTACCCCAAGCCGCCGCCAATTCCGGAATGTTCAGCGGCAGTGAAGGCGCGCCGGCGTTGGCCGCAGGAGCGCCCCAGAGCACCACAGGGGTGCCAAGGTCGCCCGTCAGGGGCGCCAGCTCCACACCTCCCCGCACAGCAGAAGTAGCAGCAGAAAGCGAAATGCCGACATTGGGAGCAGCGCTGGAGGTCGTGGTAGCTATGCTGGTGACGCTGCAGAGGCGGCCGTCCCCCGACGTCCTCTGCTGGTCGGGGGGCAGCTGCACGTGCGCGTGCCCCGACCCATGCCCCGCCCGCCCCGACTGCTGCCGCAGCCGCGCTAGCCAACTACCTGGCTGCAGCCGGCCCCCTGCCGCCCCCTGCCGTGGGTTGGTAGCCCTCGGCGAGCCCACGCCGGCGCTGTCGCTCACAGACCCAAAGGCCCCAGCCGCTCGCACGCGCACGCCCCGCGTGCCCTCCGCCCCACCCCCGCCCCCGGGCCCGCACGCAACCTCATCTTCATGCACCTGGGCCAGAGCGCCGGAGAGCCTAGACTCCCGCAAGTGTTCTGACAAGGTCCGGGTGCTGGCCCCGCCGCTGCTCCACGCCTGCGGCACGTTGTTGCTCGCAGTTGTGCACGCCGCAGGTGCAGGTGACTGCAGCTGAGCCGCAGGGCCAGGCGCCAGGCTAGCCGGGTGTGCAGGCGGCGGGGCCGGGGGTGCAGCGGGAAGGAGGGCCTCGCCACCAGTAAGCGCCCACCCCGCGCCGGCGGCCCAAGTTGTGGTCGGGGGAGAACCCATGCCGCCGGCCGCTTGCCCACGTCCTAGCATGGGCACCATAGCGGTGCCAGCTGACCGGGGCCTGTGGCGCTCGAGGGCGGTTGCCAGTGCACGGTGGAGGTGGGACTTAGCCGGCCCGCTGCCGGAGGCAAGCGCTTCGATCTCCGCTGACCCGTCGGTGGACTGGGGCCGAAGTTGAGCGCCGTGGGTGGCCGTGGCAGCCCTGGACAGCGAGGGAAGAACGTTACTGATTTGCGTTTTCCGGTCGGTGCGTTGGGGCGGGGGCGGCAAAGTGCCTGCCGCGGCGCTGCTGTCGGCCCCGGCCCCCGAGTCCATCAGCTCCTGCCGTGCGCTCTGGAACATGTTGGCCAGGGTAGTCAGGCCAATGGAGAATTCCGTGGCGACCAGCGGGGCGGCCTGCTGCTGCTGGTTGCTCTGCTGGGACGTGAATGCAGTTCGGAGCTGTTGCTGCTGCTGCTGCTGCAGCTGCTGCTGCGGCTGCTGTTTGCTCTGCCGTGCTGGCCGCAGGGTGGAGGGCTTGGCCAGGCGGGGTGTCGAGGGAGCCCTGGGCGTGCGGGCTGCGGGCCTGGAGGGCAGCAGCGCGGGCAGGGGAAACTTTAATAATCCACAAAGGGCGCCACCTGTTCCACCTCGCAGAGCCAGCACAGTCCACAGCGACGCCCCGGGTGGTGTAGTATGACAAGAAGCGCATGGCTCCGTGCTGTTCAGCGTACCTGTGCAGCAGAACCACCTCAGCGGCCGGGTCGTCCTGTGGAGCCACACCCGGCAGCGGGGCGTGGCGTAGCAGCTCCGAAGGCCAGGGGGCATCCAGCAGAGCCTGCATAAGGGGCCATGCCAATGTCACCAATCTTTGGACTGGTAGGCAGGTGTCACACCGCACCGGCGTTGGTTCAGGTTTTCTAACCATGACGAGGAGGGCGTCTCCCATGCTTCCCACAGGCCCATGCATATCATATGCCCACCTGCTGCGCGTCCAGCGCGAAGAGCACGGCGCTGGAGGGGCAGCTGAATGCCAGGATGAAGGCGTCGCCCTCCGTGGCGCTCTCGTAGCCGCCGTGGGTTAGCAGCAGCGACCGCATCACACGGTGGTGCAGCTTGAGGGCGGCTGCGGGCGGGGCGTGGACCACAACAAGGGGTGGTCAGTGGACCACAACAAGGGGCGGTCAGTGGACCACAACAAGGGGTGGTCAGTGGACCACAACAAGGCGTGGACCACAACAAGGCGTGGACCACAACAAGGGGTGGTCAGTGGACCACAACAAGGGGTGGTCAGTGGACCACAACAAGGGGTGGTCAGTGGACCACAACAAGGCGTGGACCACAACAAGGCGTGGACCACAACAAGGGGTGGTCAGTGGACCACAACAAGGGGTGGACCACAACAAGGGGTGGTCAGTGCGGCACCAGTAGTGGGTGCGTTCATGGATGTGCGCGGTCCTTGACATCTTGCAAGATATGGGCAGCCGCACGCCTGGTGCCCATTTTGCAGCTGGGCCCCGTACGGACAGCAACAGGTGGCTTACGGCAAGCTGCCAGGCGTCTGCCCGCCTCACCGTCCATGGTGCTGGCGTCCAGGGCCTCCCACAGCAGGGTGGAGTCCTGTTGGGAGCAGCCACAGTTTGGGCACCAACACACATTAGACAGGTATCTAGCAACGAGCAAACCAGGATTACGCATACCGGTGTACAAGCGGTATCAAACGTAGTGAATTACCAAGCTTGCCTGGATGTCGGTGACCACTAGCGTCGTGAAGATCCCCGCTCCGGGCGCGCACGCAGCCCTGCCTCTGGCCCCAGCGGCCCGGTCCCGCCGCAGGCGCCCGACCAGCAGCACCACCGCACACAGCAGGAGCGCCACGGTGCCGCAGGGTACGGCCACCGCCAGGGCCACAGTGCGGCTGTGGCCGATGCTGTTGGCCTGACCCGCACCATTGGCGCCTTGGCCGGCGGCTTGCATGGCTTCGCTGACCGCCGGAGACCAGTTGATGGACCTGGGCCACGCGTGGGTAACGTGCACGTGCCGGTCAGGTTGCAGCTGTAGCCTACTTTGTACAATGGCTGCGGGTGTGTACGGAGAAAAGTGCGGGTCGCTTGCACACGTGGGGGTGGCATGGGGGGTCACGGAGTGCTACCAACAAGCACGCCTCTTGGAGGGTGCAGGCCAGCGAAGCTCGACGGGGATGTGTTTCACAGGGTGGACGGGCCACGACGCCTGCTCACCTCCTGTACTGCGCCGCAAACGCCTCTGTGCCTCCTTCAGCAGCCACAATGGCGTTGAGGGTGGCCTGCACAAGGGGAACAATCAGCAGGGCAGGTGAAAGCGCGTTAGCAGTGCCCCTGGTCAGGTACGACAAAGCACGCAGGAAGCACAGGGCCCCCGCGGCATGAACCCCGGCTCGGCTTGTTGCTTTCATGCCGCAACCAGGTGTGTGTCCATTGATGTGCATGCGGCTCGCAGCACAAGTGTATTAGCAGCATGGCCGGGTGCAACGTAGCCACCCACCTCCATGGCGGCCATCACGACCCGCACGTCCACATCCAGGGAGATGTTGTTGTACAGCACCGCCGCGTTCAGCAGCGCGGCCCTGGAGCAACACACCAAAAGGAGCACGCTGACAGCACGTCACAACATTCCGGGGTGCGGACGTTATCATCGGTGCAACATGGCCCGCGGTACTGTGCTGCATCGGCTTGGTACCGGTACATGTGTTGGTGATGTGATGCGGGAAAGGGAAATATTGGATCCCTCACAAGCAGACGCGTAGGAAAGTGTCACTTCACCATTAAACTTGCCACCCCAGAGCGAGTACCGCAGCACTCTGCCCCTAGAGCTATGCAATGGGGCCATGCCGACTTGGCCCTTTCAGTGTTGGCTTTGCTGCAGACACATGACGTCAACAGGCCGCTTCCCATTTCCCCCGCCACCCCTGCCCTCTGACCCCTGCCCTCCTTTCCCGGCCGAACCCAGCCTCACGTCACGTTTGTGGTCAGGCGAATCTTGAGGTCTGCGTTGGTGTTGCGCGATGCGGCCATGTCTCGGTACACGTGCAGGAAGCGCCGCGTGTCGAGCTCGTCGTACCCCGCCGCCACCCACAGCGGCAGGGTGGCGTCGGACAAGTCGTCAGCACGGATGGGGAGCACCTCTGCAAGCGCAAGAAAGCACAGCGCAGCGCAGAGAGCACAGACGGCAGGCGTATTCTCTTCGGTAACAGATTTGGGAGATTTGGCGTCGGAGAGGTCGTCAGTACGGATGGGGAGCACCTCTGCAGCACAGCAACACGGCACGGGACCGCACAGCGAAGCGCAGGTAGGCCCCATGCGCGTTCCGTCAGGGTACCGGCATTACTTATGTGGAGTGCCCCGTGCAGGGCAATCAAGCCGCGCGCAGCGTAAGCAGCAGAGGCGGGATGTCACAGCTCGGCACACGCGCAGCAATGCTGCTCTGCTGGGTGGTGGGTGCTGGTAAGGCGCTGAGGGCAAGGCAGCGGCACACGTAAGGCGAACCAGGGCAGCACAGGGGACGCATGCGTCCATCCTGCCCAAGCACCAAGACCGTCGGCCTGGGGACGTACCTCCGCTCCGTGTCAGCAGTCCGTTTATGCCAATGACTTTGGGGCTGGCCATCCACGAGAAGAGGTTGTAGGCGAAGAAAGCGTACTGTGGAGGGGACAGTCCTGCAGGCGGGGGGGGGGGGGGGACAAAGTACTAGTAACGCGAGGTAGAGGTGGGAGTAGTAGTAAAAGTACGGGAAG
>VFQN01003099.1_pt1 | contig 24473 bp, 44 predicted proteins | sample 3512371 | NCBI WGS metagenome assembly VFQN01 (sample SAMN10412370, study PRJNA504923) | tailings metagenome | isolation source: Replicate 2 from Balatoc abandoned mine | place: Philippines: Itogon, Benguet | collected 2017-08-28 | reverse complement strand
CTCTCCTTGCCCCCCCCGGTTCCCCAAACCCCCCCCCCCCACCCCCCCCGCCCCTTTCCCCGCCCCCCCCCCCCCCCCCCCCCCCCCCCCCCCCCCCCAGGCCTCATCCTGTTCGCCTCCGCGCTGTGTGTGCGCAAGGGCGCCGCCTTCCAGGCCTCCTTCGAAGTCATCCGCCAGCTGTTCCTCATATGCATGCCCTTCTTCGAGTGCCTAAATGTGGCAACACAGTCCCTGTGCGCCACCGCGCTGGGGAGGCAGGTGCGTGCCGTTGGGGTGGGGGATCTCTGTGTGCAGGGGCCAGCTGCGGGGGCTGCATGTGCGGAGGGCATGGACAGGGTCTGGGTAGTGCACGGCATGGTGGTGGCTGATCATGGTGCGCGCAGCCAAAGGCGCAATCGGGTCCATGCTGGGCGGTAGGTGTGCAGTGCGTTGTGCACGGACACGTCGCATGGACGGGACCCAAAACTCGCGCACGCCTTGGGAACGTCTTGCGGAAACGTCTCGCAGGGCTGGCTTGTGGACTAGGGCAGCGGTGGTACGACCCGGACTTTAACCGATGACCACTTTTTAACCTCCTGTACAAAAGATGGCTGCTGTCGTGAGAGGGCAGGATGGGGCAAGGGTGCAGCAGCCTGTAAAGGCCGTCCCGCAGCGACCTTCCCTGGGCTGGGGTGTTTGGGGGCCCAGTTGCAGAGCACATGCTGCCGCCGCCCTGCTGGGTGCCATGGTGTGCTGCGCGCTGTCCGGCCGCCTGCCCTTTACTCCCTGGTCCTCCATTCTCCTCCTCCCTTCGCGCACACTAGCCCCCTTTCACATGGCACTTTGCTCCCTGTCCCCTGCCGCGCCACGCCTTTTACCCTAAGCACTCGTCAAAGACTCTGCACATCCCCTCCCGCTCATCACCCCCAGGACGTGCCCACCGCCCGCGGCACGCTGTCGCGGCTGGTTGGTCTGGGCGTGTGCGCGGGGGCGCTGGCGGGTGCGGCCATCTGGGGGGCGCGGGGGCAGCTGGTGGCAGCCTTCACGGCGGACCCGCACGTGGTGGCGCACGTGAGTGACGGGGTAGGGGAGGGCGGGGGGCTGGGGGGACGCAAGAGGGATGGGGGCATAGGGGGCCGGCGGTGTGGGAGCGGTGTGGGGACAGGTAAGAAGCCAACCGCGGGATAGTATTGGAGGGCGGGCATGGCCGTGGCCTGCGCTGCACCAGAGGTGGATGTGTATTAGCAGCTTCACCAGCACAATTACGTCCTACACTAGCGGAACACCACCACGGAGACTTGTCACCTGTTGTCGATACTGGCGCCTGCCATTTCGGCGACGTTCATTCATCTCTGTCAATGGGTGTGCGGCAGGGCAGCCCTTTGACACACCTGACCACCTGATGACCGACTGACCAGTTGACCGCTCGTGTCCATGCCACTGCCCACTGCACCACCCACAGGTGATGGCTGTGCTGCCCCTCATATGCGCATTCTTCCCTATCGACGCCGCGGCTTCCATCATGGACGGATCCCTGCTAGCAGCAAAGCAGACCAACTACCTGTCCGCCGTACAGGTGCGTACGACACGCCGTGTAGGTGCATGCGACAGGACAGCGAGGGAATGAGGCGTACTCCAATCTGTGCTCGGCAGCTTTGTTGGTACGCAAGCCATGGCAGTCCTCAGGTGCTGGGGTGGAGCATGATCGTTGTAACGTATGCTGAGCCATTGGGGTTGCTCGCCTGTCCTGCTTCCTGCCCCGGTCTGCCGTACAGGTGTGCGCCTCCGTACTGCAGTACGGGCTGCTGACGTACCTGGTCAGCACCAACGACATCACCACGCTCAGCGTGTGGGCGGTCATCAAGGTAGGGGCGCGAGGCCAGCGTGCAGACGCGTGTGCATCCCGGGCTGCGTGTTAAAAGCGGTGTCGGGCCTAGCTATTTTTCCGCCCTCCTCCTAATCCACCCGCTCTTTCCCCCGTCCTCCTCACTCCTCCTCCTTACCCTAACTTCCCCCTTGCACCCTCTTCCTCCCCCAGCTGATGAACGTGGCCCGTGTGGTGGGCTCCACCAGCCGCACCCTGCTGTCGCCCCGCAGCGCCTACCGCCTACCGCACGACCCACACGGCCACCAGCAGCAGCACGGCACCGTAGCGGCAGCAACAGGAGGGGCGGCAGGAGGAGCAGCAGCCCCCACCATGACGAGCAGCACCACCGCTGCAACCGCCACTAGCACCGGTTCCAGCTCCTGCGCCACGAATGGGCTGCACCACGATGGGCACAGCGATGGCAATGGCAATGGCAACGGCTGTGGGGCGGACCATGGCAACGGGGTGGGGCACCATGCGCCGCACGGCCAGGCGGCGGCCACCAGCAGCAGCACCAGCAGCGGCAGTAGCTGTAGCGGCGGCTTGAAGGCAGCGCTGGGCGGCCCTGGGTCGCAGGAGCAGGGGCAAGGGCAGGAGCAGGGGCAGGGGGTTGAGGGTGGGGAGTCCAGGGCCCTGGGCGGCGGTATGTCCGCAGGCGGGTTGGCGCAGAGGATAGCGCGGGCGGGGTAGGCGCAGGCCCGGCTGCACTCGTCTAAAAGCAATTGTTTGGGCATTGCGCCGCTGTGCAGACCGCCTCTGCCTGGGCGCTGGTAATGGGGGCTTAGCAACTGGCTGGTGGTCGTGGCAGCATGTTGTCCTTGCACACTCAGGGGCACTGTGAGCCATCGTGCACCGTACGATGGTATGCGACGTGTCATCGTGTATGCCGTTTCGACGCTTGGAAAGGAACGGTACGGCAGGCTTACGGTCGAGCTCGTGATCTGCTGTTGCACGTTGGCATACTACGGGAATGCTGTGTGGCTGGGGCCTAAATAAACGCCACCACATGGCGCTTACGAGGGCTGCTCTGCATGTGGCCTGCTCTGCATGTGCATTCATACCAATAAATCCACGCCCACGAGTGTTTTGGTAGCTGTTTTCTCCCACTGGGGGGTATGCTCTCCAAGGTGACTGTCAAATGGTACCCTGCACTCCCCTGCATGCGATGTGGGTATGCGGCCTCGCGCGGGGTGGCTGGCTTTATGGCTGTCAGGGCAAAATGGGGCAACACCCAATGTGCTGTCGCCGGCATATGCACTTGACGCACGGTGTTGCTGCGTGCATACGTCGTGCCCGCTGTGTGGTGGTGTCTGTTTCGGCGATGCTCCTATGCATGTGCCCAAGCGCGTGGGCTGCAAGGGGTGGTGCGGATGAGGGTGCACGATATGTCCCTTTGACCGATCGGCGGGCATTGGGGCCACTCACGTGATGTGGAGGACACGCCCTCAGGTGCCCAATGACATGCTGCTGTTTGAGACGTTTGTGCTTTGATGTGGTGGCGATGATGGTGGTGGTGGTGCTGGGGCGTGCTTCAGGTTGCGGCGTGTGCTCGTGTACGCACGTACCCGTCATGCATGATGGAAGGCACCCTGCACTGGTGGGCCCGCGGACCTGTGTACATCATGAAGGTGTGGAGAGCAAGGGCTCCAGAGGCCGCGAGGGCTTGCTCGCTGCTGCCCTCGTGGCTGAACCTGCGCGCCGTGCGCCCGTACTGCCGTACAACCTCCTGCCCCCCGCGCACCTGGCCTGGAACGTGCAGCTCACCCTGCACCCGCCCGGACCCGTGCCCGGACCCACGTCTCCAACCAACGCCACTAACTGGCGTTGTTTAAAGAAGCAGATGTTACAAGAGGGGCCAGGGTGAAGCATGCGGAAACCAGTCCATGCACACCTAAGACCTTTGGGGCAGACCATCCCCGCCTCCGCTGGTTGCCCTGCACCATACCAGGCGCAACCAGAAACGCAGCCAGCGCCCCTACTGTGACCTATGTGGAGCGCAACGGTCGCCAACCGTCGCGTTTTGCAACTGCGGCTGCCGGAATACAACTATACCTTTTGCAAGTGCGGGCGCGCGCTGTCGAGGCCTGTAGAATAAGCACCAAAACGCCTCCCTGGAGCGCTAAGGGCCGATGTGCACCTTTGCTGCTGTATCAGTCAATATCGAAAAATGACATCCTGTCCAGATAATCCGTAGGAACCAGCGGCTTCGTCGGTACCCTTGTACCCAACCGAAAAAGAGCGGACGCGCATGATGCTCGGCGCGCGTCAATTTGTCACCAGTGAACCCTCTTGCAGATTGCACTCGATCAGTCTGTCTTATTTTATTCTTTCATGTGCTTTGCCTGCTGCATCACGGGGTATTGCGTGAGCGCTACGTCCTGCATTCGGCATATGTCGGACGACACGTGCATGCATTATGGCGCCCGCACCGAGCGCCTGTGCTGCAGCCGCTGTTGGGGGGGCTCCGCCCCCCCAAACCCCCCCGCATCACGATGTCCCCAAACCCAGGGTGTTACGTAAGGGTTATGGCCTGCATTCGGCAGATGTTGGACACATGCATGCTTGTTGACATGGCGCCTTCACCAGGCCTCTCCACTGCAAACGCTGTTGGGGGGGCTCCGCCCCCCCAAACCCCCCCACATCACGATGTTCGAAACCCGAGGTGTGACGCAAAGGATATGGCCTGCATTTACCGGCAGCCACTCATCAACGGGAGGCTTCGCCCATAACACCCCGGGTTTGGTCAGAAGGGTTCCATGACATCATGATGCGGGGGGGTTTGGGGGGGCGGAGCCCCCCCAACAGTGCATCTGGTTCAAATGGATGCTTTCACGGCTGTTGTGTTGCAGGTCCTGCAGCTAGGGGGGCTCCATCCATCGCCCCATACCCCCCCTTTACAGGCATACAGGCCTAGATGATTAGTACTGAAACGTACAACATTCCAACTGGTCGGCACGACAGCCCAGGCGACAGCCCGGCACGACAGCCCAGGCGACAGCCCGGCACAACAGCCCAGCACGACAGGCCGCACCTGCTCTACACGTCAGAACTACCGTAACCCCACAGCCAAATGCGGTTTCAACCCGCTGTTTGTTCCACCTTGGTGGCAGCAAGTTCAGGAGCAGGATAATGGTCTTCTCGTGTGTCATTGCCGACTGATGAGGCGATGCGGGCATGCGAGAGCCTGGCCGATGCGCCGTTAGTAGGGCCAAGGGAGTCCGACTGTGTAAAGCCATTTAACAGCCCGTATTATATAGGTCAACAAAAGTCGGGGCAAGGCGCGAACCAAGGCGGTTCACCTGCGACCAACCCGGACCAACCGACACCTTCCCCGAAGCCGCGAAGGCACCCCCGGCATGCACAACCTTCAGCACCAAAAGCCCACCACCGAACACATGCCCTCCGCACCCCCCTCCCCTCCCGACCATGCAGCCCAGGGAACGCCAGGCCAGGCCAGTTGGAGCTGCAGTAGCCGCGCGGACGCGGCGCAGAGGCGCACCATGCTCGTACAAGAGACCGCATCAGGTAAATGGGGGCGACGGCGGGTGCGGCCCATGGTGCAAGCGGCAACCCTGGCCCCGCACCCCTCAGCACCACCGTCTCTCCCCTTGGGTGCCGCTGCTGTCCGCTTGCTCCCCCCTTCCCGCGCACACGCGCACCCGTCGGCCCACTGCACGTCACGGATTGGGCCCCTAACAGCTAGCGGAACGGCAGGAGCGCGCAGATGCTGCGCTGCGGGGCTGTGCTGCTTTCCCCAAGCGTGTCAAAGCGTCCAGTCGCATGTTGTTTGACATATGTAAAGCGCTATGAGCGGCTGTCACCACCGCGCTGTATGTCTGCGGGCACCACAAGGACACTGACCGCCCCCAGCACGCCCTTGCTGCACGCCCTGCAGCCGCACGCGGTGCTGCCCGCCAGCGGCCGGGCCCGTCCAACACCTACTCGCCCCACGGCAACGGCACGAGGCGGAGTGGCTGCAGCCCCGCGCGTCCTGAACTCCTGATCCAACGACACCACGTGCAGCAGCACGCCCTGCCCGCCAGCGGTACGGCACGTCCACACGCCCACCAGCACGCCTGCTTCGTGACAGCCGTGACTGGGTCACGAAGCCAAAGGCACGCAGCCGGGTCCCGGTCTTGCATTATCACTCAGCATCATCACGGCAGCACCCGTCTTTTGCATCGTCACCCGCCCGCTCCTTCTTTGCCACCATTCCACTGACAGCACGAACTCGTACTTCGACATCCTACGGATGCGTTGCCACACACCAACCGTACACCTGACTTCCCGCAACGTTAAGTGCCGTATCCAGGCAGTGCAAGCAACGTACACACCATTTGCTCCCTCCTGTGCTCCGCTGCTTGCTTCATACCGCATGCTTCCTCTTCACCCGGGGAATGTTCCCCATCCCGGACTCTAGTTCTGCATCCCTACTCGCCTAAACGCCCGCCCCTGCCAACGCGCTATAGGGTGTGGTGGATGGTGGCCGCATCCGCGTGCCTGCCCTACCCCAGCACTGGGTCAAAGTCCGCCAAAAACACTTAGGTGACATAACTACGGGCAATACACCCCAATTTCTAATCCCCTGACCACCTACAGGATGTGGTGTACGGTGCCCGTGTCCGCGTGCCTGCCCTCCGCCAGCACCGCGTCCAGGTCGGCCCACCAGGTGGGCAGGAAGGTGGGCTGCGTGGCGATGATGCGGAACCAGGGCGACCAGCGCAGCCCCGTGCCGGGCTCCATCATGGCCTGGAGCTCCGAGGGGGACACCCACTTGACGGCGTCCACCTGGGGGCGTAAGGGAAGGGGAGGGTTAAAGGCCCGGTGAGGTGGGGAGGATTGGTGGGGAGGATTGGTGCCATGGGCGTAAGCTCAGAGGCCGAAATGCGGTACTGGGTGTTGGCCCTGGCAGCTAGTGGGGGTGAGACGCGGCGGGACGGGGTGCAGCTGGACTGACGGGGTATAACTGGAGGGGCCCCACCACCCCGCTCGCTTCGGTAGCACATGGCTGTGCCTGCTCCGCCTGCCCTAGCAGTCGGTTCAGCCCCTATCCCCTTACTTACGCCCCACCCTTGCCGACTCCACCCATCCCTGCGACACACTCACGTCCACTGGGTTAGGCTGCATGCGTGTGAAGCGGCCACACGGGTTTTGCCACATGCCCTCTGCTCGCCGTCATCCAAGTTCCCTCCCCTCCTGTAAGTTGGGTTGCAGTCCCGTCTCCCTGTCCAAGTGAAGCGCCCCCACCGTGAAGCGCTCCTGGCACATTGGCACGCCCCGTTCCCCCGCCGAAAGTAACGTCCCCAACCGGTGCCCGCCCCCCGCAACCACCTCCTCCGGGCTGGGCGGCAGCCCCATCCACTGCACCTCCTTCTGCTCGTACCAACTGAGCGCGCCCGTCCACTACTGCTAACCCCGCACAGCCCCTATTCGCAATCAACTGTTCACACCTCCCCTCGCTTCCCTCCGCTCCCTTCCCTCCACTCCCCGACGTCAGCCCCATAGCCCTCAGCCCAACGCGCTGTCCTTAGTTCCACGTCGGTGTTTTCCCCGTTACCAGGCGTGTAACCACCTCCCCCCTTCCCTCCCCGCACACCCCGCACCCACCACATCGGGGTTGGGCCGCAGCCCCATCCGCTGCACCTCCCCCGGCGGCGCCTCACCGACGTGCTCTCTTTGCTGCTCATACCGCACGGCCGCGGCCCGCCGTTTGTACCTTCTACACACCTCCCCTTCCCTCTCCACGTTGGGCTACCGGCCTACAGCCCACCGCATTTTCCGCAATCCGCACAATGGGAACGCACCACTGCTCCCAAAACGCTGTGCCCCCTGAGACCCAAACCCAACCCTCCCTTCCCCCCCATCCCCACACACCCACACACCCACACACCAACCTCCTCGGGGTTGGGCTGCAGCCCCATCCGCTCCACCTCCCCCGGCGGCGGCCGCAGCAGCAGGATGTAGTCCACCTCGTGCTCGCCCCACTCCGCCGCCGGGCCCCACGTGTCGCTGTCCGCCGCGCAGTAGTGCAGCCGCGCCACGAAGCGGCAGACCCGCGGGTCGCCCAGCAGCGGGCGCAGCACGGCGGGCTCCATGCCCAGCTCGTGCGCCAGCTTGCGAACCGCGGCGGCGCGTATGCCGGGCACCGACCCGTCCGCGACCTGCGCCGCGTGACACGTGCAGCGCGCGCAGTTTGTGTTGAGTAAGCGGGCCAAGGATGGTGGAGCGGCCGGCTGGGCTAACGGCGGGCGACCGTGTGTCGCAGCACTACCGTACAGGTACGGACGCGATGCACGCAAACCCCTGCACGCTGACCAGCCGCAAAAGCCGCTGTAGCCTCGGGTGCACTTCGCGCCTGCCCTGTGCCCTGTGCCCTGTGCCCGCCGCCAGACTCCTCGCCGTGCTCCTCGCCCTTCCCGCAAGGAGGGCCTTCCCCCGCCCGTTCCTGGTCGCCTGCCACTAATGTCGGCCAATTTTGCAAACACTGCGATAACCAAACCCACCGGTCCATCCTCGACGACCTTTTTGCTCTCCCACGTCCCACCCACTTTCTCCATCCCTCCGCCTGCCTTCTGGCGCCGTAACCCAGTTTCCTCCGCTTCACGCCTCACCCTCCTTCCTGCCCCCTAAAACCCCTTCCCCCCCTGCCCTCGGTGTCTCCCTGCCCTCGGTTTCTACTACTCGACTGCAGTACAGGTATTGACAAATTGTTTCCCAGCATTTCGTTTCCCACCAGTGCCACCCACCTGCTGCGGTCCGTCCACCTCATCCGGCTGCTGCCCCGCCAGCGGGTGCGAGCAGCACGTGTTGGTCCACACGGAGGGGAACGTCACCTGGGGCAAGGGGCCGGCCGGGGATGGGCAGCGTCAAGTCCGTGTCAACTGAGTCCGCGTAACCGAGGTCGCTGTGAGCCAACGCCGCCACCGGAGGTCGCCTTTATCTGTATCTATCAGCCAGAGCGCCGCAGTACGTCGTGCCTTCGCCTTCGCTCGTGTCCCGCCCCAAACCCATCTACATACTGCACGGCCCGCACCTTTGCTGCCGCCCGCTGCTGCAGCAGCAGCCTGTTGTCCTCCGGCCTGAACAGGAACACGGAGAAGGCGCGGTGCAGGGGCGCCACCGCCCGGCCCGGCTGGTTGAAGCGGTGGCAGGCGTGCTTGTTGGCCGTGCGCAGCAGCGTGTCGGCCTCGTCCACAACCAGGCACTCGTCGCGCTGCATGAAGTCATCCTGCGTGCCCGCGCCTGGGGGCGGGGGGTCAATGGGGTGGGGAAGGTCGCTGCGGGGCACAGAGCAGTAGGTGCATTGCCCGGGTAGCGTTGATGTCTGCGTGCAGCCAGGCAGGATGCCACGTGCTGCATGGAGTCCCCCTGCGTGCCGGCGCCTAGTGGAGAGGGGGGAGGGTGGGTTGCTATGGATAGCTATCTGAGAAGTGGGATTGCAGGAACCCTCCCCGTGGCGGGAGGGTATCAGCAGCGCAGCAGCAGAGAGGGTTGGGTGTACTGCTGTGGAAGGACAGGGCTTCAGCTGTGCGGTGACAGGGGCAGCGCAGGGAGGCGATCCCTCTGCATGCGGGTGCTCTCGCCTGCCGGCGTCTGGTGAGGTGGAACAGGGGAGCAGGAGCCAGAGCGCACAACAAAGGGTGCAGGTGTGTTGGGTGCATTTGGGAAGGGCGTAAGAGTAGCCGACCGGGCTTGTGGCACATGGACAAGGGGGAAAAGGGTGGCAGGGGCGGGCAGCGCGAGGGAGCAGAGGCAAAGGTGTGCTGAGGCGCTGTACGCAGTCCTGTTGCGTGCCGTCGCCTGATCATGCGGGCGTGATGGTGATGGGATTGTGGGGCCGGGGTGCAAGACTAGCATAGAGGTACGCGTGAGGTGAGGGGCAGCAAGTCGTGTTGCGGAGTGCCAGAGCAGACCAAGGGGCGGTAGTATCACCGTTGCCATATTGACCCGCATGTGCAGATGCAAACGGCTGCCTGCCTTGCCGTCACTCAGCTGACCCCTCACGCCGGGGCCCCCCAACCACCCCAGGCAGCCCACCGCCCCCCAACCCCCCATGGTCATCCCTTCCCAAGGTCCTCTCCCCCACCTGTCCATGTTGAGGAGTCCATGTGCTCTTTGCTGAGGCAGGTGCGCAGTGCTGCCTGCTGAGCGGCTAGTGCGCGAGGCACGCCACGAAGCCCCCGAGTGAGCGCCCCCAGACCGCCCTGCATCCGCCGCGCAGCCCGGCAGACGCGGCGAGGGTACGCGGAGCTGGATCTAAAGCTTTGTGAATTACTGATAGTGGTTTGTAGCATACAGAATGCCACGCAGGCGACGTTGGGTGTGCGGCAGCGCGTAGCGCGGGAAGCGGGGTGGCGTTTGGGCACTGGCAAGCTCACGCGATGTAGGGTGGTATAGTGAATAAAGTTAATCGCACAAACAGATGCTTTCAATTGTATTGGTGCATCAGCGTTGTCCTCCTGCTGTTCCCGCTGCGGGATCAAGATGGGTTTTTAGGCTTACCAAATGCGCGAATTGGACTGCGGGTCAGCACAAAGCAGTACTTGCAGAGTTTGACTTTTATCTCCAGCACCAATCAAACAGGAAGACGTCCAACGCCAGCATCCATCGGTACCTGTCGGGAGAAGGCGCCGGGACGCAACCCCCCGAAACTAGGACAGCGACTTTGAGAAGCAAGGGTGTAGCGCAGCCATACAATAACTACTTGCAGCACGGTTACAAAGCGTCTAGTACGTAGGAGCTGAGTGTCAACGGCCCGCCACCCTGCCAGCAAGATGACCTCTAACCCTTTCACCGCTGAGGCTCCGGCTCAGGCCGCGGCCCAGAACCAGGTGCGTTTTGCAGCAAGACATCAATTGGAAGTCGATTGCGTGCATGTCAGCCTGCCCGCGGTGGCATGTTGCGAAGAGTCCACCTGGCCAACCAGCTAAGCGCGTGAGCAGCTGGCTTCCCCGCCCGTTCCCCAACACCTCTCATGGCTACGTGCTTACACGCCGCACCACTGTAACCTCGACAGGATTTCATTCTGGTGGTCATCCTGTTGGGCCTGATGCTTTTCTTCCTGGTTCGCTCGCTTGCCAAGTTCAAGGGCTCGGGCATCAAGGTGGGGTAGGGAAGGGTTGGGCCGGGGACAACCCTGAGGGGCCAATTCGGGTGATGAGGCCCTGCAGGGTTTCCAAGATTCTAATTCCGGGCCTGCTCGACCCACCTGCATCACAATAACCCCGTTCCTGGGGCGTTGCCAGGCTCCACGTAGCCTTGTACCCAGCCTGCAACGCTGTGCTGTGACCAGCACATTGCTACTTGAAGCTTGCCGAATTTGCGTAAAGCACTCCGCCCGCTGTGCGACTGCGCTGCCCCTGGCGCCACTACCGGCCGCCCGCCGCTTGCGCATGCCCACCTTGCATATGCACAACACCCGAAACGCAGCACATGTACATACAGCTGGAGCGTCAAGTAGCTACCCTCGCACGCACCGCCCCGTTGCACCCATGCCCCACTGCATGGCCCCCCAGATCTCGCATCCCAAGGGCTCCCATGTCCCAAGGGTTTCCATGTTGCACGTGCACAACACTCAAGATGCCGTACGTGCATGTGCAGCTTAAAAGCTTCTTTATCACAACGCCCCAGATTTCGCGGCCCAAGGGCTCCGACGCCAAGGGCAGTGAGACGGAGGCCACCGCCGGGGAGGAGGAGGAAGAGGAGGAGGAGGAGGAGCCGCTGGAGGAGGAGGGGGAGGAGGAGCCCGGGAACGAGGCCAAGGAGGACTAGATATCAGTGTTGGTGCCAGTGTTGCTAGGGCGAGTGTGTGTGTCCCGGCTTATGAGTGCAGGTGATACAGCGCACGTGCAGGTGCAAAGCTGTTGGGTGGGAGTGAAGCAGCGGGAGGACGTGCGGTGGCGTAGTGACCCCTGTGCAGCGGAGAGGGGGGCGGTGTGTCTTGTCGGCCGGTGTTGCACAACACAGCGGAAAGACCCTGACAGAGTCACTTGCATGGTCTGCCCTATGCCGTGGGCAATGGCATAGCCCGTGTTACATGTTGCATGAGTGCATCTGAGTTGCTCTTGTTGCCCATGTACCTTCTGTTGTTCATTTGTTGTGCGGGCCGTGTGGACGTGTATTGTACAGGCGCTGCCTCAACACTGGAGATTGACACCCTTGCAAAGAGACCACACCGTCGGCGGTTGCTGCACACATGCTGATACCCACGTGTGCACGAGGGCCTAGGCGTGCAGTGCACCGCAGGGCAGCTATCGTGCTACACCGTCCGTACCGTGTATGCGCAACCTGCCACGTATGCCTTTGCGGTGTTCTGATATTCTTGCCCCATCCATGCGTATGGCCGCAAACTGGTGGTACGCACACTGGGCTTGTGCGCTGGAGTTGATTTCTCGTCCACTTCTCCTCATACGTCCCCTGTTACGTGTTACCTGAACGTCCGTGCAGCGCTGAGCCCTGAGCCGACCAGCCAAGCAACATGGTACCAGGGGAGCTGATGGTACCCTGACCCAGGGACTCCCCTGCCCTGCCCTGACTTCCGACAGTAGTGAAGGCTCCGCGGCAACAGCGGGGCCAGCAGTACCAAAGTTGGACGTGGAAGCATATCGGGTATCAGCCTGATCCACAATGGGGTAGGCATTTGAGGACGTAGCCCAGAACAGAAGGGGTTCCCCCCGCGAAGCATGTGTAACAGGGGACTCCCCTGATGTAAATGTTGTACGGCTAAGCGGTGGCGTGCTGGCATCGCTTCCTGCAGCTTTGCAAGCAGTTGCAAGCCATCCTGAGCATGCCGTTACATGCAGTGCAGGAATAGGGACGAAGGGTACGGACGTACGGTAGATCGATGGGTCGTGGGCATGGAGGACAGCAGCGGCGTGAGCCGTGGGGGCTAGGGGTGCTCCGTTGTTTGGGGCTGCCTGGTGTGTCCCTGGGATCAGACGGACCCATCCTGTCTCGGGTGAGGGGTGCGAGCACCAATGGATGCAGCGGGCCAGACGGGAGGATACAGAGTAGCCCCTGGGCCCCTACGCTACCGTATCACAACCTACCAGGCATACGGTAGGTGGTCAATGGCGGCTGCTTACTCAGCGTGTCGATTGGTACCAGGTACAATTCACTTGTCCCTCGGGACCGTTACCGTAGTTAGGCCCGCTTTCATGCTGCAGGAGCTGACGCGGCCTTGCCGCTGTTACCTGATGCTGCGGACAACCGTACGCACGCCATGCTCCCGCTGGGCTGTCGTGCCCCCACAACTGGAATGATACAACACCGCCACCTGACTGCAAGGGGCCTTAATAAGCGACGTAAAGAGAATCAGGTCAAGGGCTGAGGTGTACATTTCGAAATACGTCCGCTTCAAGGGACGCTTGCGTTACACACGCGGCAACGGAGGTGAACGCCAACGGCGCGGCCTTTTTACCACGTCACTTGCCACACGCAACCTCTTGCAGACGATGAGGTGACAGCAAGCGTGCGCGCAGGTCAGCCCAATCCAAAAACCTCTAGACCTTGGTTGTCTAGCGAGTCCCGCATGAACCTGGAGTGGAATGCCAGCCAGGCTGCTTCTACATCAACCTAGTAGTCACTATGTACTAGGGGCCAATGGGCCCACCGGATATAATACGAGAGCTGTGCCAGCAAGAAAGGATGAATGGCGCTGTCCTAACCGCCCCTAAATGCCTTACACCTAGAGCTTAACTGGGGTCGCACACCCGCCACAAAGGATGCAAACCCTACGGGAGTCGGCGCAACCAGCCGCGCCTAAACCCGACACCAGATACTATCAAGCAATTCACGCAACCGTTAGGCTTTGTTTACTGCGCGGCGGCCGGGCCCTTGGTCATGTTTTTGGACCTGCCGTCAGGGATGGCAAACAGCACCATGGGCCGGCCGGGCCCCTTGACGCCGTACGGCTCGTCCACCACGTAGTACCCCTTGCGCTCCAGCTGCAGCACCTCGCCCTTCTGCAGCGTGCGCATGTTGGGGTCGCCTGCGAGGGGGCACATTACAACAGCAAGGCAGCTTGCCGTCAGCCTGGAGCCCAGTGTGGTCAAGGGAAAGCGCACCGCCCGCCAGCTGAGAGCACACATTCAGGGGGAGCCGCTTCACATGCACCTTGCGCCAGACACAATGCAAACACCCATCGCCGCAAGAACGCAACGAATGCACGTCGAGGCTGCCGCTCACCGATGGCGGCCTTCTCGAAGCGCGTTGCGGGGTTGACCAGGTCCATGAAGTTGTCGTCCTCCTCCACCTTCTTCTTGGTGATCAGGTAGTCGAAGTCCACCAGCTGCAGCGCCACCGTCTCGCAGCTGTCCACCGCCGCCAGCCACGTCAGCTTGAGCCGCGTCTTCTTCACGTCGCCGTCCAGGTTCAGCACGCCGCCCAGGGCCGTCACGGCGCCGGTGGCCGGGTCGCGCGTGATGGTCTGCGTGAAGGGTCAAGAGGCGCCAGACGGTCAGCAAGACATTCCACCAGCGCATCCCCAAACGGCCTAGCAGGTATACAGCCCCGTGCGACCACCTGCAGAACAAGCAAGCAAGCAAGCGTCCGAGAGGCTGTCAGCGGTACGATTCACTCACACCCAGGCTCCAACGTACAACTAGCGCAGCCCCGATGCGCCCTCACCTTGATGATTGCGTTGCCCCAGTCCATGAGCGTCACCTCCTCGCCCTCCGCCAGCGTGGCCGCGTCCGCCTGGTCCAGCCAGATGCGGCTGGCGCGCGTCAGCGCCTTCTTGCCCGCCGGGGGGTGCTTCTTGTGGCGCGGCACCACCACCACCTCGGGCTCGGCCGGGCCGTCCAGCGTCAGCAGCACCTTGCCCTCCTCCTCCACAGCAGTGTGGCGGGGGCACACCGGGTCGATGAGCTTCTTGTTGATGGTCCAGATCTTGTCCCACTCCTGGAACGTGATGTTCTTCGACGCGCCCTGGCTCAGGATGAACTCCTTGAGCGCCTCGATCTGCATGCCGCGGCGCAGGATGCCCTGCACCGTGGGCATGCGCGGGTCGTTCCAGCCCTCCACGCGGCCCGTCTCCACGAACCACGTCAGCTTGCGCTTCGACAGCACCGTGTTGACGAAGTTGAGGCTGCAGGGGGCGGAAGGATGAATAAGGGCAACAGGTTCGTTGGACGAAAGCAACCCGCTGGTACATCGAGGCACCATAACAAAACGCAGTGTGCCCCAGTACGGTAAAGGTCATGTTGCCAAGTGCATAAGTTGTTCAGTTGAAGTAAGATGGCATAGCTTGCAGGTGCAGGGTTAATAAGCAACTGCCGCATGCATGGGAATGCCACCCGCTGTGCGCAAGTACTGCGGCGTGTGTTGGCTCAGAATGAGTAGGAGGTTGATTGGTCTCATCAAGGAGATCAGAGAGGTTTATCCTCATTGCCAACACCACGTGCTGCTGCCCACATCCAAACCTGACGGTGCTTCCGAGCAACCGCACCGGGTGCACCGTAGCCCACCCCTCCGGAGTGCACCATACGCGTGTGCCACGATTGCAAGCATCGCGTCTATCCGCAACAACCCAAGCCCTTTCTTCCCATTACAAAACCATGGCAAAGCACTCACCGGCTGTAGTCCCAGATGTTGACGTTGGGCAGGCCGGGCCACACCTTCTGGTAGGCCGCCAGGATCCAGTAGTACTGCTCCTCCCGGTCGCGGTACTCGCTGGTGCGCAGCGCGTGCGTCACGCCCTCGAACGCGTCCACGAACGGGCAGGCGCAGTCGTAGGTGGGGTACAGCTGCGAGTGGGGGTTGGGGAGGGCCGCATCGCATGGGTACAGTGAATGTGAGGGTCAGGATACCAAACAAGCGGTGTGGAAGGGCCTTGGCCACTATGGTATGAGGGGTGTGGGTGAGGAAGGCGGGGTGCTTGTGTGTGTGTTGTGGGTTAGGAAGGTGTGGAACCACGCGATTTAGCTTGCAGATAATTGGCCCGGCTGGACCTATCCGAGCATGCCCAGTGGATCCTGGGTTGCAATGTGCCTAACAGAGACGAGAGACAACCTCAACGCGGCGAGCCGCTAAGATGCCTCTGCTTTTTGTTAGGACGCTTGGACACAGAAGCATGCAAGCAAAAACAATGCACACAGGTAGCTGGTCGTAGGCCAGGATTACGATCTGCATCATGCGCTTACCTTGTACTTGTGCCCGGTGCGCCAGTGGTGCGTGAGGTTGCAGCGGAAGGCCACGGGATCGCGCATGGTGCCGTTGACAGACTGCAAGGGACAACAGCGCAGGCGTGGTGAGGAGGACGCTTTACGCAAAGCGGAGCGCAGCAAAAAGAATACTAGATCAAAACGAAAAGCTAGGTGGTGGGGTGTGCGGATGCGCGAGGTGGCACGTGTGCGTAATGACGTGTCGTACGGCTTTTGAGCTGCCGCCCATGGGGGTACCGGGTGGCTCCCGTCGCAGCGCTCACCCAAGCTCGCACGGTGATGTGCCTGCACAAGACACCGTGCGCCTCAATGCCACGTGTGGCTAAGCGCTCGGATCAGGAGGCAGGAGAAAAAGCATCCACTCTCGGCACAAGGCTGTGGTCCCAAAACGCTGTTCTGCACCCAAGGAGGCTTTGTCTGGTGCCCCGCAACCAACGTTACCCCGCGATGTGGATACACTCACCGACATGTCCATCTTGAAGCGCATGGCGTTGGCCAGCCCGACCTCGCTGCCCGCCTTCATCTCCTCCCAGATCTTGAGGTTCTCCTCCACGCTGCGCCCGCGGCACCTGCTCTCAATGCCCTTGCCGCGCTCGTCGCGCATCTGCAAGCCAGAACAGCGGCGGCCTCACGTCAGTAAGGTGTACTCCAACTGTGCGGTACCAACCGTTTCCGTTCCATCACTACCTTTTCAGCCCCTACGTGAACCGCACACAAGTGCTACTCTACCCTTCATACCCCATTCCAGCTCCAGCACAGCGTGTGCCCATCTGCCCAGTGCCTTCCTCACAACACCCCTTTCCCAGGCCCACCTGCTCCACGGGCGTGTCGTCGGCGTACATGAGCCCCGCGCGGATCATCTTCTCGCCCAGCTCCAGCAGCTGCGGGAAGTAGTCGCTCGTGTACGTCAGCCTGTCGTACCGCAGCCCCAGGTCCGCAATGTCCTTCAGGATGTTCTCCACAAACTCGTCCTTCTCCTTGCTGGGGTTGGTGTCGTCGAAGCGCACCAGCAGCTTGCCCTTGTACATGTCCGCAAAGTACTGGTTGAGCAGCGCCGCCTTGGCGTGCCCGATGTGCAGGTAGCCGGACGGCTCGGGCGGGAAGCGCGTCACCACCTTGCCCTCCACAGCGTTCGGCAGCCCGATGTCGAACGAGCCGCCGGCGTCACCGTTGGTGGCGGCTGCGCCGCCCGCAGCGGCGCCGTCGGCGCCCTTCTTGCCGGCACCGGCGGCTGCGCCGCCGGCAGCGGGTGCTCCCGCGCCGCCCTTCTTGCCGGCGGCTGCGAGGGACTCCAGCTCCTCCACTGCGGCGCGGACCTGGGGCACCTCCGAGCAGAAGTCGAACCAGCGCGCCAGGTGGGGCACCTTGCCGGAGGTGCGAACCTTCTTCCACAGCGGGGAGCCTGGGGAGGGAGGCGAGGCGGCATCACGTCAGGCAGAAAGTCAAGCAGCAGAGAATGCGTAACACCACCCTCCGCGATACGGTAAGAGGGTTGAACTGCGCTGCGGTATGGGACAGTCGTCTTGGTGTCCCGTGGCCAGCGTCCCAACGCGGCCGGCACGCAGATGGCGCGTGGTGTGCACTCCAGCAAAGGCAAGAGGCTGTAAAGGTGGTACTCACCCTGCAGCTGGCCCCAGACGGCCAGGTCAGCCACCGAGAGGTTGTATGACACCAGGAAGGTGCGAAGTTGCAGGTAGTCGTTGACGGCCAGGCAGTGCGCCTCGAACATGGGCCCAGACACCAGCCCGGCCGCAGTGTCCAGCCACTGGTCGATCTGTTACGGCAGGCACAAGAAGGTGGAAGAAAGGAGTTGGCGGTATGAAGTGTTGGCCCAACGTGACGGTTCAGCTGGAGCCGGCAGCGCAGGGGGAGTGCACACATGTGGGCATGGCGGCTTACGGCGGCCGAGGGCATGCCCATAGAGCTCCCTGCCCCTCAACCGTAGAAATGCCTATGCCTCACCTGGCAAGAGCTCAGGGCATCAGTGCCATACAGCTCGTCGCGCTTGGGGCTAGCGCGCGCAAGGTACTTGAGCATCATGCTGCCCGTGAAGGACTCCCTGCGGCAGCAACAGCCAAAAAGCCAAACAGACTTCAGCCATCGGTCAGTGGAGACTCAGCAGTAACAAGCACGCACACGGGATTCAGGAGAGCCCGGCCGCCCAGCATGGACATTACGGCACACAGGAACTGGCGCAGAGGCCACAGGAACCGGATGAAACCTTGAAGCGCAAAACATAAGTTCTACAGCTTACCCCTCGGCATTGAGAGTAGGCACAGTCTCCTTGGTTCCCTTCGGATCGGGCGTGGCCGCCACTGAAACGCCGCCCAACCTCGCCGTTGCCAGAGCGGCAAACGGCGGGTTACGCTCCCAGAAGGTGAGCGTCGACATTTGTAACCGCAGGGCGCTCGAGGCCACCCAACAGCGTGACCAACTCAGTGCTTCGCCCCGGCTATGTCCAGCGGCTATGCGTAAAGCAACGCCAAGTAGCCGGTAGGTTGCCCAACCTTGGGCCCGCAGCATGAAGGGAATGTTTATGGAGGGGATGCTGCGCTTCTTGCCTTCAGAGCGCAAGGCCGTACATATGGACGAGCTTGCCGCATGGAAGGTCGCAGTCTCGCAGAGGCACCATCTTTCGCCTTCTGATGACAATTTGGGCAATGTATCATAGCTGATGCTTCCTATTACCCCAACAGTGAAACTGGACGTGTGACGCCACGACTTCGTCGCCTTCTCTATGACAAGAACTGACAGAGCGCTGTTCGCCTAAGACTCGATTCGCTTACTTATAGGCACAATGTATGCCATTCTATAAAGCGTTATACTGTGACCAACATTCCACGCGGCCTATGCGCTAAGGGCAAATGGGACGAGCCGGGACGCACACGGCTATGCGAAATTGAGGTAGCACCTGATGATATTGGTAAGAACCAATATCTGTTTCGGGCCGCAAGCACCATCATCCCCGTTGTGGGTTGTGCACTGGTTGGTTGCACGCCTTTCCATGCCCCTCCCATGCCCTCACCCGAGTGTCGAGGGTAGAAAAACGCAACCGGCAGAGCACCTTGATGTTTGCCAGCTTCCCCACCACAAGTACGTTCCTTAAGACTATCTTGGTGTATATCGCACCGAATGCCTTGCCGCTCGGAGCACCTGGGTGCACCATCGCCAAGCGGCCTTGGGCAAGTCCCCATGCACAATGCCCCTCCCCTTCCAACCCGGCACACCCTCCCACAGGCAACGTGACGCGTGAGCTTGGCAGCTCATGTCGTTGAGCGCCGCTGCTCTGTCAGATGTGGGCAGCCTCGTCGGACCCCCGGGAGCCCACACGTCCCCGCAGCCCTCCGTTGACTCCCCAACCACCTACAACCCACTGAGGCCCAAACCCGGCAACCGCGCCAGCGGCGACGGGACCAGAGCCCCATCCTACTCTCCCACGACATACGGCAGAGGCGACAGCTTGAGCGAAGATGAGCTTCTCCGCATCCAGAATGACGTGGTTGGGGCAGATGGGCCGCATGGCAGGGGAGCTGCCCATGGGGGCAGGACCTCGTTGGGCGCCCAGGTCAGCTGCACCGGCGATGTGCAAGGTGCTGCCTCCGGCGCTCCATCCGCACGCCGACTGGACTCACTCATTTCGGAGGCGGGGTTGGGCGGGGAGGGCATGTCGGCAGGGGCACGCAGCAACAGCGGCGGCAGCGCCAGCGGTGCCTTCGAGAGCTCCCACCCCTTCAGTCCGGTGCTGGACTCGGAACCCCTGCAGAGTGTCCCTGCCCCTGCACAGCCGCGTGCTGGTCAGCTGCTGAACCACCATCACAACCAGCAGCAGGCGTGGGGCGTGAAGGGGCCAGGCTCCCAGCGGGCATCCAAGTCGGGCCCGGTGGTTTCCCGCAGGAGCTCCCGCGATTCAAACGCAAGCGGTGGAACCGAGGCCGTAGCGGAAGCCGCCATGGGTATGGCTCCCCCACGCCGCCAGAGCAGCTCTCGGGGCGCTGGCTCTGGTGCCGGCGCGCAACAGCCGCACCACCAGCAACCAGCAGCTCTTGCCTCTACGCCCCACGGCGGTCGGAACGTCCGGTTCGTGTCCTCCACAGGCCAGGACGACCCCGCATCGGCCCACACAGGAGCCCCTTCAGGCCCCTCAACGCTACCCCAGCTATTCTCCATGCCTGACGGCCGGCCTCCACGGGGCCCCCTGCCGCCCACCAACCGCCGCGCAAGCGACGGCCTATCAGCCGCGCCCGGCGCACCGCACCACCACCTCCCCAGCCAGCCAGGCCAGCCACCCCATTCAGTACCATCCCCTCCTGCCGCAATATCCTCCCCCAGCGCCCTAGGACCCTCTTACCTCACCCCGGAAGAGGAGGCCTTGCTGCTGCCTACCCGAGGGGGCCGTGGCCCCCCTAGTCAAGGCCCCAGCCGGGAGGCTAGCCTCGGAGCGAGCGCTGGGAGTGGCGCCCTGAGGACAGAGCGGTCAGCGGACAGCACCGTGCAGGCACAAGGGGGGTCAACGGCTGCAGGAGGCGGACAGGGTAGCAGGGGCCCGAGCGGAAGCGGCGGGTTGCGGCCTCCGCCTAACGGCCTCGCGCAGCACCTGGCGTCACCGGAGGGAGCTCCTGGGAAGGACACAGGCGGCAGCGGCGGCGCGGGAGGGGAAGGCAGGGGCCGGGACAGTGCGAGAGGCAGCGGCAGGGCAGCGGGAACGAGAGCGGGTTCGGGGCAGGGGCAGGGGCATGCAGGCGGCGGCGGCGGCAGCAGCAGCAATAGCAGCAGGGCATTGCGGCGGGCGCACGAGCTCAGCCCCATCAGCCTTGGCGACCCGGAGCTGCGTGACGCGTTGGCACGTGCCGCCGTACAGGTGGGCCGGGTGTGCAATGCGAGCTCAGGGAACGTTCTGCGCCTGCTGCGCTCAAGTGATTAACCCGGCTGAACACAAAGCCTTGAAGTTGTAGAGCGGAACGTGGTCTTGGCGGAGTTGTTGACATGTCCGGCTTCGGCTCCAGCGGCATGGCAAACAGAGCTCGTGCGACTGCACCCGCGAACGCACCTGGTGTACTCACCTCGTAAGGTCCCGTAAAGAGTACGCTGGGGCATGCCAGCCCGGCCGATTTGACGCCGCGAAATGCTCCTAAGTTGTGCCTACCGACCCCCCGCAAAAGCGACAGTAAAACAGAGTGCAACGCACCTGAGGCAAGCCAGAGCGGAAGGAGGCATACGGGACAAAAGGGAAAGAAAGGGATGGTGAGCTGCGGTGGAGAAAAAGCGGAACGAACAGGGCAAGCAAATGCAACGTGATTGTGCTTGCGTGTTTGTTCTGCGTGTTTGCATGTTTTCTGTACGTCCTCACGTGTGCCCTTGTTCTTGTGCGCAACCATCCTGGTGCAGAACTCCGTACAGCTGGCGACGGGCGGGCAGCTGCCGGACTCCGACTGGGGCTACAGCCGCATCCTGGCGCAGCACCAGCAGCAGCAGCACCAGCAGCAGCAGGCGCGCTCCGCACACCAGTCACCAGGGGGGCCCGGGCACAGCCCCGGCAACGGCGGCGCAGCCTCCCCCCCTGGCAGTGGGCCCGACAGCGGCCCCAACAGCGGCAGCGGTCCGCAGGGCTTCCGCTCTGTGCCCGTGTCCCCCCATGCCGTGTCCGGCTCGCCCCGGGGAGGTGCCTCTGGGCCGGTGGCGGTAGGCAAGCCGCCCCTGCCACGGCAGCCGCTGCTGACCCCCAGCCGCAGCCTGCGCAGCGTGCTTAAGCACGCGGGCTCGGGGCCGGGTGGCACGATCACGGTTTCGGGAGGCGAGCTGGCCGGAGGGGGCGAGGGGCTGGAGGGGGATGCCGGGGCCGATGGAGGCGGTGGAAGCGTGGGGACGGGGGTGGCGGCGGCGGCGCTGCCGTCGGGCCCGGTGCCTCTGACGGCGCAGCACCTGGCGGCCCAGATGCTGCTGACGGGGGGCATGAGCCGCCGCTCACTGGGCCCCGGGCACCTGCAGCCGCGCGGCAGCCACGCCAGCGTCGCGTCCACCGCGGCGGGGGAGGCGGGCGGGGGCGGCCCCGCTGCACCGGAATCCCCGCGGCCGTCGCTCCTGGGGCCACCTTTCGTCGCCGGCACCATCGGCGGCGGCGGGGGAGGCAGCGTGGCGTCCGTGGGGACGGTGAACGCGCGGGGGCTGGTGGCGGGCGGAGGTGGGGTCGACGGGGAGGGCGCGGTGCTGGACATTGAGGGGGCGGAGAGCGTGGACGTCCGGATACACTGCCTCACGTACAACATGGGTGGCGCGACGCCGCCGCCCGGGGCGCTGCCGGAGAGCCTGTGGACGGGCAGCACGCTGTCCAGCGACACGGACCTGGCGGACGTGTACGTGGTGGCCACGCAGGTGGGAACGGGCAACCCTGTGCATAGGATGCGGTGGAGCGGTACCGTGGTACGTGGTGCATTTCGTGGGTTGTTTGGGATGGCACGTGTTCGCTGTTGGCTTCTAGGCCGTGGTCCTGCTGATGCCGCGGCGGAACGGGAACGGCCTGCGCGGCTGTCATGAAGCTGCCACATGTTGCATGTCCACGTGGACGGGCAGCACGCTGTCCAGCGACACGGACCTGGCGGATGTATTCTGCCAAGCTAATGACAAAAGGATGTGGCGGATGTGTACGTGGTGGCCACGCAGGTGGGCGGCAAGCTGCGTCGTACCTCCGTTGGGAGGGTCGGGAACGCGTCCTTTGACCCGCTGCCCTACGCACAACGCACTTCCGTCTGCCAAGCCGACTTAACTTTGACTCCGCAGACTGCGAAATTGCGTTGCACGTTGACCATGGCGCTGCCGCCTGCTGTCTGTCCTGCCCACGTGTCGGTACCCCGCAGGAGAGCGGCCCGCTGTCGGACTGGGAGGCGGCGGTGGCGGGCGCGCTGGGGCGGCGCTACGTGCGGGTGGCGGCGGAGAGCCTCATGTCCATCGCCATCCTGGTGTACGCGCTCAAGCCGCTGGCGCCGCACATCACACAGGCAGGTGTATGCGCGAAGAAGGAAGGATGAGTACTTACTGTGCGTGGCGCATGCACGGAGACATGCCAGGAGCTGGCATGTGTGACTGTCATGCATCGGCCCCCTGGGTCGCCGCCCGATCAGAGTCAGCTACCGATGTCAGGAAGTAGGTTTGTTGAAAGGTCGCTCCTCCCGTCCGCTGTATCCTGGCCATGCACTCGGAGCCTGGTGACTGAACCGCAGTTGAGGGCACACACTTTCAGTCCGTACTGAAGCGTTACCTCCTTGCCATCCTTTACAGGTTCGCACCAGCTCCGTGGCCACGGGCGTGGGCAACGTGTTGGGCAACAAGGGGGGCGTGGCGGTCACCTTCAACCTGGCGGGGGCGCAGGTGGGCGGGAACGGAGGGAGGTGGGGCTTCCAACAGGAGGAACATGGCATGTCCCAGGGGCGGGGCGTCGAGTGAGTGTCAGGGAGGGCCAAGTGCAAAGGAACCCGCAGCCAAGCAACACTTCTTTCTCTGGCCCATCCTCTCCCCATACCCCAGGTGCTGCTGGTGGGCGCCCACTTCGCCGCCCACGACCAGTATGTGGAGCGACGCAACGCCGACTTCCACCGCATATGCGCCGGCCTCTTCGCGCCGCCCTCCGCCGCCTCCCCCGCGACCTCCGCCGCCGCCGCCGCCGCTGCTGGCGGCGGCGGCGGCGGCTCCCGCACCGAGACCCCCGAGCGCGGCCGCCCGCCTGCCGCCGGCGAGCAGGTGCCGCTGGGGCTGCTGGCGGCGGACAGCGGCGGCAGCAGCAGCCAGCGGCGTATCAGTGTGGACTCGACGCGCAGCGGAGACCCCGGCGGCGGTAGTGGCCACAGCAGCCGCAATGCGACGCCGGGGAAGCGCTCGACGGTGGGGCCGTCAGGGCTGGGGCTGCGTCACCCGGGGACTGATAACAACCTGAGCAGGTTCAGCAGGGGCGCGACGCTGCCGGGGGCAGCCGGCGGCAGCTCCGCCCCGCCCGACGGTGCGTCTTCCGCCGCCGAGGGCGAGGAGGACGGCGCCGCCGCCGCCTTGGCCGCTGGCCGGGCCAGCGGCGGGGGCCTGACGCGGGGGCGGTCACGTGCGCCGTCGTTTGCTGTGGGGGGCCTGGGGAGCGAAGGAGAGGGGGAAGGAGGTGCAGGAGGAGGGGGAGGAGGCGCGGGCAGTCTGCTGTCCCGCGGGCTGTCGCGCACACTGAGTGGGGCGTCCAACGCGTCTTCGGCCGTGAGCACCTTCTCGGTGAGTGCTGAGCGGGGGTGGTGGTCTTGGATACGGCACGGGTTGCAGCACCGCGCTTAGTTGCAGCCGAACGGCACGCCACAGACCCGATGCGGCCTTCACCTGTCCAGGACCCCCGCACCCTTCCGCACGTCCTGCTCCTCGCCCGCGCCTGACCCCTCTTCCCCTGCTGGCATGCTGACGCCCCTTCCTTCGCTCACCCCTCCTCCTCTGCCCCTCCTCCC
>VFQN01003098.1_pt1 | contig 24481 bp, 22 predicted proteins | sample 3512371 | NCBI WGS metagenome assembly VFQN01 (sample SAMN10412370, study PRJNA504923) | tailings metagenome | isolation source: Replicate 2 from Balatoc abandoned mine | place: Philippines: Itogon, Benguet | collected 2017-08-28 | reverse complement strand
GATCAAGGGTGCCCGCCAGGAAGGCGCGGATATCCGACGGCCGAGCATTGAGGTGCGTGACCAGAGCCGTCGCATCGTAACCATTTCGGGTCAACGTCGGTTCGAGATCGTCGATGGCGCGGGACAGGACCTGCTCGACGATTTCGGCGGTAACCGGCTTGGCGCCGAGGCGAAAGCCCTGCTCGAATGCGAGGGTGAGATGCATCTCGATCTGAAGCGGCGTGCGCAAACGTTCGGCGATGAGGTCGATGGCTTCTTCCTCGAGGAGTTCGCCAACCTTTACGCCTTCGGCCGCACAGGCGCCAAGCAGCCAGGCAACATAGTCGCGGCGCGCGGAGCCGATCCCCTCGTAGTCAAAAATGGTCGTGCGGTAGCCAATCTCCTCCATTTGCGGCCGGCGCAGATCATTGCGCAACCGGGGATGCCCGACAAGAAGTACGGAAAGGAGCACGCCGGCGTCGGCGACCACCTCCATCAGTCGCTTCAGGCCGGTTAAGGTCTTGTGGTGCAGGTCATGGGCCTCGTCGACCACGAGGACGATCGGCCGTTTGCCTTTTTTCATGATGTCGCGCAGGTCGCGCTCCCGGCGCTCGGCCTGCTTGGGGATCTTGACCTGCGCACGATCGCCGGGAGACAAGTCGTAGAACAGGGCTTCAATGAGCGATGGCAGCGAAGTGCGCCGCTTGTCGACCGCCAGCGATTTGGCGAGTGCGACCTTGCCGGCTTTGGTGAGTTCGGCCTCGATGCGGCGCAAAAGGTGGGTTTTCCCCGAACCGACCAGGCCGGAGACCACGACAAGCCGACCGGTCTGGACGGCCGCACACACCTCGCGGATGATCGTGCGCTGATGCTCGGTCTCAAAGTTGCCGGCCCCTTGGAAAGGCCGGTCGAGGCCGTAACTGGATTGAACGTCAGCGAGCATCATTCTTCCTTTCTTCGCGCCTGGAAGCGTTCGCGGATACGGGCCGCGATCATCTTTTTGTCGAGTGTTTCTCCAAGCAGTTCATTGATGAAGGCGCGGTCACCGGCATTCATCGCGCCGATCGGCCGGCCGAGCTGGTCGGCGATGGCCCCACGGGCTGCGAGGCCATTTGGATAAGCGGTCTCTATTGCGGGTTCCGGAAACGGTGTCCGCCGTACACTCAGCCCAGCCGTGGTCGGGGGCAGCGAAGGCAATGGACGATCCCCGCCGGTGACCGCGGCGCGGGGGAGCCCAAGTTGGTCTGCCAGGCGCACCACCTTGTCGAGCCGCTCTTCGAGCTTGCTCTTCTGGTATTTGCGATAGCGAAAGAGGGGAACCGCCCCGCGCGAAGGTTGGAATGGACCGAAGCGCTTGCCCTCATGCTCGACGAACAGTTCCTGATCGAACAGGCCCCAGAGCAAGGTCACCGTTTCGCCGGCAAGTTCGGGCTCGACCTCATAGGATGCGCCTTCGACCGATACGGTCGCGTCTCCAGCAACCGTCCGTCGTTCCGGTTCGCGCGCAAAGGCGCAGAACCGCTCCCAGGAGCACATCGCCCGCACCCCGTCAGGAGGAAGATGCCGCAGCCAATCCTCGATGCGTGCATGAGACTCTGTGCGATGGTCGCCGTTATTGTAGGTGACCAAGGCGCGCCTGAGCCAAAGGTTGGCTTCCTCTTCGTCCTTCGGCTTGTGGAAATGATAGAGGGTCTCGTGCACTTCCTTGATCGTGCGAAACGGCCGCTCGACCTTGCCTTTCGCTCGCGCCGGCGTGCGCCGCTCGCTGTCCGACGGGGGCATATGCGTGAGAACCCGGACACCAAGGCTACCCATGACGGACTGGAAAACGCGCGAGCGGCTCACCGGCCCGTTATCCATATGGATGGTCGTTGGAATCCCCTGAAGCGGCAGTTCCGGTTCAGGCTTGGCGGCGAAGGCATTGTAGAGAAAGCGCAAGGCGGACTCCGCGTCCTCGCCGTAGACGGAGCGGTATTCCTGATAGCTCGCGCCGGAGCGATCATCGACCACGGAGAACAGCATCAGCGTCGGCCGGCCGCGCCCTTCCTCGACCCAAAGCGGCGCTTCCACCTGCTTCAGGTCGGACGGGCTCATGTCGAAGTGCCAGAGTTCGTTGGAACGCCGCGCCTGGAATCGGACGGCAGCCACCGGGCGGGTGACGCGCGCATAATCCAGGCCGGAAACACGCAGCAGCCGATCGACCGTTGCGCGTTTCAAGATGCCGGGCGGTGCACGGACCAGGCCATCGGGCGTCACCACGCCGTCTTCCTCAAGCAGCTTGATGGCGCGCGCCGTGGAGATATGCCGCCCCTTCCGGTTCGCCGTTCTGATCTTCAGGGCCGCGATGATTTCGGCATAGGTTTCCATCTCCGGCTGCGGGGCGATCCGGGAGGTTCCGTGATCGGCGCGCCGTACGGATTTCGGGCGGTTCAACTCCCGCAGCGCCCGATACAGGGTCCAGATCGAGATGCCGTAGGCATCGGCGGCACGAGCAACAATCTCGGTACGGCCTGGATCACGGGGAGAAAGCAGCGACAATCGGCGTCGAAGATCGACAAGAGCCTCTCCGGGCGGCCGCTTTCTCCGCTCAGCCATGGACGTCCTCGGATTCCACTGTTTTGGGAGAGCCACCCTTCTTGCCGATATGACGATAGAGGGTTGCAACAGAAACCCCCATGCGCTGCGCAATATTGCGTACCGGTATGCTGCCTTCCTTCATCAGGGCGCGCGCCGCGGCAATATCGCCCGGGCGCATCGCGGGCGGGCGGCCACCCTTGCGGCCACGTTGCCGCGCCTCGACCAGTCCAGCCGTCGTGCGTTCGCGGATCAGAGCACGTTCGAACTGGGCGATCGCACCGAAGACATGGAAGGTCAGCATGCCGCCCGGCGTCGTCGTATCAATGCTCTCGGTCAAGGACACGAGCCCGATCTTCGCGCGCTCCAACTCTTCCGCCGTCGCGATGAGCTTCTTTAGCGATCGCGCCAACCGATCGAGTTTCCAGACAACGAGCGTGTCACCAGTGCGAAGCACGTCGGAGAGAATTCGGCCCAATTCCGGGCGGTCATCGCGAGCGCCTGACCCGCGCTCGGTAAACACCTTCTCGCAACCGGCGCGTCTCAGCGCCTCAAGCTGAAGCTCCGGATTTTGATCGATCGTGCTGACCCTGGCGTACCCGACCCGCATAGCCATCCAAATGTTCTTGAAAGTCGTTGGACACATAGCATTTTGCGACAACCGTTTCTATAACAGTTTTGAGAAGATTCCATCGCGCCATTCAAGGGGCGTGACGGCATGCGCTATGGCATGCTCAAAAACCCTCGTTTATGACAAACGATCCATGGAAACCAACTATGTGTCTGACGGCCGAATATTCGCGACATGGAGCAGGGAACCTTACGCATCGAAAATCGGGCGGTCCCCGATCTTGTCCCCCTTGTATGGGATACTCCGGGAATTGAGGCGGCGATACCAAAGGATGCGGTCGGCCAGGCCGTTACCATGTTCGAGCCGCAGGAATGCGCCAACTACTTCAAATCTTGCGGATATGACCCCGAGTAATGTGGACGTGCTCTAGGTCACCCAGAGGGGCGCTCGCATCGAGTATAACCTTAAGCGCGATTGCTTCCGGTGAACCATCCTCCATATGTACGGGATGTACAGCCCACACAGACTTTTCGAGAACCACATTCTCAACAGAAACCTCATAAAGCCTACCCGACGCGAGCTCATCGAGGACAGTGCTCCTCATCACGATCGAAATGCCGAGACCAGCTCGAACTGCATGCTTCACAGCCTCAGTGCTCCCGACATTGAATGAGATTGGGAATTGCTCTGCCGCTTGGCCGAAGGCCTCGCGGAGCACGGATCCGGTACCGGTTCCACGTTCTCCGCCAATGAGGGACTCTTGAAATAACTCTGCCGCTTCAATTGTTTTTCGCGTCCTCCAATTATGCTGTGGGGATACGATTATTACCAGCTTTTCCTTCCGCCAAAGGCGGGCTTGATATCCTTTTCGATCGTCCCACCATTCGGTAAAGGCTAGATCAATCTCCTTCCTCAAGAGCTTTTCGATGATTTCAGGATTTGAGGCAACGGCCACCTCAGGTGGCCGGCCTTGAGCATCCTGTAAACGCTTCAAGTGGACTGGCAAAATATAGGTACCGATGTTAGTACTGGCACCCAACGTAATCCGGCCGCTGTGCAGGCGGTCCAGAGATCTCTTCGTGACGGTCAAAAGGCTGCGTGCGAATGGCAAGAATACGAGCCCTTGCCGAGTCGGCACACACTTGTCCTTCCTCCTCTCGACCAGCCGCACCCCTAGTATATCCTCCAATCGTTTCACATTATGTGAGACAGTCGGTTGGGATATCTGAAGCCGTCGCGACGCCTCGTGAAAGCTGCCAGTTTCGATTACCTCTATGAATGCTGCGACATGCGAAAGGCTAAACATTACTTTCTCTAATCAAGGAATTAGTTGAACCTCGTTAATTGCCGCACGAGGTCTTCGGCCTTGGACAAAATCTATAATGTTGTCAGCAGCCTCGTGCTCGATAGCCAAACGCGACTTCGCCACTGCTGAGCCTATGTGGGGTGTCAAGATCGAATCATGTTCGCGATTGAGGAGACCCCCGTGGACCTTGTCAGGCCGGTCGGGTCTGGCCCAGTCCTCCATCTCATAAACATCAGCGGCGTAGCCTCCCAAGCGCCCCGCCTGCAATGCAGCGACAACAGCCTCTTCATCAACCACGCTTCCGCGTGCAGGATTAATAAGAAGTGCTCCTTTGGGCATTTTGGCGAGTTGTTCAGCGCCGAGGAGATGCTTCGTTTCGGCCGAAAGCGGGAGTGCACACACAAGAAAGGTAGACGACGAGATCAACTGGTCAAATTCAAGAGGCTTTACGTTCAGTCTGATCTCATCGGCTTTGTCCAGGGATTGACGATCCCAGTACGACACAATGGCGCCGAAGGTACTTAGGCGCTGTGCTATAGCTTTTCCGATCGCTCCCATCCCTAAAATGCCGATTGCTGTGCCCTGCAGCCCAAGGCCGTAAAACCGAGGGCGCCAACCTTTGTAATCCCTCCTGACGCTCTTGTCGCCTGGCAGAATGTGCCGCCCAAGAGCAATCATCAGACCGATTGTAAGTTCGGCTGTCGGGTCAGTGAGAAGATCGGACACTATCGTGACGTGGACTCCACGCTGCGTGCAGGCTTCGATGTCGAAGTTATCGAAGCCTTTCAGCGCACATGCCACAAGTTGAAGATCGGGAGCGTGCGCGAGTACAGACGCGTCGATCATGTCCGGCATGAACGCCATCATCGCCTTGGCGTCGCTCAATTCTGCGAGCAGTTTCTCGCGGGGCCATGTATCATCAGTATCGTTGCAAACTAAACGAGCGTGGGGAGATAGCTTTGAGATAATCTCCTCGTGGACGCGATGGGTGATTACTACCTTTGGGAGCATTTAATTTATCCTTCTATTGCAGCTGGCGGCGGAGGAGAGCGCCGACCTGGTCAACGATGGTGACCATCAGAAGGACAACGAGCATGATCGCAAGAACCTCCTGATAATTCATGATCCGGAGGGATGTCATCAACTCGAAACCGATACCACCAGCTCCCACAGTGCCCAGGATTGTCGAGGCGCGGAAGTTGTACTCCCACCGATAGATGGTCACATCGGCCAATTGCGGTAGAACTTGTGGCAAGATCGCCCGCGTCACGATCTGGAACGGCGACGCACCAGCTGCGCGTGCGGCTTCTATAGGCGCATTATCGCAATGCTCGATCGCCTCCGCAAAGAACTTGCCCACCATGCCAACCGAGTGAAGACCAAGAGCCAGCACGCCTGGGAGCGCTCCAAATCCCACTGCCGCCACGAAGACGATGCCCATAATCAGCTCCGGGATCGACCGTAGACCATTCAACAATCCACGCGAGATCATATAGATGACAGCGTTGGGTGCTGTTTTCCCTGAGGCGAAAAAGCCAACTGGAAGTGATATCAGTACCGCGATCGCAGTCCCAGCTATACTCATCGCCAGAGTGTCGATGAGAGGGCTGATCCACTCCAAGCCTCGGTTGAAATCCGGGGGAAACATTTCCGTACCGAGCTGCCAGAGCGCAGGAAACCCAGATCCCAGACGCTCCAGATCAAGAAGACCGGAGTGATAACTGCTAACAATGATCACACACGCAATTGCCAACGCGATCACGCCAGCTCTGGTCCAAGCTTTGTTTTGATGTTGAAGGATAGAGTCGTAGTCGGCCGACGGCTGTGTCATCACATATCCTGGAAGAAAGGACGCAGGCCAGCGCCTGCGTCGAAAGGTGAGAAACTGTCTCGAACGCGCCTTACTGACTCAGGTCCAAGTTCAGCACTTTACCGAGCTCACGGACGACGTCGTAGGCTTTGTCATCGATCGGAGCGAACCCATCGGCTTTGAAGGATGCCAATACCTTTTCGTCTTTAAGGTCGATGAAGGCTTTGGTGATCGCCTCTTTCAACGAAGTGTCAAGATCCGACCGCATGGTCCAGGGGTACTGCGGGAACGGATCGGACTCGGCGAGGGCGATAACTTTCTTAGGATCAATGGTGCCACGAGCGACCATTGAATTGTAGATGGGCAACGAAAGTCCGCCAATCTGAGCATTGCCATTCTGCACTGCAATAGCCACGGCATCATGCGACCCTACGAAGTTCTCGCTATAGTCTTTTCCAGCCTCAACTCCGGCCTTAAGCAGCATAGATTTCGGGATAAGGTGGCTTGAGGTGGAAGCCACGTCCCCAAACGCGACCTTTTTCCCTTTTGCATCTTCAAGGCTTTCGATGCCAGCCTCTGCATTGGCGACAACTACAGCGCGATAGGTAGTTTCGCCATCCTTCATAAGTGCTGCGAAAGGCTCGATATCAGCCTTGGTTTTCGCGAGCGTGTAAGAGAGCGGCCCGAAATAAGCCAACTCAAGCCGGCCGAAACGCATCGCTTCGATCATTGACGAGTAGTCGGTCGTTACGATCAGTTCAATCTCCCGACCGAGTGTCTTCTCAAGATACTCCTCGAGAGGACGATTGTTTTTGATGACAGTGGCGGCGTTCTCGTCCGGTAGCAACGCGACGCGCAATGTCTCTGGATTTGAGCCAGCATGCGCCAACGAACTCCAGCCAAGAACGGCGAGGAATGCGAGGGACAGAAGCTTCTTCATAATGCGGCCTCCATGGCAGCTAAAGGTTGATCATACTCGTAGTTGGACAAATCTTGTGTTGTGGTCGGATTTCTTGGGGCGCTGCGGTAGATCGACGCACACATTTGATCGGTCAGTTCGTCGACAGCGGCGTCCGCAACCACTTCCCCGTCGCGCATAGCAATGACCCGGTCGCCGAACCGGCGAGCTAGATCGATCTGATGAAGGCTGATCACAGCAGTGATGCCGTCGGCTGTGCATATTTCGCGAAGCTGCGACAGGACCTCGACAGCCGTTTCAGGGTCCAGACTTGCAACGGGCTCATCTGCAAGGACCAGTTGGGGCTTCTGGACCAGCGCGCGCGCAATGCCCACCCGTTGCTGCTGACCGCCGGATAGTTGATCCGCCCTGACGAGAGCCTTATCAAGAAGGCCTACGCGTTCAAGGCATTCCAACCCCAGCCTTCGATCCGAACGCGGCATAGGGAACAACGTACGCCAGCCAGAGTGGTAGCCCAGGCGGCCCGTCATGACGTTGTCGAGCGCGCTCAAGCGCCCTATGAGTTGGTGCTGCTGGAATATCATCCCAGTTCGCCTTCGGTGAATGCGAAGCTTAGTTTCCGCATCCAGAGCACCAATATCGTTAGAAGTGATCGAACCAGACGTCGGCGCAACCAAGCCGTTGAGTGTCCGGATGAGGGTAGATTTGCCTGCGCCGGATCTACCGAGGAGCACGACGAACTGACCCTGGTTGAACGTCAATGTCGTTGTCTTCAAAGCTTGGGTGCCGTTGGCATAGGTCACGGCAACTCCGTTCAGAGTCAGCATCACAATAATCCTGATCGTTAGTGGTGCATCGATTGAATATTTGCATCACTATGGGCGACATATGACGTCCGTTTATCAGGCTCGTGAAACTTCAATGACAGCACTTAAACTCAGCTCTACCTCCTCGCGTAGCTGCGATGGAGAAATTTCACCCAGAGCCGCCTGATCATGACGGCCCGGTCCCAATTCTACACCACCTTGACGGATGCTATCCCATATTCGGCCAGATAAACCGGCCCTTCTCCAGCCGCCGGGTAAAAAGGCAGGCGCCCAGACCATCATGCCAGATGATCTTCAAAATATCCGATCTGCGGCCCCTGAAGACGAAGAGATGCCCTGACAACGGATCATGCTGCAGAACCTCCTGCACCCGAAGCGCCAAGGAGGGAAAGCCACAGCGCATGTCCGTATATCCGCGCCTTCCTGGCGGGCACCCTTGATCCCGAATATTCCCGTCAGCTGACCGAGCAACTACGACAGGCAGGCGTCCCGGTTTGACCATGCCGTCGCTGGCAATTAATCTGAGCACGTGGCGGATGTTTGCAAGCAGACCCGGATGTTTGCGAGCACATTGGCAAAGAGCGTGAGCACGACGCCCGCTCCATTGTCAGATAATTCGAGCAGAAAATGCCGATGTTTGCGAGCAGAGGCGCTTATGTTGGCAAGCCGCTACAGGTAAGGTTGATGTGCTCCCATCCGAGGGGCGAGACATGGGCCAGCAGATCGGGCAATAGCAATTTTCCCTCGCGTTTCTGGTTGGCGACGACTTCGCCCAGCTTCATGGTGTTCCAGAAGATGATGATCGCAGCGAGCAGGTTCATGCCGGCGATCCGGTAATGCTGGCCTTCGGCGGAACGGTCGCGGATTTCACCCCGGCGATGGAAGCTGATTGCCCGCTTCAGCGCATGATGCGCTTCGCCCTTGTTGAGCCCGATCTGGGCGCGGCGTTGCAGATCGGCGTCCAGAATCCAGTCGATCATGAACAGGGTTCGCTCGACGCGGCCGACCTCGCGCAAAGCCGTGGCAAGTTCGTTCTGCCGCGGATAGGCATCGGTACATTATTGGGACACAGATATACGGTAGACAGGCTCTACCTACGCAGATCCTGAACGCCGAGTTCCTTCCACATCCACTCGAAACTATAGGTTGCCATTGGATCGGCAGGGTCCGGCTGGCTTGCGGACTGGTTTTCGAGATATTTGAGCCATTCGGAGACCTTCTGCCGACCAGCGGCTGACTTTGCAGCCTGTCGTGGCGTTTTGTTGCCGAGCATGCCGACCGGCTGATCAAGCGTTTCACGATATTGCCGGTCCATGAACTGGTGGACGACCTGCTCGGCAATTTCGGGCGGGACTTCGGAAGCCGCTTCTCCATGTTCGCGTGGCGGCCGCTCGGCCATCATCTGCTCAATGGTTCGGATGTCTGTCAGGGGCGTGCGGACGAGATCGCCGAGCGCCTTACGGATCAGGACTGTTCCCTTCTGCGCCCGCGCGGTGGAGTTGGTTGACAGATGTAGAAACCGCCCCTTTAGCTCCACATTACCCAACACGCGCTGACCGTTATCCATGGTGGCGTCGAAGGAAAGCCCGTCGGCCTGTTCCACCTTCTTTCCGCCCTTCGGCTTGTCCTCGAGCCAGTTCCAGAACTTTGCGTTCTCCTGCGCCATCGCCGAAATGGCGTTCACCCGCGTGGCGATATCCTTCTGCGTCACGCCATTGGCCAGCGGAAACCTGACATTATGGAACATGAGGTCGTCGCCGTCCGAGTTCTGCATCGGCGGCAGCCCCATGGCTCGATCGAGCGTGTCGAACAGCCATGAGAGCGTGAACATGGAAGCGACCGACTGCAGGTCTTCGTCTGCGATGGCAGGGAGCTTCTTTGCGCCCTTCTTTCCAAATACCTGCCGCAGACCGTCGAACAGCGCGTCGGTGGCCTGGGGCGTATAAGGCAGCAGCCCGCCGGCGAAAATGTTCTTGCCAATGAGCGGAACAATACGAGCGGCGATCCTGTCCCATTGCTTCAGGGTCTGCGTTGCCGTGCCCTCGCTAACGGTTATCGCCTCGCCGCCGCGGATGAGATCACGCGCCATGAGTGATTTGCCGGGCACGATGTTGCTGACCTCGTAGAGGCTCATGGTCGATGTCCGAAGCGCCTTCATATAGGCTTTCGTCTGTGCGCCCTCCTTCCAGCCGCGACGTTTGAGATATTCGTCGACTATATTGACGCCCTGGACATCGAACTCCTGCGTCAGGAAATCCTCGAACGCGCACCCCCACAGCGTCATGGCCCAGTCGTTGCCGAGAATTTCGGCAAGGTCATCGAACTCCATGTCTCCGGCCTTGAGCACCGGGCCGAAGTGATCGTCGAACACCTCCTCAAAACACCCACACCACTCATCGCGGGCCAGGAACTTCATCAACCCCTTGAGATCATGGCTGGCTGGCATTGTCGGTCTCCAGGTTCTGGCGATATTCGGCGACGATACGCGAGACTGTTGGCTCGCTGACGTCATACAGCCTCGCCATCTCGGCGCCGCTCTTGCGGCCGGACAGGACGCTTTCGGCGATTTCGCGCCGTTTCTTCGGATCAAGCTTTCTGCGGCGTCCGCCGATCCTGCCTTCGGCGCGGGCCTGCGCGAGCCCGGCCGTGGTCCGCTCCCGGATCATGGCGCGCTCGAACTCGGCAAAGGATCCCACCATCTGCATCATCATACGGCCGGCCGCCGTCGTCGTGTCGATCGCCTCGGTCAATGAACAAAACCCCGCACCGGCACTGGTGATCCTGTCCATCAGGTGGAGAACATCCTTCAGCGAGCGCGACAGGCGATCGAGCTTCCAGACGACGACGGTGTCGCCATCACGCAACTGATTGAGCATGCGGTGAAGCTCGGGACGTTCCCAGCGCCCGCCCGATGCCTTCTCCTCGAAGACGCGTTTGCAACCGGCCTCGGCCAGCGCCCTGGCTTGAACCTTGTTCGACTGTTCGTCGCCTTTGCTCACGCGGGCGTAGCCGATCAGCATGGGCGCCCTTTCAATAATGGTCGTTTGCGGAACTGCGGCAGTCCTGCTGACGAATCAGGATTAAAATCCTTTCATAATCCTCTTTCAATGAGAGGTCGAAAGGCAAGCGGTTTTTGTAAGGAGACAACATGCCCGCCCGCATATCCATGACGAAGAAACAGCGCGATGCGCTGCTGGCATTGCCGGAGACTGAAAACGAGGTCGTTCGCCACTATCCGCTGGACGCTAAAGATCTCACCGCTATAGCCAGTAGCCGCACACCGGAAACCCGCCTGGGCCATGCCCTGCAATTGTGCTGCCTGCGTTATCCCGGCAGGCATCTGCGACGCGGGGAGTTCCTGCCCCCGGTCATGCTGGATTATATTGCCGAGCAGATCGGCGCCGGCACGGAAGCGATCGCCCGCTTCGCTCGGCGTGGCGCGACACGGTACGAGCAACTGGCTGCGATCAAGCAGCATCATGGTTATCGCGACTTCACGAGACCGACTCGTTCGATGCTGAGCGATTGGGCCGAGCAAGAAGCTGTGGGCCTGACGGATGGACGCATCCTTCTCGTACGATTGATCGAGAAAATGCGGGAGGAGAAGATCGTCATCCCCGGTGTCACGGTTGTCGAGCGTCTGGCGGCTTCGGCAATGCATGCGACCGACGGCATGATGGTGACCAGGGTCTGCTCAATGCTCGACGAAGGCCATCGTCATCAGCTGGACGCGCTGCTGGTCGCCAAGACGCATGCCCGTCAGACAAGGCTATCCTGGCTCCGCGAGCCGCCTTCCCGGGTCGGCGCGCGGCCGTTGATCGAGATCCTCGACAAGATCGCTATCGTCCGCTCAACGCTTGACGGTATCGGTACCCTGCCGCCTGCTTTTGGCCCTCGCCTGGCACAGATGGTGAAGGAAGGGCTGCTCTACACCTCTCAGGCTTTCCAGCAGATGGGCGTGAACCGGCGCCACACCGTTATGATCGCCACGCTGCGCGAACTCGAGGCCACATTGACCGACGGTGCCCTTTCGATGTTCCAGTCATTGGTGGCGCGGGCGAATCTGCGCGCCAGAAAGCGGCTCGAAGAGACAATCGCCCTCACCGCTGAGCAGGGCCGCACCCGACTGGCGCGTATCGCCGATGTACTGGAAGCACTCGTCATCTCCGCAAGGGAGGGAGGCGACATCGCTTCCGCCGTGACCGAAATCGCGACCCTCGATACCATCGAAGACGATGCTGCTACCATCCGCCGCTCGCTTCGGCCGGGACGCCCAGACATCATTGGCGAGCTCCCGCGCGAATATCATGTCTTCAGGCAGATCGGTTCCCGCTTTCTGTCGTCTTTTGCGTTCGAGGGCAGCCGCGTCGCCAAACCGTTGCTGGATGCCGTCGCCGTTCTTGCGGAAATCGGCGGAGACAAACGCCGGCGACTGCCTGACACGCTACCACTTGCCCACATCGAGCGGCGCTGGCGGCGACATGTCTTCACAAACGGTTCGATTGACCGCACATGCTACGAGCTTGCGACATACTTCGGCCTGGCGAACGCATTGGCGAGCGGAATCGTATGGGTTCCGACCTCACGTATCCACAGGTCGCTGGATGACCTGCTGGCGAATGACAAGACGGACAGCAACGCGTTGCCGGCACATCCGGACGTCGACGCGGACACATACCTGCACGCACGTGCTTCGACACTGGATACCGCCTTGCTGTCAGTGGCCGAGGGATTGGCGACAAGGGAGCCGATGCTGTTCGCGGGCGGGCGCCTACGCTTTCCAAAGGAACAGCAAGACGACGTGCAGGACGATAGCGCGACCGTCATCGGCGCCCTTTACCGCATGATGCCCCACGTCCGCATCACCGATCTCCTCGATCAGGTCAATCTGTGGACGGGCTTTGCGGAGCATTTTACGCATGTATCGACGGGCCTGCCGCCAACTGACATGCGAGCGTTCATGGCGACCCTGATCGCGGAAGCGACGAATCTCGGCCTGTCCCGAATGGCCGAAGTCAGCGGCGCGGGATCACGGCGTGCTCTCCTGCGCATGCAGATGTGGCATATGCGGGACGAAACCTTCCGCGCCGCTCTTGCCAACCTGACGGACGCCATTCACGCGGAGCCGATCGCCGCCTGGTTCGGCGAAGGCTGGCGCGCATCGGCAGATGGACAAGCATTCTATCTCGGCGGACCGGGCGAGGCAGGCGGCGCCGTCAACGCCCATTACGGGCGGGACCCGATCGTCAAGATCTACACCACGATCACCGACAGATATGCCCCGCTCCATCAGAAGGTTATCGCCGGCACCGCAAGCGAGGCTGTGCATTCCCTGGACGGAATCCTGGGTCATGAGAGCGGCGTCGATATTGCCGCCTTCCATGTCGATGGCGGCGGCGTCTCGGATATCGTCTTCGCCGTCATGCATCTGCTCGGCCTGTCGTTCGAGCCCCGCATCCCGCGCCTCTCGGACCGCAAGCTCTATGCATTCGAACCCAAAGCAAAATACGGTCCTCTCGCGCCCTTGTTCGGCAATCGGCTGAACCCGCAGCTGATCCGCGCGCACTGGGACGAAATCCAGAGAGTGATCCATGCGCTGCGGCACAAGGTCGTCACGCCATCATTGATCCTGAGGAAGCTCTCGGCGTATCGGCAACAGAACAGTCTTGCCACTGCATTGCGCGAGATCGGCCGGATCGAGCGTACGCTGTTCACCCTGCGCTGGTTCGAAGATCCTGATCTGCGCAGGCTCGTCACGACGGAACTCAACAAGGGGGAGGCGCGGAACTCCCTCTCCAGAGCGGTCGCCTTCCATCGTCTGGGGCGTTTCCGTGACCGCGGTCACGAAAACCAGTCAAGCAGAGCCGCCGCCCTCAACCTCGTCACGGCCGCCATTATCCTGTTCAACTGCCGCTACCTCGGACGGATACTGAAGGAAACGAGGGCACGGGGAGCGAAGATTGAAGACACGATCACGGCCCGCCTCTCACCGCTGGGCTGGGACCATATCAACATCACCGGCGACTACATCTGGTCCGAAACCTTGCCGCTCGACACAGACGGATATCTACCCCTGCACAACAGTCCAGCATGACGCCATGCCTACCGTACATCTGTGTCCCAATAATGTACCGGTGCCCGGATAGGAGGCGAGCTTGCGCAGTATCTGGCTGGGCGCGATGCTTCCGGCCGCAATAGTGGCGGCGATGCGCAGGATGTCGGGCCAGTTGCGCTCGATCATGGCCTGGTTGATCTTGCCGCCGATCAAGGCCCGCAAGTGCGCCGGGGCGGCCGATGGATTGAACGCATAGAGTCGCTTGGACGGCAGATCCCGGATGCGAGGGGCAAACCGGTAGCCGAGAATGGCGCATGCGGCAAAGACGTGATCGGTGAAGCCGCCCGTGTCGGTGAACTGCTCGCGGATATGGCGGCCAGCGTCATTCAGGCCTAATCGGCCCGAAGCTGCGATTTTGGCCAACTCGCAGAACAATTAAAGAACTTTACGGCTTACTCTGCGCGTGAAGAATCATGGCGACTTGTTCAGCGGCAAATTTGAAGCCTCTGCGGTCGGGAATTCGCTCGGCGGAGATCGGATAGCGTGGCCGCTTGGGATCGATGCCGGTAATCTGGAACCGCTCGCTGCCGGTGCGGAACTCGCGGCCGAAGTCGGAAGGCTGCAAGCCGTAGTGTTCGGCCAGGAACTCGAACCTGTCCTGTTCGAGATTGAATGCCGTACCATCGGAGGCGGGAACGCTGACACGGAATACGAGCTCGAAGGCGAAGCCGGTGTCCATGCCGCGCCATCCGGCGCTCTCGGCTACCAGGCCATGGTTGGCGGCGACCTTCTGGCAGGCCTCGAGCATGTGGGTCTGGATTTCCTCGCATGCCGCTGGCGTAAGCCGGGTTACGATCTTACCCTTTGTCATCCGATTTTAAGTAATTGATAAACGGTGCCGCGCGAGATGCCGCGATCACGGGCGATTTGCGTCGGACCGTGCCCCTGTTTCAGCCTTTGTCGGATCTCGTTGCGGTCGATTTTCGGTGGCCGGCCCTTGTAGATTCCGCGCTTCTTGGCAGCCACGATCCCCTCGGCCTGGCGCTCGCGCCGCAGATTGGTCTCGAATTCGGCAAACACCCCGAGCATGTCGAAGAATGCCTTGCCGGCGGGCGTCGAGGTATCGACGGGTTGCTCCGTTGCGAAGAGATGGGCGGCCTTCACGTTGAGGCGATCGACGATCACCTGAAGGTCGTGCAGAGAGCGAGCCAGCCGGTCGATCCTGGTGACAACAAGCGTCTCGCCGGGATGGATGAAGTCCAGGATGGTGTTGAGTTGCGAACGCCCATCGAGCGACGTCCCGCTCTTTGGGGACGGAACAAGAGCAGTGCCAAATCGTACGCTAAGGCCGAACGGATGGTGAACGTCATGCGGCGCGCAACATCCGGCCGGGAAGCCGCAAGAGCCTGAAGCCTTCGGACAACTGCTGCTCGGTGTCCCAGGAATAGATGCCGGTGAGATTGATGTGCTCCCAGCTCAGCGGCGAGACGTGCTTCAGCAATCTGTCGGGAATATTCCGGCCCCGCTGGCGCAGATGAGCCGTTGCCCGGCTGAGATAGACGGTGTTCCAATGAACGATGGCGCTGACCACGAGGTTGAGGCCGGAAGCCCGGAATGCCTGACTGTCAAAGGAACGATCACGGATTTCGCCGCGCTCATGGAAGAAGACGGCGCGCTTGAGCTTGTGAGCGGCTTCGCCCTTGTTGAGCCCGGCCTGACAACGCCGGCGCAGCGCCGGGCTGGAATACCATTCGATCATGAACAACGTGCGCTCGATGCGGCCGAACTCGCGCAACGCTTTGGCCAGATCGCTGGATTTCGATGAGGCGGACAACCGCTTCAGGATCGCCGACGGCGCGACGGTGCGCGTGGTGATCGACGCGGCCAGGCGCAGGAGCTCGTCCCAATGTTCCATGATGAGCGCGGTGTTGATCGGCGCGCCAATATGGTTCGCCAATGTCGGATAGGCATCGGCCTTTTCGAAGGTATGGAATTTTCTGTCCTTGATGTTGCGAAGGCGTGGCGCGAAGCGCCTGCCGATCAGGCAGAACAGCGCAAAGACATGATCGCTCGCGCCGCCGGTATCCGTAAATAGCTCCTCGATCTCCAAAATCGTGTCGTGGTCGAACAGGCCGTCGAGCACATAGACGGCCTCGCTCTCGGTCGGGCTGATCGGCAGGATGCTGTAATATCCGTACTGGTCGGAAAGACCGCTGTAGAATTTCGAACCCGGCTCGCTGCCATAATGCAGGTTGATGTCGCTGCGCCTGGCGGCCCGGTCGCTGGCACGAAAGAATTGCCCATCGGATGAGGCCGTCGTTCCGTCGCCCCATATTTGCGAATGCGGATGGCGCGTATGGGCATCGGTGACGCATGCCTGCGCGGCCCGGTAGGTTTCTGAGCGGGCATGGAAGCTGCGCATCCAGCCGATCTGGTGGGCGCTAATCCCCTTCGACGCCCCCGCCATGCGTTTTGGACCGAGATTCGTGCCATCGGCAAGCACGCCGGCCAGCATGGCGGCGATATTTTGTGGCGCATCTCCCGTCCGGACGTGGGTGAACTGATCGGCAAATCCGGTCCATTCATGCACTTCCCGCAAGAGATCGGGCACCTCGACCAGGGGATACATGTCCGTGATTTCGGCATTGAGGGCTTCCGCCGCCGCGGGAACGTCGCTGGTATGCGGCGTCACGATCAACGTCCCGTTTTCCATCCTGACGCCATCAAGCTTGCCGAAACGGGCGCGCCAGGCCAGTCGTTTGAGATTAAAGTCCATCATTTGCCTGACTTCAGCCAGCCAGATAGCGCAGTCGGACGCGACACCGAGGCCGAGCTGATCTTGCCCCTTCAGAGCGACAAAAGTTGGCTTCGGCATAAGATCTTCGTCTATCGGTCGGAATGACCGGCTGCCCTCGACCCACACATCGCGCGAATGCAGCCGGTCCCGTAAATGAGCGAACGTGGCGATTTCATAAAGCCGCCGATCCGGCTTGCCATCCTCGAAAATCAGTTTCTTTTCGGTCGCACCCAAATGGCCGACCGGCACGCGATCCGGCAGGACACGACGTCCTTCTACATAAAGCATTTTCAGGACCGCGACCGCCGCAAGCAGCGGATCGTGCCGGCGGCGCGAGCGGAATGTGAATGCCTGAAGGAAGGCCCCCGCGAACTTGCGGATGTTCCCATATTGCTCGGCCGCCATCACCAAAGGCGACACGTCGCCGTTCTCGACCATGGCTTCAAGGCTGGGCTTGATCTGCAGCAGCCGATGCCAGCCGACTTCTCGGTTTACCGCCTCGATTGCATCTTCATCGGCATCATTGGCAGCCTGCAGGGCCAGAATCGTGTCGAGGAACAGTCGCAGCGCCTTGGACGTTTCGATGCGGGCGTTCATGTGGCGCTGTTTTTTCCGGTTGTTGACCTGAGAGAACAGGCGTCCCATCAGCTTGATGAACATCATTATCGCATCGTCGGTGAGCTTTTGGCCGAGCTTGATCACCTGCGCCACGATTGTCGCGCGGCGACGGCTGGCATTGAAGTCGCTGGCGAGCCAGGCCGGCGTGGCGTCGCCCTCCCGGATCATCTGCTCCCATCGTCCGGAGGGGATACGGGCCTGCAAACGAGGATCGATCCCGAGCGAGCGCAGGAACGCGATGCGTTCCGTCAAGCCGACCAGGTTGCCCGCTCCGGGGGCGTCGGGAGCCGAGCGCAGCCAATGAAAGCGCGTCTGTCCGATCACCGGATCAACGTTCAGCAGGGCATCGAGGGTTTCAAGCTTTTCCGGATCGAGATCCGAGATCAGCGCGTGCTCTGCGCGGCGGCGAGCAACAGCGCGCGCTGCTAACCCCATGCGTTCGATCATGTTCACCGCCGGCAGGAGAGCCCGGCGCTCCCGGAACGTGGCGATGATTGCCTTTACGATCACCGCCCCCTTATCCGTTGTTGAGGCCGCGTCGATGGCTGCCATCAGCGCCGCACGACGGTCATCGGCTGTCGGGCTTCTCATTTCCAGATAGCCGAGCAGGTGTGCGATGTGATCGCGGCGAGTTTCCTCACGGCGGGCGTAGAGATCAAATAGTCTGGGATCAGCGTCGATCTGTTCGGCGACATAATTGAGCATCGCGCCCGGAGGAGTCTCGTTCGGCATGAGCGGCCGGCCAGGATGGCGCATCAGACAGAGCTGCACCGCAAAACCGATTTGGTTGTGCTTGCGCCTGCGAAGCTCGATTTCCAGCCGATCGGCCGGCGACAGCGAATAATGGCGGATCAGGCTGTCTTCGTCGGCTGGAATGTCGAAAAGCTCCTGACGATCCTGAACTTTTAGAAGCGTCCGTTTGGCCATCTTTTACTCCTGCAACTCTGTACCGCTGGCCCAAGCCTCTGTTCGGAAACGGACGATTTCGTACAGAGGCAAAATGACCTGTCCACAAACTATCTTGACAGGGTTTCGAACAGGTCGGATATTTCGGACAGCCTATTCGGACGAAATTGACCCCATGCCACGTACCTTCGCCTATGTCCGCGTCTCCACGATCGGGCAGACCACCGAAAACCAGCTTCAGGAAATCGAAGCAGCCGGCTTTCACGTCGAACCGCGCCGCATCGTCACCGAGACGGTTTCCGGCAGCACCGCCATTGCGCAGCGCCGTGGCTTTTCCCGGCTCATGGATAAGCTGGAGTCCGGGGACATTCTCATCGTGACCAAGCTCGACCGGCTCGGCCGTGATGCGATCGACGTCAGCACCACCGTCAGGACGCTGGCCGAAATGGGTGTGAAGGTCTATTGCCTCGCACTCGGCGGTGCCGATCTCGCCAGTTCGGCCGGTACGATGACCATGAACGTGCTCAATGCCGTCGCACAGTTCGAACGGGATTTGCTGATCGAGCGGACACAATCCGGTCTCAAGCGCGCCAAATCGGAAGGAAAGGCCCTCGGCCGCCCTTCGAGGCTCAGTGAAAAGCAGAAGCAGGATGTGCGCGGTGATCTCGCGAAGGGGATGAGCGTTTCAGCGATCGCCAGGAAATTTACCACCAGCCGACAGACAATTATGCGGGTTCGCGACGAAGGTTCACGATCCGTTCGAGCTTAGCGTACGATTTTGCACTGCTCTTGTTCCGCCCCCCCGAAGCGGGACTATTCCCGCCGCTACCGTGGCAGGTTTTTGCACCGCCGCTCTCACAAGCGCCCGGCGCTGCTGATGCCGGTCGCGCACCGTGCCGATCATGCGGGCGAGTTGGTGACGCTCGCGTTCGGTCTCGCGCGCTTCACGATCGAAGGCCTGAACGGCATTGCGCAGAAGATCGGCGCCGGCTGATGCGACGGCGCGGCCGTGCTGCTCGGGTGTGAGCTTCAGGGCGGGGTGCTCTTCATAGGAGGCAAGGCGTTCCTCGACCTCGCCGATCCGCTCGGAGATAACACCGAGGGTATGCGCGTAATCGGGCGGGCGCGCGGATTCGAGCTGATCGAACAGGGCTTCGATCGCACGCCGCTGCACGTTGATTTCAGCGCGAAGATCATCGAACGCGCGGGCCGCCTCATCCTGATCCTCGTCGCCGCCTCCATCATCCTGTTCAACTGCCGCTATCTCGGTCGCGTCGTCGAAGCGATGCGCCGGCGTGGAACGGCATTCGATGAGCGGATAATCCCCCAGCTCTCGCCGTTGGGCTGGGACCATATCAACATCACGGGTGATTACGTCCGGTCAGACCATCTCATGGTCGATGGTGAAGGGTTCCTGCCGCTTAGGATTGGCGGCGGTCAACGTCTCGTCGAACAAAACGGCGGCGGCATCGCGCAGCTTCGGCTTCCCGGCCGACCTGCGCATCCGCAGCCTTGTCGTCGAACGCCTTGGCCAGATTCTCGATGGCCGCCGCTTCCACTGCGTGATCTGGTTCGGGTGAAGCTGGTGCTTCGTCGCCAGTTCCGCAATCGTCCGCTCGCCGCGGATCGCCTCAAGCGCAAACTTGGCCTTGAACTCCGCCGAAAACCGTCTGCGTGTCTTCATGTTGGATCGTCCTTTTGATCGGTCGATCCGCCTTATGCCCCTGTCTCAAAATCCGGGATCACCTCACCACTGTCGGTCGCGTCGAAGCTGAAGGCTAAAGTAGCCGTTCGCCAATTGTTCTTCCAATTGGCCGTTTTCGCAGCGACGTACGCACCGGGCCTAATAGAAAAGTTAGCGATCAGACAGTCATCCCAGTGTCACAGACCGCCGGTAGCAATGGCTTCAATAAATATCAGGAGCGTTCTGCATGAAATTCGTGAAGGCGATCTATCAAGCTTGTGGCATAAGCTTCGTTGCGCTGCTATCAATGGCCGCCGGAGCAGGCGCCCATTCCTCCAGCGAAACGATCGGTCACCTTGATGAGCGCGTAGCCGAGATACCTACTGGCATTCCGGCGCAGTCGGCGGGTGGCAGATCGGACTCGGGTTCTGCCGCGTCACAGCGCGGTCTCGTTGGGAAGATTGAGGAGGATCAGGCAATGGTCACCGATCCTCTTACCGGCAACACACTGTCTGTTGACTATGGTGGCGCACCGAAGATATCCATTCAAGACGGGTCCGGAACTACCCTCTTTTCTATCAAGTCTCGCGGACGTATTTTCACCGACTTCGTTTCGACGAACGGCGACCGCCTTGATCCGACCGCGTCCCTCGGCGGCATTCCGCTCAGCCCCGCACCCGCCTCTTACCCCGCGTCCGGTGTTGGGGTCGATGCCCTCCGCTTCGGTATCGAAGGTGTTATGTTCCGCTCTCTCGAATACAGGCTTGAGGCGGATTTCGCAGATAACGAGCTCAATGTTACCGACGCCTTTTTGCGTTACGGTAGCGATCTCCTTCCTGCGGAGGTCACCTTCGGTCAGTTCAAGCACCCGACATCACTGGCCGAGCAAACCAGTTCGCGGTTCATCACCTTCGCCGAACGTCCAATGTTCACAGACGCCTTTGCCTTCGGCCGGCGTCTCGGTGTCGGCATGTCCAAGGCCGCCGGCCGCTTCAGCCTTTCCGCTGGCGTTTTTGGTGATACGATCAACGGCGATAACGGCCGCGACAATCTGCTCGTCGCCGCCCGTGGGGTCTATGCACCGATCAACACCTATGGCTCCCAAGCGGTTGACTTGCAGGACCATCGCCTCCTGCACTTTGGCTTGTCCGGCTTTTATCGCAGAATGGGCGACGACAATCCTGCCTACAACTTTTTCGACGGCGATATCGTCGGACCATCACCCGACATCTTCGGCACGCGCAATTTTCGGGGTGACAGCGATACGTTCATCGGGGCCGAACTCGCCTATGTTAATGGCCCGTTCTCCGTGCAGGGGGAGTACGGTATCGACTTTGTTCGCTCGGATGGAGAGATCCTCGGGCGTGGGCCAAGCGGGACTGCTGACAATCCCGCGTTCCATGGCGGTTATGTCGAGACGAGCTATTTCATAAGCGGCAACGCGATCCGCGGATACAAGGACGGATCTTTCGACAGACCGATCTTCGCAAAAGGCGTCTTGCCCAGCCAGGGCGGTTATGGCGCAGTCGAACTGGCCGGACGCATCGACTACCTCGATCTCAACGACGGTAACCTTCAGGGCGGCGAGATCTACACCTTCGGCCTCGGCGTTAACTGGTTGACTACGCCCGACAGCCGACTAATGTTCAACTACTTCCGCACCAACGTTAGCAACGCGGCAGACATCGCCTTCGACGGTGGACTACCTTACGATAACAAGGTCAACTCATTCCTTGTCCGTGCACAGGTCGATTTTTGATCGGGTTGCGAATGCTGGCCATCGCGTTGCACGGGAAAATGACTATGCCGTGTTGGTCGGGGATCTGTTGAGAAGAAATATGGCGACGAGATTTGGGCCACAGCTTCTGAGGCCGATGGTCTCCTCCTTAACACGTTGAAGGGAGTGATGCGCCTTCAAATAGTAGAGTCGATGGATGCGGTCGGCGCAAGCGCGCCAACGTCGAGCCTTTCCGCCTTTCCTGAAAGTGTATGGCGATCATCTTTGCAACGACAAGTTTATGGCCGGTTGTCAGGCCTCGTGACGGAAGCGGTAATTGCCGCGCGATCGTCGAATGGCGCGGGTGATGGCCTTGTTGGTGGTTTCGAGATCGAAGCGCTCCGGATCAAACTTACGGCCCGCCCATCGGCGGATGTCTTTGTGCTGATCGTCGAGCGGATCGTGCCAGACTTCGAGGAAGTCGGCGTAGCCCGGAGGTCCGCCGACATCTTCGAGCGGACCGGATCGGCTGCCCTGGATGCAACGCGGGTATTTGACGCCCGCCTCGCGCCGGGCGACGACCATCGACACGGCATGTGTCCAGCAGTCGCCGAAGTCGTACTCGTAGAAGATGAGGATCGGCGCGCCTCGAAGTCGAAGGCGAAGTCGGCGAGACTCACCTCGCTGGCATCGAACGTGCGGCGGCCGGACACGGGGGAGTCGGCCCGAAGCTGCGATTTTTGGCCAAGTTGAGGAACGTTACAGGAACATGGCGTTATAGATTGACTCGCTCTGGGCCGACGATTGAGGTTCCGCTTCGATTGAGGGAGCGGATGATCGCGCTGGACCTGGTGATCGCGTTGCTCGCAGGCGCATCTGATCGGCAACTGGACCTTGCCCGCGAGGTGGCCAAGAAGAAGGGGTCGTTTGCGGGAGGGGGCGGAATCCTACGCTAAGGCTTTGGCCACCGATATTCGCCGGTGAGGTTGATATGCTCCCATCCCAGCGGCGAGACATGGGCCAAGAGATCGGGCGACAGCGGCTTTCCATCGCGTTTCTGGTTGGCGACGACTTCGCCGAGCTTCATGGTGTTCCAGAAGATGATGATGGCGGCGAGCAGGTTCATGCCGGCGATCCGGTAATGCTGGCCTTCGGCGGAACGGTCGCGGATTTCACCCCGGCGATGGAAGCTGATTGCCCGCTTCAGCGCATGATGCGCTTCGCCCTTGTTGAGCCCGATCTGGGCGCGGCGTTGCAGATCGGCGTCCAGAATCCAGTCGATCATGAACAGCGTCCGCTCGACGCGGCCTACTTCCCGCAGAGCTGTGGCCAGTTCATTCTGCCGCGGATAGGAGGCGAGCTTGCGCAAAATCTGGCTAGGCGCGATGCCTCCGGCTGCAATGGTGGCGGCGATGCGCAGGATATCGGGCCAGTTGCGCTCGATCATGGCCTGATTGATTTTGCCGCCGATCATGGCCCGCAAGTGGGCCGGCGCGGCCGATGGATTGAACGCATAGAGTCGCTTGGACGGCAGATCCCGGATGCGAGGGGCAAACCGGTAGCCGAGAATGGCGCATGCGGCAAAGACGTGATCGGTGAAGCCGCCTGTATCGGCGAACTGCTCGCGAATATGGCGGCCGGCATCGTTCATGAGCAGGCCGTCGAGGATGTAGGGAGCTTCGCTCGCCGTCGCAGGAATCACCTGGGTCGCGAACGGCGCATATTGGTCCGAGACGTGGCTATAGGCTTTCAGACCCGGGGTATTGCCGTATTTCGCGTTGACCAGGTTCATGGCCTCGCCTTGTTCCGTAGCGGCGAAGAATTGCCCATCGCTCGAAGCGGAGGCGCCCATGCCCCAGAACCGGGCCATTGGTAGCGCCGCTTGCGCCTCGACCACCATGGCCAGCGCCCGGTCGTAAGCTTCGCCCTCGACATGCCACCGTCCAATGCGGATCAACTCCCAGAAGGTGTGCGTGTTCGTCGCGTCGGCCATCTTGCGCAGGCCGAGGTTGATCCCTTCCGCAAGGATGACGTTCATCAGCCCGATCCGGTCGGCGCAGGGCGCTCCGGTGCGCAGATGCGTGAACGCTTCGGTGAAGCCGGTCGCTGCATCCACCTCCAGCAGGAGATCGGTGATCCGCGTGGGCGGGATCTGCTTGTAGAGATCGAGCACCAGATCTTCGGCGCCGGTCGGTACGGCAGCTTCGAGCTTCTCGATATGCAGAACGCCGTTTTCGATCGACCCGCCGGGAATCGTGCCGGTGCGCGCGGCGCGGCCCAGTTCGCGTAACCGGATATCGAGGCGAGCTTGCCGATCCGCCAGCCATTCTTGCGGCCGCAATGGCACGGCGAGACGACCGCCTTCCGCGACAGCCTGCGCCGGAACGAGCGCATGCTTCAGGTCGCCATAGCGCCGGGATCGGGCCAACCAAATATCTCCGGATCGGAAGGCATCGCGCAGATGGAACAGCACCGCTATCTCCCAGAGGCGAGTGTCGCCGACCGCCTGGGCACGAAGATGGCGATGCCATTTCGAGCTGGGCCGAAGGAAGCCGGTATGTGCGGCATCGTTCAAGCCAGTACGCAAAGCCATCACCGCTTCGAGAAGCGGGAGCGCGATCGGCGCAGCCCGCAGATCGAGCAGGCGCAACATGCGCGGAGCGTACCGCCGGAACCGATGATAACCGTCGAGTACATGATTGAGAGGATCGTCCGCCA
>VFQN01003097.1_pt1 | contig 24482 bp, 22 predicted proteins | sample 3512371 | NCBI WGS metagenome assembly VFQN01 (sample SAMN10412370, study PRJNA504923) | tailings metagenome | isolation source: Replicate 2 from Balatoc abandoned mine | place: Philippines: Itogon, Benguet | collected 2017-08-28 | reverse complement strand
CTCGCGATCATCGAATACATCTGTGATTTGAAAGTGAAAAAGCGCAGAAGAAAAGCTACTCATTCTATTGAGGATGATGAAGAGGAAGAAGAACAGGAGGAAGAGGGATCTATGGAAGAAATTCAAGCTTTAGATTCTTTATATCTTCTTGCAGATGTGGCAAAGGAACAGAGAGAACAAAATTTATTATCATCCATTCTTAACTCTGACATCATTGTTAATGTGGATAAATATTTACTTTACTTTCAATACCAAGAAGCACTTTTACATGATCGATTTGATGTCATTGAATCGTTCGTGACTGAAATCCGAGATTTCAGTCCATCACTAACTGATCCTTCACTCTTTTATCAAGAATATTCAACAAAGTTACAAGATTTATATAATCTACTGCAAACTATGAATCATGTTGATCCTCATCTTCAAAACCGATATTATGAATTATGTAAGAAGATTAATCCAGTTCCTTCATGAAAACATTTGTTTGTTTGAAGAGGTTATTCAGACAATGAAAAATCTCTCTTTCTCTGTAACTTAATCAAATGACAATTATTGAAAGACTTACTTTATTGATATCTTTCATGTTATTACTGTCAATCAAACAACAATGCATATAACATTTTAGAGATTGTAGCAATTGATTTCGTAGTAGTAGAATCGTCGATTACTGCCAGACTTGTAGCATTTCGAAAGACGTGACTATCAGAAAGTACCACAGCATGTAAAAATCAACCTAAACGTTCAAATCGCAAATTCCTTAATTTAAGGAAATACTTTAATTAATAAGCAAAAGAAGAAAGATTTAATTTTATTCTGCTCTTCTTTCATGTTTCATTCAATTTCTCTTCTCCTTCATGTGAAATGATATTTCTCAATTAGAAAAAAACGAAATGGAAAAACTAACAAAACAAAACAAACAAAAATCAAAAAAAACTAATACCCAACACTCCTCTAACACGCTGATCTAACCACTATAGAATCTAACTCAATTCATTCCTTTAAAACTTTTAATTTTTAATATAGAAGTAGGAAATCACTGCTCCGATAACTGAGAAGACAGCACAAAGACCCATAACTATGAAAAGAAGAGATCGTTACCAACAGTATTATGAGACAATAATGAGACTCCTTACCAACAGGATAGCTTGTTGCTTCAGATACTGGTCCAAACATATATACTCCAACAATAGCACCAACTTTACCACATGCAGCTGAAATACCATTATAAGTACCTCTTATCTTCTTAGGATAAGTCTGTGCCGGTAAAATGAAAGTTGTTACATTAGGACCAAATGACAAAGAAAATAATAATATACAATAAATACTATATAATGCAATAGAATCATTACTACCTTGATATAAACCAGCTAATAATATAAAACAAAATGCAATAAATAAAAACCCATATATCTGTAAGTTCTTGGTACTAACATAGGATAATAGATAGATCGTTAATAAACATGCTGGTATACCCATACTTAATCCAATCAACTCTTGTAATGTTACTTGTTGTATACTGGACATTGCTGATACATTATCATCATCAGTACTATTAATATCACTGACAATTTCACCACCAAACAAGTTCACACCATCTAAATGAATAGAAGTAAGAAAACCGTCAAAAAAAGAAAGAGAGAAGAAGTTACTTACAATATGCTACGTCATAGATAAACCAACCACCACCGGTAGCAATGAGATCTTTAACAATATCCCATGTTAGAGAGGTAGTTGCAGTACTACTCTCACTGTCACGTAGGAGAGCTGTTGCATCATAATTCTTATTTTCATTATCACTAGTTTCACTAATACGACCACTATTATCTTCATCATCAAATAATATACTATCTTGTAAATCACCTTTAATCATCTTATAATCTGGTTGTTGTAGTTGTTGAGATAATCGAAGTTCATAGGCGGTGAGAATCACAACAATCACAGAAGGAACTGCTCCTAAACCCAACAAGAGTCTCCATTGAGTATCAGATGATATGTTAGGTGAATAAGAGAAAATCAAGGCAAGAAGCCATGGTGCCATTGATCCTGGTACCTGCCAGAAGAATGCACGAGAAGCAGCGATGATATCCACTCCACCACCTTTGCCTGCATCTTCTGCAGCCTTTGTTGCACTGAGAGGGTATACACCACCTGCTCCGAATCCTAAGAAGAAACGGGCGACAATGATCACAGTATAAATGGCGCTGGCACTCCCAACAGATGCAACAGCAGAGAGCAAAGCAGAGATCGACACCAAGGAAAGAGTGAAGACTAAAGCAGCATTTCGACCAATAATATCACTCACATAACCCATAAGAAGTTGTCCACAGATAGCGCCAGCAAAGACAGCTGAAGAAGCAGTGGATTTCACCCAATCTGATTGATGACCTTCTTTACATTCTTCATCATCCAGAGTACAGACAGTTGCTGACATGACAATCAAAGCGATGCTAATCGATTGGAAATTGTATTGAACAGAAAAATTTCCAATTGCTACAGAGAAACATCATAAGCTCTGATAGTACTTCTTAGGAATAAGGAAAATGACGAACCTGTAATTAAGCTAGACACAAATCGTTTCGTTCTTTGAAGACTGATTTCCTCATCTGAGATACCCATTTTCATTTAATTTTTTCTATATCCTACTCTTAACAAGACTACGTTGTGCTAGAAATATGGCATTAAGAGGCGATGGTTTTAACATCAACTGGCGAATCAATGAATCAATTTAAACCTCGACTTTAGCAAATATCAATATATTGGATTTAAATGAGAGTAAATGATGGTTTATGGAAAAATTGATATTTCTGTTGTGACTTTGTTATTGGTAAGTCGGTAGAAAGAGTTCCTCTGATTTTGCCATTCAATTTCATCTACAAGCTTAAACATCATATACTATAAACAATGGAAGCAGAAAAGCTCCAGCGATTACATGATACTCTCAGTAAGCTTGTACCCAAGGGAAAAAGTGGAGGTTTGGGTCTTTCACATCTAAAATTACATAAGGATGCCCACGAAAAGAGCTTCGAGCATTCAATTCACCCTCACGACCCATCTCTTCCAAGTAACCCACTTTATCTAAGGTTTGTCCGAGCTGGAAGCGGAATTGGACAATATCACAAGCACTTTAATGATCAGGGTGTGGCTGATACCCCAAAGAATGTCGAAGGAGAGGAGGAAGATACCAAAAAGAAATCAAAGAAAAGCAAGAAAAGTAAAGAAGTGATTGAAGAGGTCGAGAATAAAGTAGAGGAACAAGCTGTCTCAGAGGTTGAGGGGAAGAAGAAAAAGGATAAAAAGAAGAACAAAGATAAGCAGCCTGAAGCAGAGCCAGAACTAACACCAACGCCAGAGCCTGTCTCAACAGATGATGGCGAGAAGAAGAAGAAAAAGTGTAAAAAGGAGAAAAGTCAACCTGAAGAACCAGTACCAGAAGTAATCGTACAACCTATCGTTGAAGAATCGACGAAAGATAAGAAGAAAAAGAAGAGAAGTCGCGAAGAATCTGAAGAAGTCGAACAAACACCATTAGAATCAGAGAAACCAAAGAAGCTTCAAAAATCAGAAAAAGTTCAAATTGTTGAGGAAGTTGTAGAAGAACCAAAGAAAGAAAAGAAAGAGAAAAAATCAAAAAAGTCAAAAGAATAAGAATTTAATTTAAATATTATTTATTTATTAAAAAAACCAAAAAACATTAATACTATTCACAATAACAGATCTCTAACGAAAAAAAGAACCTTTCTAAGCTTCTCTCATTTTATGCAGTAGTGGCTTGAAGGACGACGCCATCTGACTTTAATAATTGTTCGCGATCTTTTCCAGCCTTTGATAAGACAGCGCCACCACCAAAGGCAATAGCTCCCTCGCCAAACACACCATTTGGATCCTTTGGTTGAGCAGCACTAGCTTTCTTGAGAATATCAGCTGGAATTTCTTTCACAGGTTTGGAATAAGGAAGACCGGCCGCTCTCTCTGCAACCACTTCAGCGGCCAGTTTTCCGGCTAAGACTGCTCCTTCCATAGATCCCAAGAACTTCTGAGAAGTCCAATCACCAGCAAGAGTAAAATTAGGAATAGGAGTTCTTTGCGATGGACGATACTTATTTCTTCCTGGAATTGCAGCATAAACCGATCGAGGAACTTTGACAACAGCATATTTCAATAATTTTGCCTTGGATCCATCTGCTGCAATCTACACACAAATGAAACGATCATAACTTCCCGTCAAACGTAGACGAGTGGCTAACCTCAGTGGGGAAGATTCTTTCTAATTCCTTCATTGTAGCAGCAATAATCTCTTCATCACTCTTACTAATCCAATTTATCTTACCACCAGCAATAGGCGAACATGGAGCAAATACTAGTTCTAACATTGATTTATCTGGATCAGCATATTCTTTACAAGTGACTGACATATCAGCATAAACAGATAATAATGGAGATCTTGAGAAACATAAATGATCAACATTAATTAATTTACGATCAAACCAAAGATGAAGATTAATCACAGGAATTCCTTCTAATTCATCCATTTGTAAAAAATAAGGTAATGTTGACCATGACTTTGGTAATAATCGTTTCATAAGATCAACTGGCATAGCGGAGATATATTCATCAGCTTCCACTGTCTTGCCATTTCTTAAGAGTAAATGCTTTACACTTCCGTCATTATTTGTTACGATTTCTTTAATTGGAGAATTAAGGATGACTTCACCTCCTCTAGCTTCAATATATTCTTTCATAGGTGCGCAAAGGCGGTCAGGCTGATTGCCATCAAGGAAAGCCATTTGCAAGCCATTATCTTCATTGAGAAATCGATTCATGGCAGTGAGGACCACTGTCATAGACAGCTTATCTAATAAGGTAGGAAGTGTCAAAATAATTAGAAAGTTCAAGGAGAAAGATTTTACCAGGATCGATGAAATCTAAAGCCTTAGCCATGGCAATGAATACCTCTTCGTTAATTCTCTCAGGCATACCATACTTCCTCATGAAATCAGTTACAGACAACTCATCCTGAGCTTCAATAAAAGGTTGTCCTTCGATTAACATAGGGAGTAGTGGAGGGGCAGTCTGAAGTTTTTCCATGAATGTAAGCATCTTCTGATTGAGTAGGATGGCAAGGAAGAAGTTGAAAGGAGCAGGAATCCCAGGGATGAAATCAAAGGTTGTGAATTCTCCTGGAAGCTGTTGCATTGCAAAAATCATCTACAGTAGAGTATAACATGTAAATCGCTAATTAACTCGATGATTCTGTTATTACCTTGTGAACTTTCCATTGTAATCGATCCTCAATATCTAGTTCCTTGAATAGATTCATCATATTAGGATAAGCACCAAAGAAAATATGGAGTCCAGTCTCTATCCAATCGCCATCTTTATCTTTCCAGGCTGAAACCTTTCCACCTAATACATCTCTTGCTTCGTAAACAATAGGCTTATGTCCAGCATCAACCAGATATCTCGCACATGCTAAACCAGATAGTCCACCACCAATAATTGCAACCTTCTTTGACGAACCTTTCCCCTGAAACCCTTTAAACTTCTGAGAAAGTGCTTCAGCTTCACGATAATTATCAGTATTTTCAATATTCGGTTTTGGATAATCTCTCATAAACGTTACCGATCTTCGACCAAGTGAATATTGATTCAAGCGAAAACTAAACGAACATGATAAAATAGAAAGCACTAATCCAACCAATATCACCGTTATCTTCATAGTTATCTCCTTCGCAATTCGCTCTTATTATAACAATCTTTCATTCAATTTGCTATGTGATGACGCATTTCTTCTTTCCGGAACGGCCATTACCGACAAAGAATCTCTGGCCGAAGCGAAGGGCCGAAGAAAAGGCCGATTCACTCAGGAGCTTCTCCTAGGTTTATACTGTATTCCTAGTGTCAAGATCTCTCAGTACAATTGAACGTTATTATTATTTGACTTGCAATCAAGGAAACCAGAGACCTTCAGCGATCCCCCTGCTGCAGAAAGTCATCCAATTAAGAATCTCACATAGAAGTGTTCTTTGTTTATTGGATCAGTGAAGATCATAATTTAATTGCAATTAAAATCAAATTTGTTTTTTTTTTTCATTGTTTAGATTTTTTTTTGGTGTTGAAGTAACAATGTTATCAACTTTAAGATTTGCTCGTTCAGTCGCTCGTCCTAATCTTTTCCAACATGTGAAGGTTATGGGAAAATCTAATCTTCGTAAGGTCGAAGATGTATTCCCTGAGCGACCAAAAGTCACTATTGGAAGCTACCTTGCTAAGAGATTAGTTCAAGCCGGTCTTACTCATTATTTCACCGTTCCTGGTGATTTCACCCTTTCTCTTCTTGATGAATTTATCAAAGAAGAAAATTTAAATATGATTGGATGTTGCAATGAATTAAATGCAGCTTATGCTGCTGATGGTTTTGCACGTGCAACTGGTGGTATTTCTGCCGTTATGGTCACTTACATGTAAGTTAAAATAGTCTCCTATACTAATTGTTCTAATTTTCTTGGGTTTTTCGCAGGGTTGGTGGTTTATCAGCTATTAACGGAGTCGCTGGAGCATATTCCGATGATCTTCCAGTTATCTGCATCTCTGGCGGTCCTAACTATGTTGATGCTCAGGAACGCAACATCATTCACCACACTATTGGAGAAGTTGAGATTTATCAGCAATCCAAATGCTTTGAACCGATTGTTGCCAAGTCTTTCGTCATCCGTAGCGCAAAGGATGCACCAAGAATGATCGATGAGGCCATCTTTACTGCCTTGACGAAGAAGAAGCCTGTCTACCTTGAGGTCCCTGTCAACCTTGCCCTCTTCCCAATTGCTGAACCAACAAGAATTGACGGTGCAAACAACTATCCTCGACCTACCAGTGACAGTGCCTCGTTAGATGCAGCAGTTGAAGACATCTTAAGGGCGATTGATGCTTCTGTTAAGCCTGTTCTCCTTGCTGGTTCTAAGCTTGGACGAAAGACCGGAACCGCAGAGCATTTCAAGCGGTTATCCGAAGCATTAGACTGCGCAGTTGCTATTATGCCTGACGCAAAGAGTCTTTTCCCTGAAAATCACTCAAATTTCATTGGAAGATACTGGGGAACTGTCTCTAGCCCTCATGTTGCTGAGATTGTTGAATCATCTGATTTAATCATCTTAGGAGGACCTGTTTTGAACGATTATACTACTGTTGGTAAGTTTTCTACAAAAACCCGTGAATGTTTTGCTCTGATACGCCATTTTAGGTTGGAGTGCATTATTACCACCGAAGAAGAGTTTAGTTCTTGGTCCTGATTATGTTCAATTTGGTGACAATTATTATCCAAATGTTCAATTGCAAGATGTTCTTGAAGCAATTACTGATCGTGTACCTGCTAGACCAGCCTCATTACAAACATATCGTCGATATTCTGATGGTAAAACCAATTTAAATTCCGCAGCAGAGGAGGATAGTGCATTTAATGGTTCTGATTCATTAAATTTAAGATATTTAAAATCCACTTTAGAGAAATCTTTTACATCTGAGACAACCTTGTTAGCTGAAACAGGTGATAGTTGGTTCATTGGACAATCGTTTAAATTACCTGAAGGTGCCAAATATATGGTACAAATGCAATACGGAAGTATTGGTTGGTCCGTTGGTGCTTTATTAGGTGCAGCCTTAGCTGAGGGACAGAATCGTCGTATTATTGCATTGATCGGTGATGGTTCTTTCCAAATGACAGCACAAGAAGTTTCAACCATGATTCGTAATAATGTGAAGGCTACCATCATTTTATTAAACAATGCTGGTTATACTATTGAAGTCCAAATTCATGATGGTGCCTATAATGATATTAAAAATTGGGATTATGCTGCATTAATTAATACATTTAATGCTGAAGATGGTAATGGATTATCATTAAAAGCTAAAACATGTGATGAATTTAATGAAGCATTAAAGAAATCTGAACAACATGATGGGTTAACCCTAATTGAATGTTTCTTGGCAAGAGATGATTGTACTGCAGAGTTATTGGAATGGGGATCACGTATTGTTAAGGCTAATGGTCGTCGTTAAGACATCATCATTATGGGTTTGAGCATTCATATTCGAATGAATGAAGTACAAAGAGCTCTGGGTGAGAGCAATTTTGAATAATTTGAGTTTTTTCTTCCTTCTTACTTAGTTTCTTTCGAGGTTGATTGTAGAGTTGTTCGACCACATCTCTCTTTCGCCATTCATCTTCTGGATAGGGCATTTCTATTTTTGTTGGGTGTATATGTTTTTTTGTTTTTTCTTTCTTCTTCAGATAAGGTTTTTTTAGCTTTGATGTTTTTCGTTTTCATTGATAGACAGAAAGGAAAGATGGAAATGAATAGTATACACAAACATACATACATTAAACCTTTCATCTAGTTTTCATTTTTGGTAAATTTCAACAAAGCAAATCTTTTTAACCGTCCCCAAAAGAGCGATTTTTCTGGACTTAAAATCGCTTTTTTTCTCTCAAATGTCTTTCTCTCTCTCCTAACTCTCTTACCTACTTTGCCTTGTTGTTGTTTGACCATAAATTAATTGCATCTTGTTATTGTCTTTGGAAAGATTGAATTGTTGTTAAAATGAAAAGAAGTTATGATGAAGTGAATAATGAGATGGTCACTGAAAGAAAAAGTCGAAGTAAGGAGATGATTTCGAGAAATCAAGCAATAACACTGACATTTGGTGATCGTGCAGAAAATCATCGTGGAATGCAAATTATTGGTGATGAAGCATCATGTGGATTTACTTATGATAATTTAAGAGTTACCAAAGAGTTCTTTGAGGTTAATTTAGGATGTGAAGGTTGTAGGATTTATTCTTTGCATGAAATGGCAATTATGATGAAAGATAAAGAAAAGCCTAAATCAGATCTTGCACCAGCCTATCTACTAGTGATTCCAAATGCCATTCAAAAGATTGGTGATTATGAGAAATTGAAAGAAGAGATGTTAAATATTGCTTGGGATGAGAAAGCATTTATGTATGGAAGAGTAGTCAATAAGAAAGCACGTCATAATGTATGTTTTGATAGCATCCATCAAGATGCAGATTATGAGAAAGGTTTAGGAACAATCATAGCATATGAGGAAGTAAAAGAACTAGAGCGAATTAGAGATCAATTGATTGATATTGTCCCTAATTCAGGGGATCTTAAGGTTGAAGGTAACTTCTATTATGATGTTCGTCAATGTGGTATTGGATATCATGGAGATAGTGAGAGAAAGAAAGTAATTGGGATTAGATTAGGTGAGAAATTTCCTTTGTGTTATCAATGGTTTCTGGAGGGTAGTCCAGTGTCAGAGAGGATTGAGTTCACACTTGGTGATGGTGATCTTTATGTGATGTCTGAGAAGGCAGTTGGATTTGATTGGAAGAGAAAGTTGGTTGCTACATTAAGGCATGCAGCAGGATGTACAAAATTTATTGAGTACAAAAAGAGTAAAAAGTAAAAAGTAAAGCAAAGAAACAAGTTAAAAGTAGAGAAATAAAACGTTTGTATGATTGTAGATTTGTAAATAAAAAGCTCAACAGTTGTCCAATGATTGAGCACGATTACAATGAATTTCGTGAGATATTCACTTATTCTATATCTTATCTCGTGTAAGGAAACATCATAGGGGATTTGGAATAAGACGATTGTTCTTTTTTTCTTTTTAAAGTTTTCAAAGGATGCAATCCAACGAGTAAGTATACTAAGAAATAGAAGAAAAAGTTAAACTGAAATTCTTTTTCTTTTCTTTTTTTCATCAATGAATGTCAAGAAAAGAGAAAGAATATTTAAAAAAAGAAATTCGTCAGAAAAACAAAGTGAAAGAAATCTCGATGCTTCCTTCCTCAAGTGAAACATTCAATCTACACTTATATGATGATTCTTATTACTAACACCACCTATCCTCCTATCAATTTAATACTTTTCATTATTTAAGCACTACCTATAACAATAAATAAAACTAAGAATGATAAACATGATCCAATTAATAAACCTAAACTTAAACAAAAGACCATAATTGTACCAGCTAATGCAGAATATTCTGTTTCAACTAATGTTGGTCCATACATCATTGATAAATTAGCAAATAAACCATTACTTAATCCAAGAAATATTAATAATAAGATAACAATACTATCATATGGGAATAGTATAGGCAATCGTGTATTACTGACATTAGTAAAACACAGTAAGAATGGTAATATTAATCTTATATTTGAATAAATCCATATATTTTTAGCATTAATATATCTTTGATAATGTTTAGAGACATATAATGCTGATGATCGACCAATAAAATCACATAAATTATAAACAGTAAATAATATTGACGCAAATATTGAATTATACTTCGTATTACAGGATGTTTCTGATTCAATTAATACTACTATCGTTGGATACACTAATAATGTACCACAAAAGGTGATAAATACTGAATAAGCTGGTATATAGATTTGTTCTAATATATCTTTTATTTCAGTGTACGATGTTTGTACGATCGTTTTTGTGTTTGGTGCGGCAAATGATAATCGACTTAGTTCATGTAATGATTGTCTAATGGAAAGACTAATATCTGGATTATATTTTATCTTGGGTACATTTGGAGAATTAGGAGCGTTCTTTGGAGTGGTAGCGGTTGTAGAAGTTGAGGCAATAGGTGTCGAACCAGTTAAGGTGTTCGTGCTTGGTAAAGGAGAATTAGAAGTTAAAGAAGCACGACTATTTCCATTGGGATTTTTCTTTCCTTCCTCTAATGCTACAGGTTGTAATTCAGCTTTCCCTATGTCATCAATAAGTGCAGTAATAATATCAGGGGAATAAATACTTCTACTTCCTACGCTACTCTTATTACTATACTTTTCTACTACTGAATACCCTGGTCCACTACCACCAGTTATTCCTTCTCCTGTACTCTTTTTACTTCCAACACTACCGTCAGATTGGTTTGTCTGAGTTCTACTTGATAACTCGGGATTATATGACGGTGTTTGTTGTAAAGGATTATCTACTGTCATCTGCTCGGTCTCGATAGTGTTGTTACTCTTAACAGCAGAAGAAGAAGAAGCAACGGCATTATTATTGTTGTTATCTTGTATATAATTTGGTTGCTGTTTTTCTAATTTTTGTTTAATAATTTCAACTCTTTCTTTATAATATAATCTGATGAAGTATGCAACATATTCTAATTTTAATAATAATATAAATAATATAATACATATCATTAATACCACCGATGATGAGGTATAGAAAGCTAATGCACCATAACTAATACTATCATAGGAACAATCATCACCATCATCGTTGGTTGTGTTTGTGTCGTCGTCGTTACAGAATCTTTCAGTGGTTGTTGCAGCAGCAATAAGAAGACTAACAGCTGAGACACTTAACCCTGCTACTCCTTGACCGTTCATAATAGCACCGGTATAAAAAACTGGTAAAAGACCTGCAAGTCCAAATAAGCCACCACTCATGAGAGCAGCACAGATACCACATCCACCTATCCCAATAAGAGTAATACCAAATAATACATCAGCATCAAGAGAGGTAATCAGAACCATAATAGTAATTATAATAAAAACACCAAAATAGATAATCAATGGATAAAGGACTAATGTTCGTATTGGTAAATGATCTTGAAATAGAATAGAAATACACAGACCAATAGGGCCAGCAGCTGTGTAGAGCATTGAGAAGAAACTTTCAAAGGAATTTTCATAGGCTGTACCACAAAATCTTGTTTGATAATAGGTGGAAGAGGTAATAAATGCATTCCATGGAAGTAAACTACCAATTCCAAGGATGAAAAAGATGATATAAGCTGAATTCTTTCCTGGTAAATTAGCGGAAGATAGATTATCACTGAGACGTGATGATCGTAATGAGACTTCTGACAGTTCTACTTCATCTAATATATTTTGAACACTTACAGATTCAATACTAATTGCATCACTCTTTTGAATCGATGGAAGATTTGGCTTGAAAGACACCTCACGCTTTTGTTGATCTATACGAAACGAAGAAACCCCTGAACTTGGTCGAGATACCAATGAGTTTTTGGTTGAAGAGACCAACTGATTTACAACTGCTTCATCATCCATTTTAGAATCCTTAAGATATCTTCTAATAATTGCAGGATTCTATCAAAGACGAGAAAGTATTTGTCAAAAGAACACAAAAAATAGATATTCTCAATCACACACGAAAATTCGAAAAATCAGAGAAAATTCTTGAAAATTTACATTACGGACAAAGCTGCACACACTTCGAAACTTCTTCTCATCATATGTACGTATTAGAAGAGCAAATTTCCTTGTTAAGTTGATACACTTTCCATTAATTCTTTTTCTTTCTGTTCTTTCTGTTTGCGGAGTAAATCTGCCTTTAACTGCCCACAGCCGGCATCAATATCAATCCCTAAGAAAAATCAAATCTAAGAAACAACTTTTATCACAACCAATTCCACTCACCTCTTCGAACACGCATCGTAGCTGAGACACCATAAGTCGAGAGTATATTAATAAACTTCTCAATACCCTCCTTAGGCGTCGGCTTGCCCCCATAACCCTTCGTTGGGTTTAGTGGAATGACATTTACATGACACAGCATACCGCGCAATAGATTTCCTAAATTATGAGCAGTTTCTTCAGTATCAGTCTCATTTCTAATAAGTGCCCATTCAAAAGATACTCGACGATTCGTCTTATCGATGTACTCTCGACACGCCTCCAATAGTTCCTCTATTGGATAGTGTTTATTCACTGGCATAAGAGATGACCTTTTCTCATTCGTAGCTTGATGAAGAGAAATGGCAAGTCCGACTTGTAATCCTTCATCTGCTAGCTTTTTAATCCTTGGCGCTATACCGACTGTACTCAGAGTAATATGACGCATGCCAATACCTAGCTCACGAGAAATTCTGTGAACAGCTTCAATAACATTATTATAATTCGCTAAAGGTTCTCCCATACCCATAAAAACGACATTCGAAAGGCGCTCATTCTGTTGTTTTAGTTCAAGAGAGAATTGTTGAGCTTGTTCAAATATCTCAGCAGATGTCAGTTGCCGCGAGAATCCCATTTGTCCTGTTGCACAAAATACACAGCCCATACCACAACCGGCTTGACTTGAGATACAAGCAGTTCTTCGACCATCGTTATAGGGCATAAGAACAGATTCAATGATCTGACCATCATGGAGACCATAAGCTCTTTTCTTTGTCCCATCCTTCGAAATCTGTTCAGAGATTAGTTTTAATGATCCTATCGACAGTGTTTCTCGTAACTTTTGACGTAAAGACTTTGGTAAATCTTTCATATCATCGAAGTTATTTACTCCTTTTTCGTAGACCCAATGATGAAGTTGTTTGATTCGAAAAGTTGGTTCATTCCAGGATTTAAATAATTCTTTTAGTTCGTCTTCAGTTGTGGTATAATAATTCATCAAATAACGTACTTGCTGTGTCATGTAAAGTGGTTGAAATTTACTTCGCCCCACAATTGAAGTTGGAATGGACACAAGTCTCTTCATATTGATTGCGTTTTGAGATAGAAATTCCAAAGATTGATATCCTATGGTGGCCTTCAAAAAGATTATCACCAGAATTATGATATTAAAGAAGAAGAATGAAGAGTAAATCATACAAAAGGTTGGAAGCCAGAAGGCAGAACTGACTCTGCGATATAACAGATTAACTCTTGATAACGTGGATAGTCTAAAAAATAAAGTTCCTGCTTTCTCTTCTTCTGTTTTTTCTCTTCTCTCTTCTCTTCACGTTCATCAACCTTTTGGAGAAGTCAATTTCAAGTTTTGTTGACAAATGAGTTTGAACCATAACTCTTCTCTGCAAATTTTTCGAAATGATCCTGAAAATAAACCTATAACATATGTTGTTTGGATTTATGGCCTCTTTGCTATTCCTGCTGCAAAATTTAGCCTCGAGGAAACTCTATTCGCGCCTCCTAAAAATACATCTCTAATAGTTCGAGCAACTATATCAAATGCCATTGTATTAGCAGTATTTTCGGCCATGAGTGCGATGTATGGATATTTCGGGCATTCTAAGGATTTTTTACTCTCTGGAGATTACGGATTTAGATTCGCATTGAAGTATATTTGTGTTTTAGAACCTGCACGCATGCTATGGAGACTCCGGGGTCCTTACCTGTTAGGTCGTAAATAACCATGCTTTGTGTCTTTGTAAATAACTAGCTTTTTCTAATACCCGAATTGATCACTAATTCACGCACTCTTGAAGCATTTGTCTAAGAGCGTAGAGCTACCATTCTAATTCAACAATAAAGTATGTACGATCATCAATTCTTGTCAAAAGCTCAAGTTTCTTGATGCAAGGGGAAAGAGGAGGAGTCGTGAATTTCTGTGTTATCGTTAATTCAATCGTATCATCGTTTTTCTACTTGATCTTATCATATCTCATAAACATTTATATTCAATCTCATCGAAGTGATCAGCGGACGTCGAGCTTGTCCTTCATAACGAGAGAGATTGCCTATTATATCGCGAGTTATCAACATTCAAACAGAACTTGAGCGAAAAAATGCTTTTCAACAAAATCATTCTCTGTTTGCTCAGCCTCTTCGTGTTCACAGTTGCTAATAAATGCATTACAACCAAAGTGGAAGATGATACAATCCAATCTGCATCAAACCGGAAGATGAAGTGGGCAATCGTGGCATTAACCAAACAAGGACCCTATCAAACTAAAGCAAGAGATGATTCAATTGTCAAATTTATCTCACCATACATCGATCTTTATGATATTACAATCATTTATTTCTCAGAAGTTGATTTTACCAATGATGTTCATATCTGGCAAAGTTATTATCAAAAGACTGCAAAAGTTCTCTATATTAATACATCAAAACATCGTTATTATACAAAAGATGTGAAATATGGTTATAAATATATGTGTAAATTTTTCGCATTAGATATTTATTCTTATTTAAAACAATATGATTATTATCTCCGTTGTGATACTGATTGTAAGATTAAATCACCGACATATGATTTATTTCATTATGTTCATCAGAATCGTATTGAATATGGATATGCATTAAGAAAATTAGAAGCACATAAGATTACACGTGAAACATTAACACCATTTGTTCTGGAATATTTAGAAAAATGTACATTAAAAGCGACAAGTCCTATGGATTATCCATTAACGACATGTTTTAATTTTTACAATAATTTTCATATTGGTAAAGTTTCTTTTTTCTTAAGACCTGATGTACAACATTTCTTACAAGCAGTAAATGATACAGGTAGAATATTATCAGATCGTTGGGGTGATTCAACGATTCAAGCTTATGCTGTACGAATGTTTATGAATCCTCATCGTGTTCAATTAATTCCTAATTTTACTTATGTACATGGAAGTCATAACGGATTTATTACAACATTCAATGAAGGAAGAAAATCAAATATTCCGCAGTCTTTACCACATTGGAAATACACTGAATCGAAATAAGATGATTTATTTAGTAGGGTTGATTTCCATAGCGTTGTTGTTGAAGCTTTTGTAATGCAAGTGCTCGATTTTGCTCAGCTCGAAGTTGTTGCTCCTTAGTTAGGGTACCTCTTGTTGAGTCGACAACATGTACTTTCCCTTCTAATATTGCCCTTTTAATATGAGCGTAGGTATATTGTTTGGTTCTGGGTTCTGTTTTACGCTCATTGAAGTCGTAGATTGGAAGAGTGGTGCAATTGGGAGGATTCGTTTGTAAATTAAAATTTCTTTCCTGTTTTGTATTCTTTTGCCATTTTCCATCAGGTTTCACTTCATTCACAACGAAGTCATCAAGAAAGGCTTGATGCACATGATGAATGTTTGCAATTTCTCGATAATCTTTTTGATAGCTCATTTTAGTTTCCAGATCTTGGGTATTCTCAATTTCTTCCAATTGCGGAGTAAGAAAATGTCCAATTGCAATAAGGTCGTTATTATTATTATTTTTTTTTGAGTTGCTAATTTTAGAAGCACTTGCTTGCTTCATTACAACATAAGCCTATAGACAATCGACATCTTAGGAAAGAGTTTACTTCTGATCTTTCTAAGATACCAATCAAACATAACAACACAACTAACATTTTTCATTTCCCCAATCTGAAGATTCGTTTAACACAAATTTCTTGGAAATTTGAAGGATTTCGGATTCCTTGTCGATTCTTTGATCTTGATTTTTGATCACTTTGTGTAACATTCATAGGGGCAACAACAACACAACAACCACAACAAACAAGGATCAATGCCACAAAACCCTATTGTTTCATCCCTTCATATTGGAAAGGAAGGAGATTTGGATGAAAGCCTGACAGAATCACGTCTTTCATCATTTTTAATCCCAAAGAAGTATCTTTGCTTTTGTCTTCCAATTGAATGGATTGTATTACCACCTGAAGGTGAAGAAGTTAAAATTTATAACACTGATTTATCAACCATGTTTTTAATATTAAATACTATGATTGGGTCAGGTATTTTAGTCCAACCCTATGTATTCCAACAGTCAGGTATTGTTGCTGCAATTTTTGAATATTCTATTATTTGTTCGATGATTTATCTTGGATCCGAACTAATTATTAAATGCGGCGAAGAAGCGAAAATTCATGATTATTCTTCATTAGTTGGGACTGTACTTGGTGGATATTGGAACACTATTGTTGATGTTTCCATTGTTCTGAATGGTGCTGGTGCATTACTTTCTTACGTGATTATTATTGGTTCTTTGTTTAGTTCAATCGTTAGTTCTGGTGGTTGCAACGAATGGTATTGTAATGAAGGATTTTTAACGGTTCTGCCCATTGTCACATGCACTGTTCCTCTCTGCTTGATTCGAAGATTCGGTCACTTAGCTTACATCTCCTACGCGAGCATCTTTGTCATAGGCTCAGTAGTACTCCTTGTAATCATCGGAGGGCCTGTTCGACGAGAAGAATACGTCGACGATGATGCACACATCAATACAGGGAACTTTTATGGTTGTATCAGTACAATCGGTGATGTAGTCTTTGCGCTCGGCTATATTACTGCTATATTTCATACCTATCATGCACATGAAAATAAAAATGTGCATGCATATACAGCATTAACTTTAAAAACTACCGTTGTTGGTGCATTGATGTGTTTTTTCACTGGTTTAGCAGGATATTTATCATTTCGTGATAACACAGATACAAATATATTAGAGAATTTCCCTGGTGATTTAGGCGCAGTCTTTAAACTTGCAGTAATTATACATTTATTATTATATATACCAGGTGATTTTGTAATCTTACGTGCATCTTTATGGAAATTATTTCATACGGATGTTACGAAACAATCCGATTTTCAATTTGTAACGGTGACATTAACCTTGATTTTCACCATTACAGCAATTGGTGTCATATTATTATTAACAGTTGGTAACAGTGATAGCTTAGGAGCAGTTGTAAATGTAACAGGAGGGATAACGGGGAGTGTGTTATATTTCATATTACCTGCGTTGTGTGCGATGAAACTCTTTCCAACTGATATTATAACATATAGGAAAGCTTTAGTAAATTTCCTTTTTGGTTCTTTTATTTTTGTCTTAGTATTTGTGAGCACCTTTTTATAAAAGATGGTTGGAGCATCGATGAATAGTTGTTGTGATTTTCTACCTTTCATCATAATCAGGCTATTAGAGACTTTAGTTTTTTTTTTTCACTTCAAGTTTCTTCGAAATACAATTTTGTGATGCCATTTGCTTGGAATTAATCTTTTTTCTTCTTCTTCTTTCTTTTTTCTCTTGTTTCTCTCATTTTGTTTTCCCCAACTTCCGCTTTTATTCCATTGATGAATTGCCCCTTTTTACAAGAAATGCAGCTAAATACTCGAAGGTTATTAACAGGGCCGGGAAAGTGCACAGAACCCAAATTTCAAAAATTCCTGATAATTTGAAATAATGAATGTTTTAAACGAATTCGGTCATTTGAAATTGATCTTCCCTTTTCTCGAATATCGTGATATTCTTAGCTTGCTTTGTTCTTCTCATCTCATCTATGATTCGTTGATCTTTGAAACACGTCAAATCACGATTTCTTGCAAAGGGCTACTGAAGTTGTTGCAAGATCCAAGCTTTATCTTGGGAAAGATTGAGGATGCATCTCAGCAATTATCTGTAGTCTTTGAGGATGAAGGAGAGGATAAAGAAGACGAGGACGAAGATACTGAGAATCTTGAATTAAGTGGAGGAAAAGAGGCTTTACTGCAGTCAGTCAAGCCTTTCTTCCCGTACTTCTTACTAACTCCTGAAGTGTACTTTCCGTCGTTGCACAAGCTTTCATGTGTTCCAATATTCTTTATTTATTTGTGTGAAATGTATCCGGGCTTTACAGTTCGTAAGCTTGAAATTTTAGAAGATTTGAATGAGAGCATAGCTGTTTATCTTTCTCCTCATATAGGACGTGTTTCGGAGGATTTGGTTCTTCGTTCATGGCCAAGCGAGGTAGCATTTCCGCGGCTGTCTCCCACACTTCAGTCTTTAAAGTTGGAAAAATCCGGTGTTAACTCTCTCCCACCACTTCCATCCCTCAAACATCTTAACCTAGAAGATTGTCAAAGTTCTGAGTTAGACCTCACGTCATATGAATTGGAAACGCTGGAATTATTCTCTCCAAGTGAGGTTGATTTTGCCTTGATCAATGGATGTCAGAGTTTGGTGGTTCATTGTCCTGATGAAGTGAAGAATATAACAAAAGCAAAACAATTCAAACAAATTGAGTTTACAGACATTGATACAAAAGATTTGCCGGTCGAAACTCTTCAAAATGTTAGAGTCTTGAAGCTTGCCTATTCTGAACCTGAGGCTCCTGTTTCCGTTAATCTATCATCTTTTAAGATTGTAGAACAATTCGAGTTAACTGGTTTTGGCTCAGAAGAGGCAGATGCGCTGGTAACGTTACATGGGAATGAGATAGCTCCGAGTAGTCTGAAGGTTGTACATATTTCTGATTTCAGGGATGCTGTGAATATGTCATGGTTCAGTCATGTTCGCGAGATTATTTTGGAGAATTGTAGCCAAGTGGCATGTTTATTGGGATTAGAGAAAGTTTCACGAGTTATCCTTCGTTGTCTACCATTAAAGAGCTTAGTAGGGTTAGGTGGGAATGCCTATGTGGAAGTGTATGGTTGTGAGTCATTAGAGGATTTCAGTGCATTGAAGCATGTGAAAGAAGTAAAGATAGAACATTGTATCGGATTTCGGAATGCATCAGATGTGGCATTTGTTGAGAGGCTAAGTATTATTGGATGTGTCGAGTTGGAAGATTTATCAGATCTAATGGAAGTGAAGGAGTTGTATTTAGGTCATTGTGATAATGTTATTCCTTGCGTATCATTAGACAAGATTCCTAAAGTAAGCATTCATTATTGCAAGAAGTTACGTCTCGTAAATAAGATGCTTCTCAATGATTTCGGATTGCGAGATCTTGGTGTTAAAGATGGGTTGTCCAGTTTACCTGATAGTCTTCATTTAGAGATTCTGAAATACTTGGAGGATTGGGAAATCAGAAGTATGATATCATGCAATAGTCATTTCTATCAACGATATAGTAAAATGTGTTCGTCTTTATCTCCTACTAGTACTGAATTAGCTTTCAGAGATCGTCCTTACACTATTGTCCACACGTCGTTCGAGAGCGATGAATTACAAGTTCCTTCTATTGTTAAGGCAATTCACTTTGAGTTTTGCTCCTTTTCCTGTTCCCCAAATTTCGGAAGAGGCTTGAAGCGACTTGAGTTTAATGCCTGTAGCGGATTGAGCAATATCACAGACTTTAGTATCGCAGAAGAAGTGATTATTCAACAAGTATCTTCTGATGATAGTCTTAACCTTGCTTCATTGAATCGCGTCAAACGATTAACATTGGATGAATGTGATATTATCAATGATTATTCTCCATTACAAGACATTGAACAGATTACGGTGAAGCATTACTCATGTGGGAGTAATATAGAATTTAAAGGGAGCAAAGCTTTTTTTAATTCCAAAACGATTAAACTTTATTTCGAATTCTTTATTGACATTGAGATAGATCTAGCCTTTTATAAGAAAGTTGAGATATTTCATCTTTCAGGAGGAGGTGACTTTAACTGTAATGGATCATCTCCAGCGACCTTGAGGAAGTTATATTTATCACGTTTAAGGAAACTCACATTACCATCAGGTTTAGATCATCTACATCAATTGCACATTTCTGATTGTTCGGGCTTTACTTCATTACAAAGATTGGGATCGATTCCTAATATTAGATTAAGCTTTTTATCTGATCTGAAGTCATTAAAAGGATTGGGACCCGACAATGAGTTTGTGCAGCTTCTCTATCTCGATGAAGTAGAAGATTTCTCAGCAGTGAGTGGTTGTAGGAAGGTGGTGATTTGGGGTTGTGGGAAGTTTAAGGATGCTTCAGCGTTTGCAGAGTCGAATTATGTGGTGATCGGAGAGTGTGGTAATTTGGTGGATGTGAGTATGTTAGGGAAGGTGAAGCACTTGGAGTTGATAGGATGTAAGAATATTTGGTCATTGAAGGGATTAGAAGGAGTGAAGGAGTTGATAGTGTCGGATTGTCGATTATTAGAAAATCAGAATAATACGAGACATCGAGCATGGACTGTCCCCCATGATGATGATTCTTTTTGATACCTGTCTTATATCTCACTTACTATTGCTTTCCAGGCTATCGCCTTCTGCTTGACCTTTCCTTTGTAAGCATGTCATTCATTCGATTTTGTTCTATTGTATCGCCAGGCGAAAATCACTCATGGCGGAAAATGCGCAAGCGCACAAAAGCATGATAATTTGAAATCGTCATCATTTCATGCGAATTTGAAGGAAAACATGGATGTCTTCCACAAAGCTGATAGAAAGCATTTGAAATTGATCTTCCCTTTTCTCGAATATCGAGATATTCTGAGCTTGCTTTGTTCTTCTCGTCTCATCTATGATTCGTTGATCTTTGAAACACGTCAAATCACGATTTCTTGCAAAGGGCTACTGAAGTTGTTGCAAGATCCAAGCTTTATCTTGGGAAAGATTGAGGATGCATCTCAGCAATTATCTGTAGTCTTTGAGGATGAAGGAGAGGATAAAGAAGATGAAGACGAGGACGAAGAGGCTTTACTGCAGTCTGTCAAACCTTTCTTCCCTTATTTCTTCCTAACTCCTGAAGTGTACTTTCCTTCGTTGCAGAAGCTGTCGTGTGTTCCAATCTTCTTTATTTACCTGTGTGAAATGTATCCAGGCTTTACGGTTCGTAAGCTTGAAATTTTGAAAGATTTGAATGAGAGCATAGCTGTTTATCTTTCTCCTCATATAGGACGTGTTTCGGAGGATTTGATTCTTCGTTCATGGCCAAGCGAGGTTGCATTTCCACAGCTATCTCCCGCTCTACGGACTTTATCTGTGCGGAGGTCGACTTTAAGCTCTCTCCTACCTCCTCCTAACCTCAAATATCTTCGTGTGGAAGAGTGTGTAAATATAGACTTCGATCTTAGACCGTATAATTTAGAAATATTGGAGTTATTTTATCCAAGTGTGGCTGATTTTGCGTTGATTAATGGATGTAAGAGACTGGTGGTTCATTCACCCGAAGAAGTGAAGAATTTAACAAAAGCAAAACAATTTGAACAGATTGAATTTCGAGAGATCGATATTAAAGATTTGCCACTAGAAACCCTTCAAAGTGTAAGAGACTTAAATCTCGCCTATTCTGAACTTGATAATCCAGTTTCCATTAATCTGTCATCATTCACTACTCTCGAGCGATTCGAGTTAGAGGGTTGCGACTCGGAAGATGAAGATGCGCTTATAACTTTATATGTGGATGAAATAGCTCCGAGTAGTCTCAAGATTGTAAAGTTTTATAATTTCGCGAATACTGTGAATCTGTCGTGGTTCAGTAATGTTCGTGAGATTGGTTTGGAATATTGTAATCAAGTGACAAGCTTATTGGGATTAGAGAAAGTTCCTCGAGTTACTCTCCGTCACCTGCCTTTAGAGAGTTTAGAAGGTTTAGGTGGGAATGCCTATGTGGAAGTATCAGATTGTGAGTCATTAGAGGATTTCAGTGCATTGAAGCATGTGAAAGAAGTAAAAATCGAAGAATGTGTTGGTTTCGTCAATGCAGGAGATGTAGGATATGTTGAGAAGCTAAGTATTATTGGATGTGTCGAGTTGGAAGATTTATCAGATCTAATGGAAGTGAAGGAGTTATATTTAGACCATTGTGATAATGTTATTAATAGTGCATCATTAGATAAGATTCCTAAATTAAGCATTCATCATTGCAAGAAATTAAAGCGTTCAAATATGATCTCTCTCGATGACTATGATTTCGGCTTGCGAGATCTTGGTTTTAAAGATGGATTGTCCAGTTTACCTGATAGTCTTCATTTAGAGATTCTGAAATACTTGCAAGATAGTCAAGTCAGAAGTATGATATCATGCAATAGTCATTTCTATCAACGATACAGCAAAACTTCCTTCAAAACCGACGATACTCTTTACAGAATTGTGGATGAAAAGATTAAGAGAAAACATCTTCAGATTCCTTCTTCTGTAAAGGTCATATGCTGTGAATCTTGTACATTTACTTGTTCCCCTAACTTTCCAAAAGGATTAAAGCAGCTTGAGTTTGATAATTGTCATGGAATGAAGAAGATCACAGACTTCTGCGAAGCAGAAGAAGTGATAATTGGACCTGTTGATTCGGATGTTGATGACTCTGATGATTCTGAGGATGGCGGTAACGATGACCACGATGATATTGTTGATCTTGTTCCTTTGAATCGTATCAAACGATTGACCTTGGATTCACAAGAGAAGATTGAAGATTATTCTCCATTACAAGACAATGAAGAGATTACTGTCATGCACTACTTAGGTTCCAATGATGCAACCTTTAAAGCTCGTAAAGCCTTCTCTAATACAAAGAAGGTCAAGCTCTACTTTGAGTTTCCTATGGATATCGAAATAGATCTCTCCTTCTATCAGAAGCTTGAAGTATTTGATCTCTCAGGTGGTAACTTTCAATACAACGGTCCATTTCCCTCAACGCTAAGAAAGTTATATTTATCACGTTTAAGGAAACTCACATTACCATCAGGTTTAGATCATCTACATCTATTGCATATTGCAGCGTGTAGGAAGTTCACTTCACTCCAAGGGGTGGGATCTATTCCTAACATTAGATTGAGCACGTTGCCTGATCTGAAGTCATTGGAGGGATTGGGACCTGGCAATGAGTTTGTGCAGCTTCTCTATCTCGATGAAGTAGAAGATTTTTCAGCGGTGAGTGGTTGTAGGAAGGTGGTGATTTGGGGTTGTGGGAAGTTTAAGGATGCTTCAGCGTTTGCAGAGTCGAATTATGTGGTGATCGGAGAGTGTGGTAATTTGGTGGATGTGAGTATGTTAGGGAAGGTGAAGCACTTGGAGTTGATAGGATGTAAGAATATTTGGTCATTGAAGGGATTAGAAGGAGTGAAGGAGTTGATAGTGTCGGATTGTCGATTATTAGAAAATCAGAATAATACGAGACATCGAGCATGGACAGTTTTGCCAGAGCCACCTGACAATAGTTATTACTGATGCCCACCTGGATTAAGATAAGAAAACTGTTGATTCGCCTTCCCCATATATGTTGAATCTTTCTTCCAAGTATGACACTACAGATATTAGTCATTTTTTTCAATATCTGTCCTTTCTTCTACAACTTGGTGTTGTAGAAGATTTAAGTGAAAGATATAAGCAGTGAATACAGGAACGCGGCGTATTTGCACTTCATAAGCGTAACTATACGTTTGAGAAGCTTGACTAAAGGAGATATAAACATAAATCACTTGAAATTGATCTTTCCTTTTTATGATATCATTATATTCTCAGCTTGTGAGCTTTTCGTAAACCAACAATCTTTGATGGAAAGGGATAATGAAATAAACTGAATTTGATTAGTTACTTCGGCGAATGAAACTTGATAGAATTACAAGCATATGATTAAAATCTTTTTCGAATTAATTAACTTCAAGCGTAAATTTACAACTTAAAAAATTACGCTCATAATAAGCGTATATTTTGGAAATCTCCTTCAATCGATTATGATAATATGATGGATGTCTTTCACAAAGCTGATAGAAATCATTTGAAATTGATCTTCCCTTTTCTCGAATATCGTGATATTCTTAGCTTGCTTTGTTCTTCTCATCTCATCTATGATTCGTTGATCTTTGAAGCACGTCAAATCGCCATTTCTTGCAAAGGGTTATTAAAGTTATTGCAAGATCCAAGCTTTATCTTGGCTAAGATTGAGGATCCTTCGAAACAATTATCGGTTCTGTTTAAAGATAAAGATCATGAGAATTTTGAAGTGAGTAGAGGAAAGGAAGCTTTACTGAATTCTGTTCGACCATTCTTTCCTTATTCCTTCCTGAGTTCTGCTCTGAATTTTC
>VFQN01003096.1_pt1 | contig 24485 bp, 23 predicted proteins | sample 3512371 | NCBI WGS metagenome assembly VFQN01 (sample SAMN10412370, study PRJNA504923) | tailings metagenome | isolation source: Replicate 2 from Balatoc abandoned mine | place: Philippines: Itogon, Benguet | collected 2017-08-28 | reverse complement strand
AAAGCCATACGTCGCTCCTCGCACCTGCATCACATCAATGCATCGGAAGAGTATGACGGAGTCGGGGATTAGCGGTTGAAGTGGGTTGGAGGGAGGTGGCGTGATGGACTCGAACTCTCGGCTGGGCAGAGTCCTCGTCGCGCCAGCGACTAACGCAGGTCTGAGCGCCTGCTCCAGAATACTGCGAATGAAGATCGGACGATGGAGCCAGGCACCTCCAGTTTCCCAGGGATATCGCTTCTCTCTCGCGTCACAGGTGGAGAGGAAGTTCTTATTCACTCGAGAGAAGTCATCTATCACTGGACTCGGATGAACGATGATCGTTGGTAGATCCTTCACCACCTCCACTGCATCAAAGCTTCTCAGGAAAATATAATGCGCTCCGATTAAATTAGCACAGGCCACTCCCTACAGATATAAGCACAAGTGATGAGAGGCTCTTAGACTCACTCACCTCGAAGTAATATCCTAATCGATTGCCAAAGTTCTGAAATACCATATTATAGGCACAATACAGTAAGGGCTCATGATTGATGGAAGAAAACTCGCTTGTTAAAACGCATTCACGAAGAGAGTGAGGCGTTTTCCTTTGGAGGAATGATCGAAGCTCCACCAGTTGCTGCTCCTCAACGGCAAGAAGAGCACGAAAGAAGCCACTTGTCAAGGAGAAGAGGAGGAGAAGGCTCGTTGCGATCATCTCCTCTTTATGTCGATCGTTCGCTTATCGTTCAGTTGTTCGATTGTGTCAAACGAATCTGAGGGGCAAGCAAGGGCAAAGGCCCGGCGGTACAGCAGTGGACAGTGTAGTGTAGTGGAGACATACATATCACTACATATCACGACTGTCTGAGAGAGTAGGCGGCTAGAGTAGATATTGTTAGAGATTAGATACTTATATTTGGTCTGCTTCTTGTAAATTCCGAGAAACGTCTCGAGACAAGTGACGAACTGAATGAGGGGCATCGTGAATGTACCCTCCAGAGAGAGTGAATCCGTCGAATTGACACGCATATGTGAATTGAATGATCAGATCATCTTGGGACGTTGGAAGGAAGGAAACATTTTACGCAATTTCCTCATTTCTTTGACGCCCAAACGGCGTTAATTGATGGCGTCATGCGTCATAGTGCGGTATGGCGTATATTGGTTGCGTAGATATGAGTGCAACTTTCTCACTCACATACCTCAGAGAACGACACTGTAAGAATATAGTACACTATAGTCTATACTCCACGATACTACACGATACTACTACTATCCTATCGACTCAACAACTAGAATGAGAACTCTCTTCTCTCTATTCTTTGTCTGTCTCTTCTTCCAGAGCTCCTCTTACCTATTCCCACGCGATTTCTTCGCCTTCTCTCCTCGAGCCCCCTCCCTCCTATCAAAGCTAGATGCTACCGCCTCAACGGCAGTGGACAAAAAGGTTTCATTAGAAGAATTCTTGGCGCGAAAGGAGGGACCAGATTTCTTCTGGAAGTATCGACTCGAGCGACTGAAGAAGAAGAAGGCTGACGTCTATCCCTTCGACCCCTCCAACTACACTGGAAAACACACAGACAAAGAGCTGTATGAGATCTACTACCTAGACCTGGTCTTAAAGGGGAAGATGGAGGGCTTTGATATCGAGAAGGAGCAGGTGGTCGACGAGGACGAGTGGCGAGTGATCTTCAGAGACATGGCGGCCTGGACGAGAGAAGTCGAGCAATCCGTGCCGAAAGAAAGTGTTCCTGACTCCCCCTTCGACCTGTTGTCTATTTTCTTCCCAGAGATGAGACCAGCCTTCCAAGAGCTCGAGGCTCCTCTGAACGACCCTGACATCCCCTACAAGACCACGAGAGAGTTCATCGAAGACGCCTTCCGCGGAAACTTCCCCATCAAAGGAGTGACGGCTGAAGACGACTCCGCAGAGTTTGAGAAGCAGTTGGATACTATCGAAGCCGAGTCCTTGCAGCGAGTGCACGATCTTCGTGAACGTCTTTTACAGGAGGTGGAGTCAGACCAGGAGCAGTTAGACGAACAGAGCAAAGCCTTCTACCGCCGTGCCAAAGAACTCGTGAACTCCACTCCTCTCACACAGGCAGAGTGGGACGCCGAGTCAGAAAAGACGAAGCGACTCGTGGAGGAGATGGCTGAGTTGGCAGCGGCGGAGGACGAGGAGCATCACCATCACGACGAAGAGCACGAGGGGCACGGCGAACACCAGGAGAAGAAGTTATCCATCCCAGAGCAGTTCAAGCAAAGGTATGGCAGAGATCTGAAGAAAATGCAAGAGAGATTAGGAAAGTTCTCCGCCAATCCCAACAATTATCTCGAGGTCGTCGCAGTCGAGGCTGCAGGGAAGGAAGGTCTCGATCTATGGAAAGAGATCGAGAAATCGTTCGAAGACAACTATTCGAAACTCAGCGAGCAAGAGAGAGTGAAGATGCAGCAAGATTTCAAGACCTTCGTCAACGGCCTTCCTCTCAACTAATGACGTTATCATAGTCGACCTCTCATTGTATCATCCCTTATGATTCTAATAACCCTCTAATAATTCTAATAATTTGATGCTTTAACTCTAAATATGATTCTCAGAACACTTTAGAACTCGAGAGGAGATTCCGTTACATCATCGTTAATCATGTTCAAAATAAAGGAGAAAAGGGAGAGAGAGAAAGACAAAGAGGTAAAGGAGGGGCAGAAGAGGCGAAGAATAGTCTCAGTAGAGCAAAGAATACATTTCTAGAAGAACAGGGCTAATGACGAGGATCTCACAAGGTCTCGTCTTCCAGTTCATCAAAGCCTGTAGAAGCAGTGGTTGGAGGGGCTGACGTTGGTCTATCTCGTCTCGGTGGAACAGGAGGAGGAAGAGAGCGAGGGGCGGAAGGTAATGGGTTCGAGCCAGAGAAGTCATCCTATAAATGCACTATTAAAAGAGCAAAGAGGTTCACTACAGACAGCTTACAGTAGCGCTTTTATGAATCTCATTGATGGTGACGTCATTAGCATGGTCGCTGGGATGAGATTCCAACTTGGAAGTTCGTTTGCCTTTGACTTTCCTTTTTCCAGCCTGAGATAGAGAACATTATTATTAATATTAATATAATGAGCGGTGTGTTGGTAGGAGGTTGTAGCAGTTACCTGGAAGATAGCGGTGTCCATGTCTTTCGCCCCAGCAAAGTTTTCAGGTTTCAGTGAGCCATATTCTGTCATGAAGGTAAGAAGGCGAACTGTGATTGTCCAAGCATTAATCTTACCGTAGAAATAAGCAGCAACAACGGCGCCGAACATTGGTGCAAACCAGAACATTGCCTGCTGATGGTAGTATGTTCCATCGATCTGAGCCCACGCAGCAACCAGCGACGGACCAAATGATCTTGTGGGGTTGATGGAACAGCCATCGATCGGTAGGAGGAAAAGGTGGGCGACCATCACAGACATGGCGATGGGAAACACACCGAGAGGTCCAGCACCCTCTGTGGGGATATCAATCGTGGAGAGAACATTGAACATGAGTAGTGCAGTGCCCAGAGCCTCAGCGAAGAAGACTTGTCCTCCGGTGAAGGTGGACTCGTCCCAGCTGTTCGAGCCGAATGCGCGTGCTGCAGGCCAATTGTTACCGAAGATCGCCCAGAGGAAGAGCGCTCCGAAGACAGAACCCAACATTTGAGACAATGTGAAACACAGGGTGCGGATAAGTGAGGTTCGTCCTGCGACGAACAGCCCGAGACTCACAGCACTGTTAATATGACCTCCGGACAAAGGACCGAAGATCTGCGCGAGACACATGATACCGAACCCGAAGGAAGCAGCGATCATCATTAAATTAGGATTATCCAAGTTTAGAGTGACCATGGCACAACCACAGCACATGAGCACGAAAAGATGCATGGCGAGGAACTCAGCAAGACAAGCACGCCAGAACTTGTTGTCAATATCTTCCCAGATAATGAGCTGCTTCCCGAAAATCTCGTAAACGGTTGGAATGTTTCGATGCATGTTAGTCGTAGTAATAGTAATAGGAATAGTAATAGTCAGAGGAAAGGAGAGAAGTCAGTGAATTATAATAATATTATGACACTAATCGTGTGATGTATTAATACAATAATAAGAATAACCCTCTAAGGTGTGTTTCTGAGGATTATTTTCAGGATACTATCGTGTAAGATCTTCTGAATCTAATAGAGGTGTGAAGCTTGTGCAATGCTGAGAGCTAGCTGTCCAGTCCTCTTCAGTCTGCCGCTGGATCTTCGATCTATAATAGTATTGCAGGTGTTGGAAGTTCGAAAGTGGGGCAGGGCTTCTGCCCACCCAAAATAGATCGCATCATCGAATTAAGCTTCACTGAAAATAGAAAGATTGATTGACGGTTTGCACCGATCGACAGTGACTCCCGACTCCCGCTCTCAAGACCGCCCAGACCCAACCCGACCCTCCCGTCCATAGATTCTTCCTTTACTCTATTCTCACAAAAATTCCTTGGTGTATTGACCTTCTTTGCAAGATAGTCTGGTCAGAATGGAGCATTTGGTAGTTTCTGAGAAGCGTTATAAGATCCCGTTCTTCGAGTATACTCTCCCAGAATCGATAGAGTATGGCAAGTTTCGTCTGCTGTTAGGAGAAGATTACAATAATCGGAATTTCCGAAGAGCATGTATCGCAGAGTTTGTTGCGATGATGTTTTTCGTCGTGATGTGCTGTGGCTGTGCGATGGTGACGCTTAACCTCAGCAATCCTAACCTTATGATGGTGGCGGCTTCGTTTGGCTTTGGTATCATGGTGCTGGCTCAGTTTGTGGGTCCCTTATCTGGTGGTCATATCAACTGCGCTGTCTCCTTTGCCTTGTTCTTAGGAGGAAGAGTCTCCCTCGTCAGGTGCACCTGCTACACCTTCTCGCAGATGCTGGGCTCCGTGCTAGGCGCGTTCTTCCTCTGGGCGATCTTTGGGAATAACTGGCCGGCAGCGCGTGCCTTCGGATCGAACAGCTGGAACGAGTCTAACTTCTCTGGCGGTCAAGTCTTCCTCGCTGAGATTATCGGCACAATGCTCCTCGTGTACAATGTCTTCGCCACCATCGACATCCCTACTGTAGGAGGCGGGCCTCTAGGTGTGTTTCCCATCGCCATGTCAGTCATGGTTTCCCACCTCTTCCTGCTTCCGATCGACGGGTGTTCCATCAACCCTACCAGATCCTTCGGACCTTCGCTGGTCGCAGCGATGGCTGGAATATCAGGCAATTACTACCATCAACAATATATGTTTTGGTTCGGCCCTCTGATCGGAGCGGCCATCACCGCCATTATTTATGGTAAGTTCTCTATCATGTCCAATGCACAGGCGTCCTGTGACTTACTGACTTATAGAATATGCACCATTGAAACCAAAGAAGCGTCAAACGAAAGAGGATATGGCGGCTGCTATTTTCATGGCTGAAAAGAAGAGGTGAGTGTCGATCTAAGTAGCGCAACTTAAGATCGATCGTTACTCATTTATCGTTGGTTAGAGGAGAGAAGGACGATGACGAGATTGAGGATATACCCGATGAGAACGATGAATCTGGTGTCACCCATAAACCTGTCGTGAAGGTGAGAGGTTTAGATTCTATGGTAAAAGTTAAAGCTAATGTTCTCTTTCAGAGTGGTCGGGAACTAATTCCTCAAGACGAGGACTTTGATCCTTCTCTCTAAACTCTACCCTCCACCTCCACCCTATCTCTGCCTCTCTCTCTTCATTGTTGTGCTTGGTATTTAGAGTGTCCTCCTTTTCTACTTGTTTTTCTTTCCTCCTCTCTTATTATCAGCTATCCCACTCACTACTCTCTCTATCTGCTTTGAAGGGGAGGAAGGGTGGGAGTCACGTTGATGCAGAGTATCATCAGCGCTGTAGAAAGTTTTCCTCTCTACCGCTAATACGATGCCAACGATGATGTTTAGATTTTTTTCTGAATGAGATTTGATTACATAATAATATCCTACTTTTCTCTATCACGAGTCTATTTCACCCCTCATATTAAACCTCAGTGATGGAAGAGGCGCAAATCAGTGAATGCCATTGCCATGCCGTATTCCTTACAGGCTGAAATAACTTCCTCGTCAGCGATACTGCCCCCAGGCTGTGCTACGAACTTCACACCGACCTTCGAGGCATGGTCAATCGAGTCACTAAGCGAGTAGGATAACCTCTGACAAGGTGATTAGATGAAGATAAACTTACCGAAAAGGAAAGAAAGCATCAGAGGAAATAGAAACATCTGAGAGTGTAGCGAGGAAGTCTTTCTTATCTTGCTCTGTCAATGGTTCTGGTATTGATTCGAAGTTTTCCTGCCAGACTGGCAACTCAGCAGCTGTGAAATCTCCCTCAATATAGCGAACTCTGGCATTCACGCGGTCTTGACGCTTTACCGATTTCTTAAACGCGAGAGACTGAACTTTCGGATGCTGACGCAGATACCATACGTTCACCTTCCTCGCCGCAAGCTTGACGCAGTCCACGCGACTCTGCTGTCCGGCACCGACGCCTATCATTTGACCATTTTTCGCATAGCCCACCGAGTTGCTTTGTGTGTACTTGATCGCGATAGACGCAAGGATAAGATCTCGCTGCGCCTCGATAGGCAGAGAACCTTCTCCTGTAACCACCTTCTGCAAATGTTGCGCAGTGATAATCGTGTCATTGCGACGCTGGGAAAACACGACACCATACATCTCTCGGAATTCAACCACAGGCGCAATGAAGTGCTCGTCAGCCTGTAGAATAATAAAGCCACCCTTCTTCTTCTGTTTAAGAATTTCCAGGGCCTCTGGCTCGAATCCCGGAGCGATAATTCCATCACAAACTTCGGCTTTGAATACTTTGGCTGTCGCCACGTCTACTACATGCGAAATGGCAGCGAAATCACCAAATGAGCACATTGGATCAGCGTTTCTCGCGCGTATGTAAGCCAAAGCTGTGGGACTGAGCTCGTCTTGGTTCAAGATCTCGTAGGCTGCAGACTCTGACGCGGTCAGAGGGACGCCAACAGCAGCTCCAGCAGGAGAACAGTGCTTGAAAGAGGCTGCAGCAGGCAGACCCAGTGCTTGTTTTAGTTCGAAGACGAGCTGCCAAGCATTACAGGCGTCCAGCAGATTAATGTAGCCGGGTGTGCCGTTGACAACGGCGAAGGGAAGCGACTTGCCCAAAGGACTGTAGATGGTGGAGGGCTTTTGGTGGGGGTTACACCCATACTTCAGTTGGAATTGTGGTGTGTAGGATCTAGTGACGATGGACACCTCGTTGTTCAGTTGCTGCGCGAAATAGGTGGCGATGACGGCGTCGTAAGCGGCAGAAGTGCTGAAGGCCTGCGATGCTAGGCGCTTTCTAAGCGCCAAAGAGGTATGACCATGTAATCGCAAGTATTCATCGAGGAAGGAGGCGTACTGCGACGGATTCGACAACACTGCGACGTAGCTGTGATTCTTCGCAGAGGATCGTAACATGGAAGGACCTCCGATGTCGATGTTCTCAATACACATGTTAAAATCCGCACCCGACGCGACTGCAGGACGAGTAAATGCAAGGAGTGAGAGGTGGTGAAGGAACCTACCAGTTGCTTCGAAAGCGTAAAGATTCATAACGACAAGATCGATCTTTTCAATGCCGTTCTCTTCCATTTCCTTCTCGTGCTTCGGATTCCCTCGTACTGCGAGAAGGCCTCCGTGAACTTTAGGGTGCAATGTCTTCACGCGACCATCCAATATTTCTGGTGCGCCAGTATACGCCCCAACATCAGTGACCGAGAAACCAGCATCACGGAGTGCTTTGGCTGTCCCTCCAGTTGAGAGGAGCTGCACATCATGAGCAACTAGTTGTCTTGCAAGATCAATGAGCCCAGTTTTATCAGAAACACTGAGTAATGCTCGTTGAATCTTGATCTCGTCCAACTGAGCGCCGGAGACACTGGATAAAATATGAGCCATGAGAGTGTATTGGATTGTATTAGATTGTATTATTAGATTGTATTATTAGATTGTATTATTAGATTGTATGAGAGTGTGTTAATTGTGACCTAGGAGGATCGAAAGATCGTGTGAAGAAATGAAAGTTTTTATATACTAAATAAGAGTCTTCTACTTCACCCTCAACAATAACGAAGCGAAGATTCGATTTCTTTGGTGTGAAATTACAAAAAAACACACTTCCTTCAAAAGCGCTTATTTATTGATTTGTTCATTTCCTCAATTCTCCTACAATTCAATAAGTGAATGCAGTAAAGGAATTCACTAATTCTGTCCACTATAACGACAACAACAACATACGCGACAACTCCCTTCTATATCACCTATAACAACGACAACCACGAATGAAGGGCATATCCTGTGCTCAGCGTCTAAATAGAGATGTCGCAGAGCTCTTTTCCAGTGATTTTAACTGCTCTGCCTCGTATTTGACGGTGTTTCAGTCCGGCGACTCACTCAACGAACTCGGAAGCATTAATCTTGAAAGCAAAGTGTTTGAGGGTCCTTATCGAGGAGGCAGGTTTAACTTCTGTTTCCATATTCCTGCGAATTATCCTTTCAAGCCAGTGGAGGTGTGGGCGACTCACCCTATCTGGCACCCGAACATTGACCTGCGCACAGGTGAGAGAGATTCCTTCTCATCCCTCGCGACTTGATCTGATTCGAATTTGTAGGAAAAGTGGCTGTTCCGTTGGAGTGGTCTCCTGTTCTCACTCTACATGCCTTCGCATTGGCAGTGCAGGTAGGCGATCTCTGTCACTAGCACTGTATCCCTCTTTACCTCCCTCTCCTCTCCTCTCCTTAGATGCTCATGCTAGAGCCGAGTTCAGAGAATCCCTTGAACTTAGAATCGTATTCTTCTTATCTCTCGCAACCACACCTCTTCGACCAGCAGGTGCAGCTGACGTTGCGGGGTGGCTGGTTCTCTGGCGTGCACTTCCCCGCCTCCCTCCTCTCCCTCAACGAGATGGCTGTGAGATGTACCCCAACGAAGGTGAAGAGATTGCATGACGAGGAAGAGGATCAGCCAAGGAAATCAGCCAACGTCAGAAATAGTAGTTCCAAGTTCGAAGAAGTCGATGCGATGACGTCATCGACCACCTCCCAGCGAAAGAGATCGCGCAGACGTTATTCGATAGCCGAGGAGGCAGAAGAGGAGGAAGAACTGGAGGAGGAGGTGGAAGAAGAAGAGGAGGAGGAGGAGGAGGCTGAAGAGAGACTGCGTCCCTTCATAAAGAAAGTGCGTTATGACGTCATCTCCCCTCTGAGTAACGTCAGTGTGGCGAGTCAGTTGAGCGCGAATCAGATCTCATTGGCCTACAGTCGCTTGTCATTGTCGAAACAAGTCTCTTTAGCTAACGTCATGACGATGGACGTGGCCACTAGTCCGTCGTCCTACCACTAATTAGCTCATAGAATAGAACAGATGTCATTGTAATGTATATAAATTATGAAGTCCATGTTAATGATGTCAGATAGCTATTGGTTTATTGTTAGGTGATTACAGCTGGCCCATCTTACTCATGAGTTGAATTAAGTTGCCGAAATCAAAGCCTGGTGCTGGACGTCCACCAGTGTTATTGTTATTTGGCTTGTTCGAGGCGCCGCCAGTGAGTAGACTCTGAAGCATGGCCATAGGGTTAGGAGCTGCGTCAGGGTTCTCGAGCACGAATCTGAAGACGACTTCACCGGTCTTCTGCAGGATCTCGAACAACTTGCTGTCTATTTGAGCGAAGAGAGGACCATACCGTCTGAACAGAAGGCCGAAGAGCTTCGTCTTATCTACTCGAGGCATAGGCGGGAAGTTGGCCAGATCAGTCAGAATGGTCGCCACGTGCCACACAGCGAGGGCGGCCGACGAGGCACCACCTCCCTTCTTGCCGCTGTTATCTTCTACATGTGGCAGACTGTTATGCAACAAATCTTTCGCCAGAGACACTTTGTTCTCTGACAAGAGCTGCAGAACACCGCGAGCGAAGAAAAGCGCTTTTTCGTGTTTGTAGCCCTCCTGCGACCAGTGCAGCAAGACGTCAGCCATTTTCTCGGCGTCCTGCAGTCTGTTGTAGGACTTGAAGGCACTGAGCCACTTCTTGTTCGCGAAGAAGATCTGAGCGAAGAGGATCTCTAGCTTGTTGATGCGACGGGCGAGTGGCGAATTCTTCTTGATTTTCGCCTTCGCCACTAACACGTGCAAGGGATTGTAGATCGCCTCGACGACGGGACCTGCGACTGCGAGTTCAATCGAGGACAGAAAGGTGAACAGATTCTCGATGTCGCAGTAGTGCGCGTTGTTCACGAGTTCTGGGTATAGGTTGAAGTGGTAGTCGAGACCTGCGCCGTCCTCGATAAACCACTTCAACAGCGCCCCTGTCGTCGAACCAAGGGTATTAAGAGACAGAGCAGAGACAGGACTCGAGGCGGAAGAAGAGGTGGCTGTGGTAGAGGCTGGCTTAGCCGCGTTGTTTGCAAGCTTGTAGTTCGCAGTGAGCAACGAAGCGCCGAGAAACACCGCATTCGACGTTCCTTTTTGACCTAAAACCTTCTTCTTTCTCGCAATAAATGATTGGACATACTGCAAGGCTTCATAAATCTGCCCATCAGTGAGATCTTGCTTGATTTTGTCTTCAAGCTGCTTCAACAATTGCTCCGAATTTTCCGCGTTTTGTGCAGTGCTGGACATCTTGTAAGGGGGGAGTTAGCAATGGATAGGGGAGACAGTGAGTGCGTAGAGTGTCTGGGGTGTGTGAGGCGTCGGTCTGTCTGGTGTTTGATAAGATCTGGCGATCTTTGTCCGTCTCTTGTTACTTGTTGTGATTACACGTATGAGATCACCGCAAACACACAGATGCGCAAATACGCAAATAAATCAAATTCAGAAAAACTCGAGAAATCAGAGTTATTGAAGCGAAAAACTGACTTTCTAGTCTATCACTTTAGAGCTTGAGGACGACGTCATTGTAGACCTTGAGCATCTCATTGACAGGACCAGGAGGAAGCGCTGAGGTCATTCCATAGATCGCTGCATTACCGGTCTTGTTGTCTGGGTTCTTGCGCACGTCATGCACAGAGACCTCTAGATCTTGAATGAACTCTTCGTGGTGTCCGATGTGCGCCACGGTGACACAGATATGGATGCAGGCTGGATGCTGCAGAGAGTTCAGACTCCAACCCTTGGCGTGCATCTTGTCCCCAACAGAGTAAACGTTGAGACCGCTGGAAGCTTCTGTGGTGAAGCAAACGACCATGGCATCGACTTCCCCCACTAGCTTGATGCCGTCGATCTTGCTGATGCCGTCAGCGATGAGTCTCGCCGTGTCCATGATCTGCTTCGTATAGTTGAGGAAGCCCTCAGTGCCTATCGAGACGAGCGATGCCCAGGTCTGAGCGATGAGACCGCCTGAGCGACTGCCGGAGATCGTTGGCGTCGTGTACATGCCGCCAGTCCAGTCAGCGTAGCAGAAGTATTGCGCATGGCGTAATTCACGGTGGCGGTAGAGAACGACTGACGTCCCCTTCAACGCATATCCATACTTGTGAGTATCGAGCGACATGCTGGTCACGCCTGGGAGAGAGAAGTCGAAGTCTAGGAGAGTGAGGGAGTTACCGGTGCATAAGACGAAGACACGACAATGACTTCACTCACCTGGAATCTTAAATCCTAATTTCTTCGCAAAGGGCAAGACAAAGCCACCGAGACAGCAGTCGACGTGGAGGCCAATCTTATACTTCACAGCGAGTTTGCTCATCTCTTTGACGTTGTCGATGGCGCCGTGCGGATATTGCGGAGCTGACGCATACATCATGATCGTGTTGGGACCGATGGCTTTGCGCACTGACTGTAAGTTCACACGGAAGGTCTTGGAATCCAGGTCTACTTTGATCAGCTTGATGCCCAGCATGTCGCACGCCTTGTCCACTGCGGCGTGTGCGGACACGCCAGCGATCATCTCAGGCTCAGTGACGTTGTAGACAGAGCGATAGTAGTCGCGGTGTGCCTTGATCGCGAGGATGATGCTCTCGGTGCCTCCCTAGAGAAAGAAAGTGGGAAGGAAGGTTGAGAGGTGTGCGAGTAAGAGAGGTGTGATGATGTCAGTACCGAGGAGGTGCAGCCACAGATTGTCTCGAGACCGTTGTTCACCAGACTCGCAGTCATCGCAACGATCTCCGCCTCAAACTTCATGACAGAAGGCCAGATGTCAGGGTGCAGAGGGTTGGCGATGGAGTAGTACGAGTAGCACTGGTTGAGGAAGGCGATGTGATCCTTCTGACCGCCGTAGACCGCGCCGGACAAATGACCCTTCTCCCACACCACATTCTCCTTTTTCACTGTCTTGTCGATGAGCTGAAGAATCTCGTCATGTGGCATGCCCTTGTCTGGCAGTGCAGTGAGCGCTGTGCCGATGGCGCGACTCTTAATCTTCAGATCCTTGTCAAAGGACTTCTCCAGCTTCTCCTGCTCGTGTTCCAGAGTTCCTTTCACAAAGGGTAGATCCTTGACCAGGTTAAACCCATAGTCCGTCACAAACTTGGATAGGCCGTGGAAGTTCCAGTTAGTGACGTGATAAGAGAAGGAGATGAACTGCTGCAGGAGGACTAAACCAGCGAGATCTTGGAAGAACAAGGCAGTACAAGGACATGTGATGCTGATCTTCTTGAGCACAAACTCAATGAGTTGTTGGATGAACAATAAGATGCTCTGATCTTCAGATTGTGCATGGAAGGCTCTGTACAGCAAGAAACTGAAGAGCAACACCCCTTCGAAGCGTCGAATCGCACGGTAGACATGAAGTCTTTGCAAGACCAACCATGCGAGAGCAAAGTAAGCGAAGTGTTCGATAGTGAAGGTCATTAGTCTATTTGTCTGGTGTTCTATGCCTTCTGTCTCTCTGTGCTCTCTTATTGAAGAAGCTCTGCGCTGGCGACGGCGTTAAACCACTCAATTCCGCCAACCAACACTCGCTTTAGCGCAGAAAGACTCTTATGTCAAGAGAGAATGAAGAGTGTGAATAATGACGAATGACTAATAAATAAATAATAAATAGTAGTAATAGTAATAAAGGAGGTTATTATATTATAAGCAGTTAAACGAAAAAAAAAAAGGAAAAAAAAAATTAGAGACAAAACAAACAATGTGAAAACACTCAACAAGGAGATCGTCTATTTAAAGACTGACATACGTCGAGAGACTGGGACTTTCGTCTTTCCTTGCGGAGAGATGGCTTTATCATGAGTACCAACAGACACCTTCAACCCTGTTAACTTCGCTTTAATGGCTTCCATCGTTGGATCGGACAGAGCAGGACTTGAGCGATAGAGCTTTCTGAGCCACATTCGCTTGATAGACGCATTCGCTGACTCGTCCCAATCTAACATCCAAAAGCTCTCCACACCATTCACAGTGTATGAAATCTTCGTTGCTTGACGGCCTTTGTGTGCCTCTTCCTTCACTGAAGTGATACTATTGCAAACCACGATGTTCTTGGAAGCCTCTAACTGCAACTCTGAGTTAAAGTACTGCAACTGGTCATCAACCAGCACGAACCATCTCTTCTTCCAAGCATTTGAAAGCAAGGATTCTGACACCTTCCACAACCACCCACACATAGAGTAGTTAGGATCAGGCAGAGTGATGACCACTGTGATACTTCCCGTCGAAGCTTTACGCACCGTTGCTAAGGGAGTCTTGTTCTCGTCGAGGATAGGGACTAACAGTTGCGAATTGAGAGGAACTGTAACTTCTACAGCTCTGTTGGCAGACTTTGCCGCCTCTTCTGCTAGTTCAGCGGTGCGAATCACTGCTTGTCCGAGGAAATCGTCCTTACTTCCTTTCTCGACGAGCGTAACTGTGATGAAATCAAGATAAGTCAGCGCAGTGGCTAATGCGTGATGCTTTGCTTGAATACTCTCAACTTTGTAGTGAGATGAAGCTTTGGCAGTGGTCTTAATCACCTCTTCAGGCACCTTCTTCTTTGAGTTCGTGCGGGCCTGGTGGTTGTTGGGCAGATTGAGAGTGACGCCAGAGACTATCGCCACAGGATCATTCGAGCCGGATGACAATCCTTCCACACGCACGACAGACACATATGCAACGCTGGGATAGGTTACATTGATACGTGTAACTCGTCGCTTTGCCAAGAAGGCTCTGATAAAGGTCTGCATGAGAATGACAGATCGTTGCTTCGCCACACTTCTCTGGAACTCTGCCTCCAACTTCGCCTCTTGCTTCAAGCGATACTTCTTTCTCGCGATGAATATTCTCCAAGAGCTCTATCGATAAAAACAGAGTTAGAATCGATAAGAAGAAAGACACGCAACAGTGAGGGTTACCTGGATGCGCATTGCCATGAGCTTTAGCTTGATAGCAAGCTTTTCTGCCTTAATCTTCTCCATCTTCCTTCGAGCGAGTCTTGTTCTATATCTGCACTGGATTTTCTTGGCATAGGCCTCCCGACGAAGGCGATCTTTCTCTGCCTTCTTTTTCAACATGTTTCTGTGAGCGATCTTCGCGCGGTAAGCCCCTTGCACCATCGTCGCAGCAGCCTCGCGAGCAACACTGAGTTTACCGTGCTGCAAAGCAGTCTTAAATCTGGCTTTAGCACCCAATCCTTTCAACAAGTTCATCACTTGTCTCTCCTGTTCCTCTTGCTGCTTCTTTTCCGCTTCTTTTGCCTCGCGCAACTTCTTATTCGCCAGCTCCTCCTCCATGAGCTTAGCTGCTGCCTCTGTCGCTTGACGCAGTCTCTGTTCCTCCAATTGCTTTTGCTCTTCTTCTAATCTCGCTTTCTCAGCGTTCTCAGCGAAGACAGCAGCGACTGCCGCGGTGGCGGCAGTGTCGAACTCTTCTTGTGTTTTCTCAATCTTTTGCTGAACTTCATCAACCTCCACAGGTGGAGCAGGAGGAGGGGACTTAGGTTGCAAAGTCCAGCTCTTATCCGTCGCTGCGTAATTGAAAATCTCGATACAGCGTAAGCGAATTTCCTCACAGGAAGCGTTCAAAATGAGCTTTTCTTCCTTCGTGGCAACAGCAAAAGGGAAGGTCTTGCCATCAGCTTCTTCAGGAGGAATCTTGCCAGTCTTAGAACCCGCGATACTGATGGTTCCCTTCAACTTATCACCATCATAGTACTCAAGGTTTTGTTCCTTGAGCTTGAAAGTACGAACAGCCCAAGGGCGTCCCATAAATGATCTACCACGACCCTTCTTCTCAAGAAGGACTTCATAGACAGCGTTTGACATGATTGATGTATAAAACTAGAGACTTTAACGAGGTCTTGTGAGGTTGTGTGGATTGTCTTCTTCGCCGAACGAAAGATCTTCTTCGAAGTTGGAAAAGCGACCTTTCGTCAAACACGAGTTTAAGAAAACTTTATTATTGATTAAATCGATATATCTATAAATGGAGTTTTTCCAAGTATTTGAATGACTTTTCCGTTTCATTTTCCTCAAAGAATGTCCAGCGATCTCACGAGACAGTGTCTGACCTTTGAAGATCGCTCTTCCACCCCTCCTCATGTCAGGAAGTTTCGTCGTTCGACGTATCTTGAACCTGGCAAGAGATACCAGCACTATGGCCTCGTCGACGACCTTCCGCAGCTCGACCTGGACAACAAGATCTATGGAGTTGTCGACGAGCCCACTCGAGATGGCGCAGCGGACTTGATTCACCATCCTACGAAAACAGAACTACAGCGAATGAATCTGCAGAAGTCAGAGAGAACGTATAAAACAGTCATGAGAGAGCCTCTCGGTCACAGTCCCGAGAGAAACTACCAACTTCCATCCAAGTTTACTGAAGGTTTGGCGACTAGTTTCTCCGTACTTCACTCTTTCTTATCGCTTCCTTTGATGTAGGGACAGAAAGCTTCGGAATCAAGACCAAGTCATCGAATGAGGCGGCGAAGGACATCATCTTCCCCGTGAACAATCCTGACACCGGCGACGGAAACGACTTATATAAGCGCTCTCATGGCAGCTATCAGCCAGGAGAGCAACGAAATCGTAATTATCAGTGGAATATTGACCCGAAGACAACAAGGTTCGGTGCGAAGGGCGATACGATTGCTCTCAACGGAATCTCGAAAAACATCTCCGAGGTGCTGAAAGGCGCTGCAGAGAATGATTTGAAGAACTCTGTGCCCATAGTCAATAAGAAGAACGTAGAGGACTATTATAATACGAAAGAGTCGCTGGGAAAGACGAGAAATCTCGGGCAGGAGAGCGCTCACAGACCCTCTGACATGGTCTACGGCAAACCTTCCGGAGTCAAAGGATTATCCGCTGCTGAAGTCATTCGAGGAAAGTATGCTCCTGCTGACTTACAGCCTGATCGAGATCTGGGGAAGTCGATCACTCCAGGCTTCAGAAACCTCACATTCGTCGTAAGTAACAGAAGAATATTGACGACACCCCTCCTCGTCAATTAACCTTCATATCTCTCACAGGACCGCGCCTACGGAGTGCCGAGCATTCGCAATGACATTCCCTCTCTTCCTTATAATAGACGCTCGTTGGCTGACTCTCAGAATTACGGCGATGACGTGCCTGCACAGAACCTCATCAACCCTCCCGCCTTCGCTGACATGGCGATCGGACCCTTCGCCTTCGCGGAGGAAAGGCCGAAGGAGAAGATCTATGAAATGTTTCATCGAATTGGTTTCCAGTTCAGTGATGCGATCTTCGACGAGATCTTCGCAGCAGCATCGCATAACTCGTCACGTTGTTCTATCAATGACTTCCGCGCCGCTCTCAACGATTATATTATTTCTAACAACCTAGCATAACGGTCCTTGACAACTAACATTTGTAAAGCTTTCATCTTTTCTCCGACCTAATACATACCATCTAACCGATTGTATCACTGTGTCGTCGGGCTCGCTGTGCTCTCCCAGTTACCTAGTTACCTTGTGGTCTAGTTGTTTCGAATCATCGAAGAACAATAACAACAATAACAACAATAACAACCAGCTCAGATGACCTCCAAGGCCTTCGACTACAGCAAATGGGACAACATTGAGCTCTCTGATGATGAGAGCGATCTCCACCCCAACATTGACAAGGACTCATGGTTTCGATTAAAACATAGAACGCGAATCGAGAGAGAGCAGCGCGAAGACCAAGAGATCTTAGAAATCGAACAAAAGAACAAAGAAGATCAAGCGAGAGTGAATGTGATTAAGTCTCGATTGTCTCGTGTGGCGAAGCTATCGGACCAGTCGTTGAGCAATGACGAGGCGGAGGACGCGGCCTTCGAGGACACCGAGGCGCTGCTGATAGAGCAAGACGAGTTACAGCAGCAGATCGACAAGAGAAACAAGAGAATTGCGGAGATTAAGAACAAGAGACAGTGGAATATCGATAACATCTGCAAGGTGACGGAGGAGAAGACGATCATCAACTCGGTGACGTCGAAGCCTCTCAAGGCTGACGTCACAGCAGACACTGACATCGCTGACATAGACTCTGACGCAGTCGAAGAGATCGCTGAAGTCAGCAAAGCAGCAGATCTCCCTAAACCAGTCTGTGATAAGACTGCTCAGTCCGTCACTCCCCCTGTCCCTCCCAACAACAACAACACGTCATCAACAACCAACACCTCCTCCTCGTCCACCTCCACAGCCTCCGTCTCCAAGCCTACCACCGTCGCCAAAGGGGTTGAACCAGCCGCGACAATCAAGCGAGAGCGCATGGCAGTGATCAGCTACAACGACTTCGCGATCAAACACGAGAAGATCCTCGAGGCTTACTCAGACATAGAGGACCTCGAGAAGACGAAGGACTTCCTCTTCAGAAACTGCGATATCCTCTTACATGAGCACGCGCAGTCGTATATGTTGCTCTCGTCTCTTGAGGACGAGATGAACGGTAAGCACAAGCGAATGAAGCTGGTGTGTCGTCAGTCGCAGATCCTCACGCACATTCATGAGCTCGGAGTGTCGATGAGGCGAGATCCGCGTGACGTCATTCTTCCCTTCTTCAAGCGCATTGAGGAGGCTCAGTACTTGACTGGCTTCCTGCAGGCCGTGGACGACTTTGTGGGGAAGATTCAGAAGAGAGCTGTAGAGAAGAAGAAGGAGATGCAGCTGGAGAGACAGCAGAGGAAGAGTGCTGGCAACAATGACGAAGGAGACGATGAGGATGAAGAAGTAGAGTATGAAACCGTGGAGGGAGCTGCTGTTGGTCCCGGTGGTTTGAATCCTCTCGAAGTTCTGAAGAAGCTGCCCAAGCCTATGAGGAAGGCCTTCGAGTCACAGGATATTGGTAGACTACAGGAAGTCCTCACTCAAATGAACCCTGAAGAGGCGAAGTACTGGATGAAGCAGTGCGTTGACTCTGGCTTGTGGGTTGCGAACGATTCTTCCGCGTTTTAATCTAATTCATTGATATTCTTTTAAAGTAAATCACGTCACGTCATGTCATGTCATCTTAATTCATTCATCTCAGGCTTTAACTTGCATGCAGTCGTGGAGTTCATTGCAACAGTGTATTCAGTGATTCATGGCAGTCACTGAGAGTCCTTTCTGAGCATTTTCAGCTTCATTAGACGCCAAGAAGGGAGAGGAAGGAGGGACAAAAGGTTTATATTGCATTTGTTGAGATGTTTACAACTAGTTAATTTCATCAGTCATCATGGGATGTTTATAGTTGAGCTAGTATTACATGTGAGGCTAGCAGTGATTAAGGCAGAGAATATAATACAGTGAGGTGATTGCGATGTATATATTTAAACATCACCTCCAACCTTCACAGACTTTCCACGACCTTGAGCGATTTGCTTGCGAGATAAGCGAGCAGCAGTTGGTTCCTCGGCCTTGGCGACTTCCTCTTGCTTTTCCTCAACGATTAATTGAATGTGGGCAGGGGAGGACATGTATGCTAAAGAGAAAGATACATTAAAAGAGAGACAGGGAAGGGTTGGCAAATTTTCTTACCGTTGATGCGGCCGTGAGCTCTGTATGTTCTTCGTCTCATCTTAGGGGCCTGGTTGCAGTTAACGTGAGAAACAACTAACTTATCAACCTCCAATCCCTTGGCTTCGGCGTTAGACTCGACGTTCTTCAATAAATCGAGGAAAGTTCGGGTAGCCTTCTGTGGCCAAGACACCTTGTCTCCAGGGGCCTTGTACTTCTTACCGATGGCGTGTCTGCCGATACCACCAGTGTATTTAGTAACTGGAATGGCGTCCTTGAATTGAAGGACATTTTCCAAGTACTCTTGGGCATTCTTCAAAGCACGTCCCTTGATGGCATTGCCGATTTCGCGGGTGTGTTTGTAGTGGATTCTTAAATGAGTTCCACAAGCTTTTGCTGCTTTTGTTTCAACCTTTGGCTTAGCACTACAGCAAAGAACTTAAACCACAGTCGCTGTACTCTATCGAATTAGATTACCTGTAGCGTCCCATGATGATAATTCAGTGATGAAAGTATGTTAATATCTCTTGTCTTCTGGTTTGTGGTGTTCGTCAAACTCAGAGCAAGACCCGAAACCTCGAAAACTCAAAATACAAATAAGGGAAAAACTGGATATTTTAGTAAGTCATAAATAGGTAGTTTTAAAGCAAGGAAAAGATAGATTTTGAAATCAGCGAGAAAAGTTAAGAGAACTGAGCTTATGAGAATGAATCAAATGAATGAATTCTAAACATTCACAGCCTTTCCATTCGATCTAACACACAGCTCCACTCTTTCACTTACCCAATTGTGTCTTTATACAGTATTGAAGCTAATAATTGAGATTTGTTGGTTTGTACTCCTTTATACAAAGATTAATTTAGAAAGATATTTCCTTCACTTGTGAGGATAAGTAGGTTAGGTGCGATTCAGGTCCGTGACTTCATGATTCATGAATCATTGAGATAATCCATTTACCTTTAACTCCGAAACAACTTTGTAGAAAGTTCCAATCGATTCGAACAAGACAATAGAATGGAGGAGGCGTTCGTCAGTTTAGTGACGGCCTTCTTATTAGACAACAACGAGATCAGCTCTCACCCCAATTCCTCTAATCCTCTAGCACAAGCATCAGAAGTACATCAAGCTCCTGTGGAGGAGGAAGAAGTCGATGGAGATCACGATTGCTACGATTGTAAGTGTTTTTTGATTGATCGGAGTCCATCTTATTCTCTCGCCCTCGCTCTCCTTCCCCGACACCTCCTCTATCTTACAGTCATCCCATCATTCAAAGATTTCATGGTTCCTCAGAGAGATCGAGCGTTTTCCTGGGATGTTTCCTTTGAGAATGGTTTGCACTCTGACATGGCGGGAGCTGGCAATGGCTCCATCCTCCCGACCAACTTGCACGATCTCTTCCCCACCCACCATCAAGCGTCCACTGGTCCCTCTGCGCCAGAAGACGCGACTAAATTGACGATAAAAGCGAAGTTCCCTGCAAAGTCGAGTGCCAAGAGAACTGCGAGTGACGGTAACGCGTCACTGCCTGTCATCAAGACAGAGGGAAAGAGAAAAGACTCCTTCGGGGGGATAGATCACTTAGATCATGAAGATATATTAGATGATGATGACGATGCAGCGGATGATTTCTTCGAAGACCCTTTGCTGCTGTCCATCCCTCCCGACCTCTTGATAGAAGGCAGCGGACTCTCTCTACAACAGAGCTCCTCCAACAAGAAATCGAGGAGTCGTGCAACAGGAGGGTCTTCGAAAGAGGATAAGCCTAACAAGCGATCGAAGACAACCCCTTCTAATGCAAAGTCTCTTCAGAACGAAACAATATCCCCGCCCACTGCATCGTCATCTGGTCTGACACACAGTCAAGATCTATACCTCTCTGTCGTCACTAAGCCTGAGAATGGTCTGGGAGGAGCAGGTAACGCCGCGTTAGTGCCTTTTGTTGGTCGTCTAACTCTGAGTGTAGGCGCAGGAAAGGTTCTTGACTCTCATTACTCTGCGTCTGCCGGTATACCGGGAGGCTATGCCGGCAACGGTCACTCAGTACTCTCTGCTGGAACGACATCAGCTTCATCCAATAGTTATCTCTCATCCCTTAGCAGCGGAAGTCACGGCTACAATCACTCGTCTCTTAACGGCGGTGCGTCAGTGGGGATGAAGCCAGGTGGCGGATCATTGAATTACGCCAATCCGCTGAACACACTCGCGTACTCGAACTACAATCACAACCATCCAAATCAACCTTATTCAGCATACTCGTCTTCAAATTCTGCAGGGAACAATCTTAATCACAGTCACCATGGCCATCACGGGACGTCTCACCATCACCATCACCACCACTCGCACGCTATGCACGAGAAGCGCGTGGGCATCTACACCATTGAAGAACGACGAATGAAGATCGAGAAGTTCAGAGAGAAAAAGCGACAGAGAATATGGAGAAAGCAGATTAAATATGATTGTCGGAAGAGATTAGCAGATACGAGACCAAGGTAAACACACCTCATAACACACCTCAATATCGCACTATATCTGATTACATCTCATCTCACTGTCACTCAGAGTGAAAGGGCGGTTTGTTTCTCGAAAGAATCAAGGAGCTGATGGAGGGAATCCCTTTGGATCTCCTTGTGGAAGTAAAGATGCCACGACGAACGAGCAAAGCGACGAGGATGACAGTGTCGGGGGAAACAGCGGCGGCCTTAACATGCACCCCCCTGCCACAACCCCTATGATGATGTCGACGAGGCAGCCCTCTGTCTCAGGCTCCAATATGACTAACATGAAGTATCCCCAGTCACAGCCTCTGACTGCGACTGTGGGAGGCCTGCACGGTCAGGCGACTCTCTCCTCGCAGTATGGCGGCTATCACCACGCACTCCCCTCCTCCCTGAATGACAAAGGCGAATATTCGATTGGCGGAAGTGTATTGGCGCACACCTCTGCTACTACATCTTCCTCTACGAACACAGGAAACAACCATCATCACTACAACTATCCAGGCCACTCATCTCTTCCCTCCTCCTCTTCCTCCTCTCTACACACTCATCATCACTACGTTCCTCCGAGCTACAACACCATTGGAAACACTGCCTCGCTGCTGAACCAGCAGGTGAACAACACCTCCAACACTGTCAATCGCTTCGCTGCTCCTCTCTCCACCATCGCATCGTCTGTGAATGCGGCGAGTGTTCCGATGTCTATCGGTGGAACAACGATCCCTCAATCTAACAGTCAGACACCGTCGACCTCGACAGCGACCGGGACACCGGCAGTGTCAGGCTACGGCCTACATCAGACCTCCTCAACGATAGGCACGACGACAACACAAGGTTTCAACCACAACAGCTCTAACCAGCCATTGGCAACAGCGACAAATACCAGCAACGTCACTTCCTCTTCTAGCTCTATGTATCCCCCATCGACGAACTCCACCGCCTTGCCAACCACTACTGCGACTGAAAGTCAATCACAGTATCGCAGCTACCCAACGACCACGATAGGCACGATTTCTTCCTCCACATCCCACACTTGTGAAGCGACGAAAACTGCCGATAGAATCCTGTGATGATACATGATGACGTCACTCTTTCATCGTTCAATAGCTTAGGTCCTATCTTCGTATACTGTATAGAGTGTAGTAGATAAGATGAGAGTGAAGAGAGAAAGAGAGAAAGAGAGAGAGGCATCATAACTCGCTGTCTCGTCGAGTCTGTTGATATGATGTGATACGATGTCGTCTACGCTTGTAAAATAATCCGCCAAAGTTAATTGTACTGGCGAAAATTGATTGCTTCCGCGGTGCCTCCTTTTCCGCCTTTCCGCCGATTTCTCGCCAGTTTCAAAAATTTTCAAATTTGCGATAAGATCTGTTCATCGAATCCTTTCAAAACTTAAAACCCCTCGAACTCCTCTCCTCTCACTCTCTACCATCCACTCCAACGATTATTCTCACTCCGTCCCAACCATGATCCAAAGGTCGAAGAGATTAGAAGGTGAAGACTACAAACAATACACATGGGACCTGCCAAGTGACGTGGTGGGATTTTTACCAACACAAAGTCCTTCGCCAGGAGTATCGTCTGATCGCCAACTGAAATCAGAGGACTTTTCCTTGTTGTTAGATCCTGACAACCGTGGAGTTTGTATGATAAATTATCGGGAAGTAATGAATTATCCGAAGACTCAGTTATCACCTCGAATGACCGCCACAACATCCATCTCCAAGACTTCCTCTCCTCGCTTCTTTATGGGAACCCCGTGTGACGCGCACTTTAATGCCGGATATGCCGCAGAACCTGTGCAGAAGACCTTTTTGTATACTTCTCCCTGTGCTCCTCAACAATGTATCATGTGTGGGAGAAGTGACGTTGACATTCCCTCTCAGAACAAGAATATCTGCAAGCAGTGCGACTCTGCCTTCTGGCTGCACGTCAGCTGTCGCTTTGTCTTTAAGTTCTGTAAAGGGTGTAAAAACTTCTTTCCTCTGAGTGAGTTTAAGGAGAAGCCAGACGGAACGAAGTGTGTGCGATGTCGCGAACGAGTGAAGAACCATTACCAGCAGAAGAAACTGTCTCAGCAGCCTCTCGCACCCCCTCGAAGTCATTCATTGCTGAAGAGGGAGATATCAAGTGTGGAAGAAACGTCACTACCCCAGCATCCTCTCGTGAAGAAGAGGGCGTTATCCTTTGCGAACGACGTGGAGAGCAGTGCGCGCAGTTCTTCGAGCGATCATTCTTTATTCAGTCCAAACACCATCCAGCAAGACTCTGTCTTAACGAGAGATGAGAACAGCAGTTTCATCGACTCCGTCTGTACGTCAGGTCGCAAGCCCCCGAAACTACAGAAATATCATAACATTGAAGCAGCAGGGAATAAAGCGAGCTACAGCGAGCTAAAGAAGGAGAACAGAGACAACGAGAATTTATCTTTCATTCAATCGACACCGTTGAACAAGAAAATCGACTTTTCTCTCTGTTCCACGTCAGTTGTGGCGACTCCTTCCGTCTCCTCCTCCGATTCCTCGCCAATCAATGCCGTTGTAAACATACAGCTGGCAGCGCAAGCTCCACCGACGATGAAGCCATTCTCACCCGGGGAGCAGACAGGTTCACTGTATTGTAGCAAGGAGGACTGGCAATGGGATCCTGACAGAAATCCTCTGATGCAGCTTGCCTCGTTGCTTACAAGCGATGAAACAGCGAGGAAGTTAGCGTGAAGTGAGTGCATCACTGACCCTCGAACACTTTGTAAATATAATACATTGCACACACGACTCAGCCTTGTCTTCTATCACTTCGACTATTTTAATCTCCAAAGTTCAATCACGTCACTCATCGCACGGAATCTAGTCTTATCTCCTGTGCGATGCCATACAACAGAACAATTTATTAGTTTCATATGTGATCACTGATCACTTCCAATCGTCTGATTCTGATGTCCGGGCGGTTATTTTTTCCAACATATTTTCGTTGACATGCCAATAATGTCAACGTAAAGGCTCTGCACGAAGGCAATTATATATACAACTTCCGATTCAATCCTCCAACAGATATTTTTTACTGGAATTGTTCCTTTAAGAAGCCTTTCTCATCCCCTTCTC
>VFQN01003095.1_pt1 | contig 24493 bp, 19 predicted proteins | sample 3512371 | NCBI WGS metagenome assembly VFQN01 (sample SAMN10412370, study PRJNA504923) | tailings metagenome | isolation source: Replicate 2 from Balatoc abandoned mine | place: Philippines: Itogon, Benguet | collected 2017-08-28 | reverse complement strand
ACACAGACGCCGGTTTCACAGCAGTTACAGCCGTTGCCGACACAGCATTCGCAGTTGCAGGCGGCTGCGGCCGTCCGCCCGGTGGTCGTCACATGGCCGCCCGGCAGTACAGACAAACCGGCGGCTGCCAGCAGCAGCGAGCTGTCGGTGCCCGTGGTAGCGGTCGCGGTTTTGGAGCGGCCCTGCTCGGCCTTGCAGCAGCCTTTGGTGCAGGTTTCCACGGCCGCAGTTTTTGCTGCCGTCGTTTTCACCGCAGCAGTTTCCGCTGCCGCTGACCGGGTCGCTCCGCATTCGGGACAAACGCAGCTGTCACCGCACACGCAGTCTGCCGCCGAGGTGCAGCCGCAGTCGGCCAGCGTACAACAGTCCGGCTTTGAAGCCTGGGCGGGATTGGTGGCAGACCAGACCAGGCCAGCGGTCGAGAGCGCTGCGACCGTCATAAATGTCATCAGATTGGACATGAGAATTACTTTCATTGCTGACTGAAAATCATGAGCAACCGACGGAACGATTCCGTGCGGAATGAAGATCATGAGGCAGAGAGTTCGTCCATGACCTCTGGCAGTGATGCGCCGTCGTCTTCCCGGCGGTTTTCGACAAACACGCAGGGAGAGTGAGTCAACAGACTCATCTGGCGAAGGGCATCAGGCAGAGGGTGGCGCAGTCCTCATTTCAGCCAGCAGCACAGCAGCACTTGCAGAGACGGCTGTGTGCAAGATCCCGTATCCCGCGGCACGCGGTCGGGAAAGGGTTCCGTCTGCGGAACCAGCGAGACAAACTGCGGTTCCAGCCAGGCCACCTGCAGGGGCAGTTCACCCGGTTGAACCAGCGTCGTGCGATCCACCGGCGCCGGTTTGGCAGCGCTGCAGTGATTACAGGTCTGACACCCGTTCGGATCTTGCCCGCACGGCTTCAGCCCACCCGTGGAGTTCAGCCCCGTATGTTGCTGATCCGCGTGAGCGTGGTGGGAACAGCAGGCTGAACTCGCAGGAACTTCTGTTCCGGCAGCTGCCTGACTGGTGTGGAAATTCGACGAACAGCAGTCCAGACAGCGCATGCCGGCCATTAACGGCGACGTGATCAGACACGCCGTCGCCCAGGCCAGAAACGCTGTTCGCAGGACAGAATTCATATTCGTCAGGACTCACACTCCAGGGAACACGACCCCTTAACCGTATGACAGAGTCCTGCAGCTGTCAACAGGATTTCGGATGCAGGTGCCGTCAGTCATCCACAAGCCCGCAGCGCCAGCGAGGAAGTCGACTAGACTTTTTTTCTGGTGTTTTAGAAATTGCGTATTGAGGCATTCATTACGCAGAAAGTGTGGCACGCCCTGAGTCCTCGAAGGGCGTGTTGGATCGACGTCAGAAAATTACCACGCCCTTCGAGGACTCAGGGCGTGCCACCCGAAATCGCAGCAATTCTTTCTCGCGTTCTAGTTGTTTCGTCATCGGCGAATCCGTCAAGACGCAACGTCAGACCTTGCACTTCGGGCGTGAAGATGCACCGGACTGGTGCTGTCCCGTTCATATCCCGGACGCCCTGCCGGGTGCTACGTCCTGGTACAGACATGCCGCCACAGAATCAGCAGTTCCCGGTACTGCAGTTCACGCAGGATTTCCGACCCGGGGGAGTCGTCCCGGGCACTGGCAGCGCAGGCATCGACGAAAGCCGCAGGCTCCCAGCTGCCGGACGCCACCGCCCGGTCGATGCCTGGCCAGGCAGATGGTCCCGGACTGAACCGCTGCCACTCTTCGACCAGCGGTGGAAAGATCGCATGCCGACCGACGTGCCGGAACCAGTACTTCGAGTTCTGGTAGTCGGGCTCGCGACGATGCATGATCGCGTGCCAGTAGTCGCCGGAATGATCGCCTTCGCCTTCAATGGCTTGCGAACACTGGTGACTGCCGTCGAGATCGTCCTGCAACAACCGGGCACCCCCTGCCAGCTCCATCGCCCGGACGTGCGAACCCCCAGACAGCTGCGGACTGAGGGCGGCCAGCAGTTCCGCCCGCCACCGGGTCCATGTCGCAGAGTCCCGTGGCACCAGCGGTGACCGCTCCGGTGATCCCTCCGGACCAGACTGCAGGACCAGTTCCGTTGTCATCGCATGGTGCTGCAACACGTCTTGAAGCGATGCCTGCGGTTCCGAACGCGGCAGCGTCAGTGATCGCACGCCAGCTGCCGGACAGCCGAGCAGCGTCGCGCCGAATGACAAACCTGCCAGCAACCGGCTTTCCACATCACTCGCGAAGGCAATGACCGGCCGGTCGAGGACGACAATCGCGTCCATCAACGCCAGACTCTCAGCTTCATCGCCGATCTGCAGGCAGGTCACGTCCGTCGGCAGGGCCTCGGTGGATCGAGCGGCGGCATCGCGCCAGCTCCAGTTCAGAGTCGTCATCCAGTTGGCTTTCGTTCCGGACTTGCCAGGAGTTGCTGCTTCAGGAATTTCCCGGGGACTGCGCATCCTGACCGGGACGCAGTCCTCTGGCAAGGACCGCGACCAGAACCTCGGCGGCCCCGGCGGACTTGAGCGTCCTGGCAGCCGAATTCGCCGTCGCGCCGGTGGTCAGCACATCATCGACCAGCAGGATGCGCACTCCGTCGAGTGGCCACCGCCGGCGAACCTGAAAGGCGTTCCGCTGTTGCAGGCGTCGCTGGCTGGGAACCGAGACGGCCTGACGCGGCGTCTGTTTCGGTTTGCAGAGCAACTGCGGCAGATAACGCAGCCGCAGTTGACCGGCCAGCCGCGCGGCGATGGTTTCGGACGCCAGGTGAATTTGCTGGATGGACCGGGTCCAGTGGTGCGGCACCGGCACGACGGCATCGATCGATTCGGTCAGGAGATCTGCCAGATGCCGGTCGAGAAACAGGTCGGTCAGCCCGCGGCAGATGGCCGGACCCTGCAAACCTTTCGCCTGCAGGACGGCCGATCTCAGCCGTCCGTCGTAATCTCCCAGCGCGAAGGCCCGCGGAAAGACGTAGCGATCCGTCCGGCAGTGATAGCAGCCCTTTGCGGAACTGGAGAAGGGGCCGACCGCGGCACCGCAGCGCGGACACTGTTCCGCATCCGGTTTCAGCAAGTCGGCGAGGCATTCCGGGCACCATGCCGGATGCCTGGGATCGGGAACGGCACCGCACAGCAGGCAGGCCGGCGGGAACAGGAAATCGCAGGCGGACCGCGACCAGTCCGTCCACCAGCGGGACGCGAGTGTGCGGGCCTGCCGCCAGAGCGCTGCTGTCATCCTCCGACACCTGCGAAAGTGGGCTTACTCGTTGGTTTCCGCAGGCTTCAGCATCCCATATTTTTTCATCTTGTTGTAGAGCGTGACCCGGCTGATCCCCAGCTCCTTCGCAGAGCGGGTTCGGCTGAAACTGTTCTTGAACAGCGTCTGCTCGATGATGTCCTTCTCGGTCAGCGCCATCTGTCCGCCGAGACTGCCGTCATCGACTTTCACCGGCAGGATGCCCGGCTGCGGCCCGGACTGCAGCACGACCGTGGGGTCATTCGTCGGTCCCGCAGCGCCGGAGATCACGTTCATCGGCAGATGCGACAGCCGCAGCCAGCCATCACGGCAATAGATGACTGCTCGCTGAATCACGTGTTCCAGTTCGCGCACGTTCCCCGGCCAGGGGTAATCGAGCAGTGCCTGGAAGAACGCCGGCTCCACCTGTTCAATGATAATGTTGTGCTTCACGCTGAATTGCTGCATGAATTTGCGTGCCAGCGGCACAATATCCATCCGTCGCTGACGTAGCGGCGGAATGACGAATTTCAGCATGTTGAGCCGGTAATACAGGTCCGGCCGGAACTTGCTTTTCTCGACCAGCGGCTGCAGTTCCAGATTACTGGCGACGATCAGCCGGGCCTGGGAGCGATGCGTCAGGTTGGAGCCGACGGCTTCAAACTCGCCGGTCTCAATCACCCGCAGCAGCTTCACCTGCTGTTCCAGTCCCAGTACATCGATTTCATCCAGCAGGATCGATCCCCGCCGGGCTGCCAGAAACTTGCCTTCCTTGTCCTGATGAGCGCTGGTGAATGCTCCCTTCACGTGTCCGAACAGTTCGCTCTCGATCAGATCGTTCGGCAGCGCCCCGCAGGCGACCGGCAGGAACGGTTCATTGCGCCGCGGCGAGACCTCGTGAATCAACCGGCTCAGGAACGTCTTGCCGGCTCCCGTCTCGCCGATCAGCAGGATCGTGACGTCATGCCGGGCTGCCACTTCCAGATCCTGCAGGACCTGTTTGAACTGCGGCGAATTGGTTTCATAGCGGCGACTGATGCCGGTCAGGCTCGCCAGCGGAACGGCGGGTTCCACGGCAGGAACCGGCGGCGGTGCTTCCACTGCCACCGCGGGCTGCTCTGCCTCGAACAGGTCCGGAAAGGCTTTCAGCAGCGACTGTCGATCCACCCGGCCTTTGACCATCGCGAGTCGCGATCGCACTGCTCGCTCGATCAGCGCTTCCGGACAGTGGTCCTGGGTGAGCAGCGCGACTGCCGCCTCCGGCAGGTGCTGCTTGATCGTATCCAGCGTCTGTTGCTCGCTGGTTCCAAACCGGAAAGAGTGACGAAAATCCGCCACGACCGCCTGCGGCTTGATCCAGCGGGCGACATCCAGCAGTTCTTCCAGTCCGTCGCAGGCCCGCACGTCGGCCCGGCCCGACAGCCAGCCCGGCAGTTGGGCCATCAGATCCTGATCCCGGCTGAGGACGACAACAACGGGGTTCGACATTCCGGTGCACTCCAGCGATCTGTTTCACATCAGCAACACAGGCCGCAGGAATGAGGTGTGTCAATCCTCTGCAACGGCCCGGATCGGCAGTGAAACAAATTGAATGCCGCTGGCGTTAACAATCTTTGACGAGATGCGGCAATGTCTTCCCAGATGGGAAGTTGTGACTTGCGGATTTGGCGACAGGCCTCGTTTTCGCTCCTGCGGGAATGATGCCGGATTGCCACGCGGCAACACGCCTGTTGCCTTTCGTCAACGTCGCGTGTTGCCTGGTGGCAGCAGGCTCCAGCGTCACTTTTGCTGCAATTCCGGATTGGGATTGATCAAAAGAATTGATCTCTCCGACAATAGCCCCGTTTTCCCCTCTGCCATGCGAATCACAGCCCCGGACCGTGCGCGAGACTGCTCTGCTAGCGCCTCGGGCTTTATTCGTATTGCCGACATGCCCCCCACGGACGGAACAATCCGGTGACCGCAGGAACTCCTCAGACACTGCCAGTGCACGACATCTCCGCCGCGGAAACGGCGCGAGCCCGCTCGCTGTTTACTGCCGCACTCGTCTGGCTGGGCTACGTGGCCGTCGTGCTGCATTTTCACGAGCATCCGGACGATGCTCCGGTGTTCTGGGCGGCAGTGGTCGGGGTCGCAATCCTGACGCCGCTGTTCTGGATCGAAGGCCTGCTGCTAGGCTGCCGCACCGGTCGCTGGCGGTCTGCCTGGCTGTCCGCCTGGATTCCGGTCCTGCGGGTCGGCGGTCGCGATACCGTGTCCGGTACGCGGCTCTGGCTGCCCGGGTTCGGCTGGCGGAGCAACTCGCCGCAACTGGAGAAGGAGCTGTCACAGGCTCTCAGCGGACCCATGATCGCCATCGCGATTCTCGTGCTGCCGGTGATCCTGGTCGAGTTCCTGCTGGCAGACCGCTTGCAGCACGACCTGTGGCTGGCCCGGATCACCCGGTTCGCCACCGCCCTCATCTGGTGGTCCTTCACCATCGAATTCGTGTTGATGGTGTCGATCACCCCGAAGAAGCTGGACTACTGCAAGAAGCACTGGCTGGATCTCGCCGTCATCCTGCTACCGTTCCTGTTCTTCCTGCGGGCATTACGACTCGGCCAGCTGCTGCGACTGCAGAACCTCAGCAAGACCGCCCGCATCTACAAGCTCCGCGGCGTCGCCATGCGCACCTACCGCGCCCTCCTGCTGATCGGATTCGTCCGCCGCCTGCTCCAGGGCACCCCCGAACGCCGCCTGAAAACCCTGCGGCAACGTCTGGCTGATCACGAGGAACAGATCGCTGCCCTGCAGACCGAGATTGCGGAGATTGAGGCGGCGCTGACAGAGACACCTGCGATTGAAGCGAAGCTTGTCGACGACGGTGCGAGCCCGGAGCGATTGATCCGGTCTGCCGGCTGATCAGATCGTTGGCTCTATCCCTGCAATTGAAATTGTCCCGGCCAGTTTGGCCGGGACAATTCCTGACAAGCTGCTCATTCTGTATGTGCGGCGTCATCTGACGCCGCACATACAGTTTATCTTTGAACAGATTTCGGCGAGTTCATGTCATTGCCCGTGTCGTGTCGTGTCGTGTCGTGTCGGGCGCGCAATGGGATCGCTGCCTCAAGGGCATGTCATCCCGACACGCTCCGAAAATTTAACGGGCCGGCAGAGGAAACCAACAGAATGCAACCCAACAGAATGCAACATCGTAAAGCCAGTTGATTTCCAGAGAGTTCTGACCAACGCGTTGGTGTACCGGCGGCTATTGGAATAGCTCCACCCGCAATGGTGTTGGTTTAAGACAATGCCGGGAGATAAAGGCTACTTCAGGGGTCCGTTCCTGGCACATTTTCCAGCGGCGGCGGAGGTTCATCCACTTTGGAAGTTCCTTCGGAACCACCGCAGCCTGGTATCAGGATCGATAAGCAACCAATTAGCAGCACTGTGCGAGTCAGCACAGACAGGCGATCTGCTTGCATCTTCTCTTATCCAGATGGGAATTATTAACGAGCTGCCAGTCCAGTCAGCAATCGGGTAATAACGACAGACCACTTTAATGGTCGTCGAATGGCAGATGTTGTGAAATGACCACTGACTCCGGGTCTCGATGTCCGGCTAAGGAATTTTAAAACTCACTCAATGGTTGTCCATCATTCACGAAGTTCAACAGGCAGAAATTAATCCAGTCCATATTCTCATTGAGATAACGGACACTTCCGTCTCCCATCACAAAATGAGCGCCGCCGACGTGCCGGCTGGAATATACCCATGCGTAGGGCTTGCCATTGTTCGCTGAATCACAGTTATTGGCAGCGTTGATCCGGTAGCGACAGTTATTGACATTAGACGGAGTGGGGTCTGGAATCACACGCCCGTATGCTCCCACATGACGGCCCTGTCCCCATAAAGGCCGATAGCTGGAGCTCGCCTTGTCAAGGGTCGTTTCGCCAACAGCAATGCTGTTGCTTGTGCCATCGATAATATCTCGCAGCCTCGCAGAACCGTTGGCGCCGAACATGCCTAGCCGGTTTACAACGCGGCCGTCCGGTAGTGTGACTGTGGAAGAGGAGTAGCGTTGATAAGACGGGTATTCCTCCCCTTGATATCCACCGTTAAATATATAGCAGGTATACGCCCCACGAGTCGACATATACTCGCCGCTAGTGACATCCGGTGCCGGGCCAGTGATTGGCTCAGACGGACATTGCAGCATTGTGAGGGGGGTTTGAGTCACAGGAAAATTAAGAGTTGGATCTCCCAGCGGTGCCGGACTACCGGACCTTTGGGCCTGTCCAGAAGCAATGTTGGGATTCCATCGATTGAAAAGGGGAGCCTGATCGAAGTAAGGCAATAACATTGTCCAGCCGGTGTGATTCAGGGAATACGCTTGCCCATCGAGCGTGGCATTGGCGGCGCTGGGACTTCCCGAATAAATCACTCCGGGTGGAAACATGTTCATTGTGTCGTGGTAGTTGTGCAGAGCCAGCCCCACTTGTTTAAGGTTGTTTCGGCACTGCGTTCGACGGGCCGCTTCCCGGGCTTGCTGGACAGCAGGGAGAAGTAAGGCAATCAACACCGCAATAATTGCAATTACGACCAACAGCTCAATAAGAGTAAAACCTCGAGGCCGGGCAAGTCTCATGGCAGGCATCCTCAAAATGAACAATGGCAGCGACCACTTTGGTCGCTGAAAAATGAAACTATAAATTTAGCAGATCAAGGTCAGAATGTTTTAAAGAGTTTCGATTCCGTAAGCTGCATTCCCTGCAGTATCTTACGGGTGCGAAGCTGCCAGCATCGCCTTTATGCAGGCGTTTAAATTCCGAGTTGTCCTGCGAAAACTGATAGACGTGGGTGGTAGAAGCAAAAATCGCTGATGCTGCAGAAAGAAGTCTGATTTGACGAGTCGGAAATGAAGTTAAGGCGGCGCGTAGACGCACCGGTTGCGATAGAGTGCCGAAACGGTAGCTTACATCAGAATTTTAAAGACAGCAGATATGATATTTTTCGCGTGCGATGTCGCAAATTATCGTAACAAGGGAAAGTAAAATTCAAAATAAAAAAATACGAGTTGCTTAGAAATTCTGTTTTTCCAGGAAACGGCCGCGGTGAAGGAGTTGCGTGTTCACGGGTGGTTAGAGTGAAATGCCTTATAGTTGCAGACTGGAAGTCTTCTCCCCGTGCTGGCTTGCTACGAAGGGACTGAGCTTAACCCGAGTAAGAAGGAGTCTTGCGACTCATTGGGTGCCTGAGTCGGAAGACCTCCGTGGCTCAACGATGTTTTCCATAACGGCGATGTGCGCAGGCGGATTTTTCGGTCACAACGAAACCTTACCGTGGATCTTCGGATCGTTCGCCACGTCCGGCTGCTGACCGCTGAAGTAGGCCTTGCCGGCTTTGATCAGATAGCTGAGTCCGCTGGTCCCGCTGTTGTCCCAGTATTCCCCGATGTCCCCGGTCACTTTGACCAGCAACAGCCCCGGATCGTCCTTGCCGCCGGGGAACCAGACTTTCCAGGAATCGTTCCACACCTCGTCGAGCTTGCTGCGATCGTACGTTGGCGTGGCGCGACCGCTCAGCGAGACATATTTCGCGGAAGACTGCAGCGACACATTCACCTGGCTGTCCTGGGCGATCTCATCCACTTTCGGCGAACCGCGTTGTGTCAGGAACCACAGGGTGCCGTCTGCCTCCACGTCTGCCAGCACCATCGGGCGTGAACGCAACTGTCCGCCCGACGTCTGGGTCACAAACATCGCCACGTCAAAGTCTTCGAGCAGTTCCTGCAGATGTTTCTCGGGTGAAGTCGTCATTGCCGCGGCCTTTCCAACAAAACCGGTTGCCCTTCGTGAGTTAAAACCCTGCACGAGCAAATCCCGGACCGTCGAAATCGCGGCCGGAATCAGGGGGCTGGCCGCGATGATCGGACACCGGAATGTCCGGCGATCACCCGCAGTGCCCCCTGACCTGCCAAAACTGGCATCTGGCTCAGCAACCGTCCTACTTGTGATCACGCACCGGTCCCAGGCAGACGCGGAAACCGTCGCGGGAATCGGAGTAGTGCGGGCCTGCCAGGCCCAGGCGGACGGCGCAGCGGGCGTTGCCCGGGACGTCGAAGTAGTTGCCGCCGCGACAGACCGGACGCGGATTCTCAGCCACGGTGTAAAGCTCTTCGTGGCCGCCACGCGGATCGAAATGGTCCAGGATGACCTCCCACACGCCACCGCACATATCTGCCAGGCCGAAGCCGTTGCGACCGCGTTCGCCGTAGTGATCCACAGGTGACACGAAGGCAAAGCCATCGCTCCACGGCGCACTCAACAGCGGCCACTTCTGCGGGCGATCCGGCAAGAAGTCGACTGCGGAAATGTTGAACCGGCCTTCTCCTTCGCTCAACTCATTTCCCCACCAGTAGGCCGTGCTGTCCTGGCGACCGCCGCGGCACGCATACTCCCATTCGGCTTCCGTCGGTAACCGGTACTCCAGACCTTCCGGCAGACGGCCTGCTGTCCGTTCGTGCTGCGTCAGCCAGTGGCAGAAGGCCCGGCCATCTGCCCAGCTCACGCACACCACCGGGAAGTCGTCTTGCAACGGAAACTGAAAGTTCGGATCGCGCCAGCTTTTGCCCGACATCGGCTCCCAGGGATGAGTCACGGTCGTCGTCAGGTGATAGCTCTTCCATTTTGGATTGAAACATTGCGTATGACCGCCCGGCTGCTCGGCGTCGGTGACATACTTCGTTTCGTCCACAAAGCGGCGAAACTGTCCGACCGTGACCTCCGTCCGGCCCATCCAGAATCCGTACGGCACCCGCATCGCCCGCGGCTCTTCACCCTCATACGATTCCCGCTCCGTCCCTGCCTGAGCTCCGCCTTCAATCCCCGTTGCCCAGCGTTTCTCGTCCGCTGTGCTGCCCATCAGGAATTCCCCGGGCGGAATGTACACGGTCTCCAGCATCAGCCCGCGGCCCAGATCCGCCTGCTTCGCCGTCCCCGGCTGCGGCTCAGCACCGCGGGCCACAGTCCCGGCAGCCAGCAGTGCCAGCACGCCACACGTCCACAAAATCCGGCCTGGCATCAATGTCTCCCTGGTCAAGATCAGAGGTCAGGATCAGAAGCGTCAAGATCCGTAACGTTCGAGCGCTCCCCAATCCAACCGCAACCCGGAGCTGGCGTCAATCGTGGCTGCATCCTCTGTGGCTTTAAGACGCCGCCATGATTCTTCGGGAATAATGCCTCGGCCCGCGCATCCTGATCATGGGCCAAGTCCTCAGAGATCACACTCAATCCGGTTCCCGATCAGAAAAGGCACCCCACGATGAAACCATCCGTGCTTGCTCGCTGCCGCGCGTTCAGTCTGCTGAGCGTTTTGGCCTGCTGCCTTGGCGGTTGCAGCATGATTTACAGTTTCGATCTCGATGGCGTGATCCGCAGCCCCGAGGGCACGCCGCTCCCCGACGTCCTGGTGGTGCTGCAGGGGGAATTCGGCGAACCGTTGTTCTCGGTCGCTACCGATGCTCAGGGGCGTTTTGCTGCGGAATTCAGTAAGAGTGCAGGCCGTTTCTATGGTGAACATACACCGCAATGGACCCTGCAGCTTTCCAAAGACGGATTCACTCCCGCCAGCATGGATATTCGTCTGAGACGAGAACCAGTGACCGCGCGAAACCGCACCGCCATTTTCATCGCCGGCGTGCTGGTGCCGCTGACGGAAGAGGATGTGAACGAGTGAGTCGCTGTTTAACGGGCTCGATTGACGCAGATCCCTGGTTTCTGACGCGGTTGTGTTCAAGTTCCCCTGCTATGGGGAGGACGAAGACACCCACCGGGCACCCATGATCCGGCCATCATGTCCGTTCCCGCTGAGATCCCGCAAAGTGTCGCCGGTGTCGTGTGCGAAGTCGAAGTCTGCCACCACTTCACCATCACCTTTGGTCAGTTTCACACGGTGGATGGTCCCTCGAAACCCGGCGTCATTCCGCGCAGGAACCTGCGACGTATTAATGCCAATGAAACAGTCCGGGCTGAGACCGATCGGTTGAAACCTCTCCGCGGGAGAATCAATCACGATCCTCTCACCGTCCAGCAAGCGATACCGCAGTGCTGATTCGGGAATGGCCCGGCCATTGAATTCTACATTCACCCGTCCATCGCGATGTTCAATCGTCAGGTCAAATTTTTTACCGACGACTAATGTGTTGTCGAACGCGAATTGATGAAACTGGTCTCCCGAGTGAAAACAGACATCAAGAATCGGAGTGGGGAATCTTCCCCGGACGATCAGCAGATTGAGTCCCATGCCCCAGTTAAGCAAATAGTCTTCTTTAACAACCTCAGGGGGTATTTCACCCAGGGTCGCAGAGAGAAAGACCTTGACCGGTTCCCCGGTCGGATAGGGCAGATTCAGACATTCCACATAGTCATCAATTCCGTCGAACTGCAGCGAACTGGAAGGGATGACGGTCGGGCTTTGTGAATCAATCTCTGCGGGTAGCAACCTTGAAGAAGACAACGGAGGCGCACCCGGGGCCGACGTCGGGTCTACTCCGCTCTTCATCATAGTCAGGCTCAGCGCTGCCAGTGCAGTAAGACCTGTTCCTGCCAGCCACGGCAGCCATGCCGTGGCCCGTTTTTTGCCTGCCGCGTGTAATGGATCGGGCATGGCAGCAACCGCGGTTGCAGCATGTCCGGGAACGCACGTGACCTTGCCCTTGATCCGGAGCTCGCTCTGACATTGAGCCAGCAGGGCGGCAACTTCCCGGGCAGTCTGATACCGGTCTTCCCGCCGTTTTTCCAGAAGTCGAAAGATGATCGTGGACAGCCAGTCCGGAGTCTCGGGAATCACGTCACTCAGGGGGCGCGGCGTGTCCTCGCAGACACGTTTGAGGACGGCGACTGTATGAGCGGCCCGAAAAGGCGGGCGACCGCTGGCCATCTGGTACAACACGCTTCCCAGGCTGAACAGGTCTGCCCGATGATCCAGCGGTTCGCCGCGTGCCTGCTCAGGAGCCATGTACATCGGCGTGCCGGCAATCATGCCGCTTTGTGTCATGCTGGCATCGTCGGCAGTCCGCGCCAGCCCGAAATCTGTGATCTTCACCCGTTCTTCCACACCACCTTCCAGCAGGATATTACCCGGCTTGATATCGCGGTGGATCAGCCCCTGTTCATGGGCGGCTGACAAGCCGTCAGCGATTTGCCGGCCGAGTCGCAGCACGGCGAGCAGATCCAGCGGCCCCTGTTCATCGAGACGTTGTTGCAAGGTCTGGCCGGGAATGTATTCCATGACCAGGTAGGGAATCGGATCGTCCTCGACCGCGTGGATGCCAACGACATTCTCGTGACGAATTGCTGCGGAGGTCCGCGCCTCACGCAGAAAACGCTTGCGGGCAGGCGACGTCGTCGCCATTTCCGGCGCCAGCACCTTGATGGCAACAATCCGTTCCAGTTTTTCGTCGAACGCCCGCAGCACTGTGCCGAAGGCTCCCCGGCCAATCACTTGCAAGACCTCGTAATGACCCAGACGGCCGATTGCATCGTCACGGGTCGCTGGCCCCAGGTATCCGGGCGGCAATTCATGTTGACTATCCATCGAAGCGTTCCGCATCCCGGGTTTATTCACCGCCGACGCAGGGTTGTCATCGTCGCACGTCGAACCATTGCCCTGCAGGATCGTTGCCCTGAGCGTGTCCAGGTTCCCGACCTGGTCTGCCAATGCCGGATGCTCAAGAAAACTGCCGGCCTGATCCGCCAGGTCCAGCAGTTTCTGCACGGCATGTCGCAGTTCGAGGTTGTCGCCGCACGCCGCCTCGACGAAGCGCTTCCGTTCCTCACCCGGTTCAATCGCACTCGCCTCGGCAAAGATGGTCTCTTCATTCATGGGGCTGCCTGCCAGGAAAAGCGGATATGGTCTCTCGGCTTCAATGCGACATTTGCCCCACGATCCCCTCACGCCGTTTTCAGAATTCCTCGACGCTCTGAAGGTGCGGACGGACCGTTAGTTCTCTGGTTCCAGCTCACGCAGCAGCCAGACTTTTGCGTATCTCCAGTCTCTTTCAGCTGTTGCGAGTGAGATTCCCAGGGCATTCGCTGCTTCCGGCATCGTCAGGCCGGCAAAGTAACGCAGCTTGACCAGCGCTGCTTTCCGGTGGTCTGCCAGTTCCAGACGTTGCAAGGCATCGTCCAGCGCGACCAGATTCCCTGTTCGATCCCGTGGCAAAATGAGATCCGGGTCCAGTTCGATTCTCTGGAATTCTCCGCCGTGACGAATTCGTGCCTTTCGGCGTGCTGATTCGACCAGAATTCGCCGCATGGCTTCAGCCGCGGCTGCAAAGAAATGGCCGGGTGAATCCCATTGCTGAGACCCTTCGGCCTGGAACAGACGCAGGTAGGCCTCATGCACGAGCGCGGTGGCCTGCAGCGTCTGTCCCGGTTTCTCATGAGTCAGCTTCGCTGCCGCCAGTTTGCGGAGTTCCTCATAGACGAGCGATGACCACCCCTCTTGCCTCCGATCGCCAGTATCCATTTGCGACGCAATCGGCTGGACATCGGACATGGCGAGGAAACCTTTTGTCACGAGCATGACGTCGCAGGTGGCACACCTCCCGCCCGGGGAAGCACAATTCGTCGACCCTCAATTCCCGCAGCCAGGTGCTGTCGCGGCCGCATTTCACCCCCGGCCAGGGCGGTTCATCGGAAATCCACCGGGCGTCGCCCTGCGTAACCTGCCTCGCGTCATGCATACCACTCTGACGGAAGTTCGCCCTGCTGGTTGGATTACTCAGTTGCCTTCGGCGTTTGTTCTGGAACGGAGTAAAAAATATACCAGCAGCCCAATTCCAAGCAATCCGCCGAATCCACCGACCTTTTTTGACAACGTGTGAAGATCAAGACCATTGCCCGAATCCGGAGCCGACTGGGCATCTGGTGACTCTTCAGTCTTTGTTGGTGGTTGCAGAATTGTCAATGAATCAAAAAAGTGATTCACTGTGGCAGAGTCAGGATGATCTCCTGTCGTCACAGCGATCAATTTATAGAGTGCATCATGGTGCCGAATCATCGCCTGGCTAAATTCGGTCGATTCGCCCCTGGCCGTCATGGACCACACTTCATGTCCAGACAATATTTTCGTTGGCAAACGAGTTACTTTTCCCCCGATCTCTTCGCCCAGTCCTTCTTCCGCACTGGACTGCAGGAGTTTGAGATCCGGCGGGATTTGCACTTTCATGACACCAAGTCTGGTTGTTTCGTCATTGGATATCCAGATTGCAATGAAAGGATATGGCGGTGTTGGTATTAATTCAAAGTGATTGACGTCCGGGGGTGTTATCGACAAGAATCCGTCAGGGGATGTCCATGTCTGCGCATTCGCAAGTGCCGTGAGGGCAAGCATAAAAACGAGTGTCGCTAACAGGCGGATTGTCATTGTGGGAACCTGATTCAGATCGCAGTGGAATAGGTCAGGATTTGCGTGACACTTTAGTTCCGGAGTCTATCGTGCGCAATTTGTCAGGTATAGCCTGGCCTGCTGTTTTGCTGATTGCCACCGTGCAGCGAGACCGTCCGGTCCCGATTATCCCTGTGGGGGGCATTCCTGGCCAGTTCCGTGGAAAATGCGGAGCCAGCTGATCGCAGTGCAATTAACGTCTTCAGCATCATGCCTGGCGGCAAGATGTAATGCATTCAGCATCTCGTCCTTGAATGCGTGAGTGTGGTTATACTCTGAACATAAGCCATAGACACACCAGTGGAGATCGCTAATCCGTGTGGTGTTGGAATAGTGATGTCGAATGCATTCAAGGAAAAACGGTACAGCACCTTGATGGTGAGATCGTGCCAACACTGAGAAGACCAGACCTTCGTAGTTTCTGTTAACAGGATCGCTCTTGATGAGCCGCTGGACGATCCACTCTGCCTCATCACCACTGAGCTTGCGATTTCCAAACCTGGTGTCAGTGAGGTTGTAAATCAGCCTTGTGTTCTCGCCAGTCATGTCGATAACCGTTTCACGCTCTAACAGAAGAGACAGGACGATTGATGCATGCCGGGCATTCTCTTCCAGGTTGGTGATTGACCCAACAAGACGGCGTATCGAGGCCCTGATCCTCATTTTGTAGATGGCTTCCAGAGATTGAAGTAGATCAGGCTGCTGTTTTCTAATGTCGTCAACGTGACTGTTTGAAATATGAGGTCATTTCTACCGCAGCCGTTCCCGGCACCGCAGCCACTCCGCGGGAATACTATCAGTCCCGTGGGAGAGGGCGACGATGCCGCCGATGATGGCGCAGTTGGTGTCGATGTCGCCGTGGACACGGATGGCGGTCCAGAGGGCGGCGGGGTAGTCGTCGAGGTGGCGGGCGGCGACCCACAGGCAGAACGGAACGGTGTCGGCTGAGGTGATGTTTGAGCCGTCGCCGAGGGCGTTGGCGGCGTCGAACTCCCAGTCGTCGAGCGGGATGCGGGCCGCCAGTTCGATCCCGTTGCGGGTGGGGCCGGCCGGAACCTGGTCCAGCACGGCCTCGAACAGTTCCGTTGCCGGGGCCGACTGGCCGCAGCGACTCCGGTTCCAGGCCCAGGCGGCGGCCACTGCGACGGCAATCGCTCCGGCGATGCCGTCAGCGTGAGCATGGGTCACTTCCGCGGACAGGGCGGCTTGTTCCGCCACCAGCGCGGGTTCGTCGGCAAACCAGGCTCCGAGCGGTGCGGCGCGCATCGCGGCTCCGTTCCCGAAGGAACCGGCTCCGCGAAAGACCTCGCGGGATTTGGACAGCCAGTCGCCGCCCCGGTGTATGGCATGCAAGAGATCATGCTGGGCCGGTCCATAGCCACGGTCGGGATCGTTCGCATAGCGCAGGGCGAAACGGCGGGCCAGTTGGTCCTGTTCGATGCGGTCGTGCTGCTCCAGAATTTCCACGATGCTGAGCGCCATGGCGGTATCGTCCGTCCAGCGCCAGCGTCCCTCGGGCACCAGCCGCTGCGGCAGACACATCGAGCGCACCCAGGGAGAGAAGAACCGTTCACCCAGCGCATCACCGACGGAAAGACCATCGAGCGACAGGCGAGCGCGTGCGGAGCGGACGGAATTGATGCTCGTCGCAGTCATGATGTCGCCCTTCGCGTTGGCCTCTCGTCCGGACGGTCAACGAGGCGGCAGCGAGGTCTCGGGGTTAGCAGTGCGGCAATGTGTCTGGATGGGAATTCCGCGGATGGGTTCAGGCTTTTCGCCCGAGAGCATGCGCATGGCCCTTCGCGGCGTTACTGACCATGCCACCCGACTGACCATGCCACCCAGCCTCGGAACTGCGATGCAGGTCCACTCCGGAATCCTCCGCCTGCGAAATCGAAAAGTCCATCAGGACGGGGTTGAACCTGCTAAGGGTAATGACTACTATTCTAACGTCCATCTTTTGCGGTTGATTGCCGGGACCGGTTTGTTGAAGATTGCTGTCACGCATTGACAGTCGTGCTTCGTCAACACGAAAGATTCGGATGAATCATGTCGCCAGCCCGGCAACGACGGGCGTTTTCGCCACGACATCCCCGTAAATGAAGCCCTGACAGGGCACTCGTCGCCGTCGCACATTCCCGCGATGTCAGAAGGAACGCAGCCACCTATGTCACCCAAGGCCAAACCAGCTCGCAAAGCGGAAGCGGAACCCGCCTCGGCAGAAAATCATCGCATGCTCGATAATGCCCTGGGCCAGATCGAGAAGGCTTTCGGTCGCGGCTCGATCATGAAGCTGACCGATCAGGGGTCGGCGGCGATCGGCGGCATTTCGACCGGGGCCTTGTCGCTGGATCTGGCACTGGGCGGCTATGGGCTGCCGCGCGGCCGGATCATTGAACTGTTCGGACCGGAGTCGAGCGGGAAGACGACGTTGGCGCTGCATGCGATCGCCTCGGCCCAGCGCTCAGGCGGCATCGCTGCGTTCATCGATGCGGAACATGCCCTCGATCCTTCGTGGGCGAAGCGGCTGGGGGTGGATCTGGAAGATCTGCTGGTCAGCCAGCCGTCGTACGGGGAAGAAGCCCTGCAGATTGCCGAAATGCTGATCAAGTCGAACGCCGTCGACGTGATCGTGGTGGACTCCGTCGCGGCTCTGGTTCCCAAGGCGGAACTGGATGGCGAAATCGGTGACTCCCACGTCGGTTTGCAGGCTCGCATGATGAGCCAGGCGATGCGAAAACTGACGGGCGCGATCGCGAAGTCCAAGACGACCGTGATCTTTATTAACCAGATTCGTGAAAAAATTGGCGTGATGTTCGGCAGCCCGGAGACGACGCCCGGTGGTCGCGCCCTGAAGTTCTACAGCTCCTGCCGGATTGATGTGCGCCGTCTGAGCACACTGAAAGAGGGCGAGAACACGATCGGCATGCGGATGAAGGTGAAAGTGGTCAAGAACAAGGTCGCGCCGCCGTTCCGCCAGGCCGAGTTCGACATGCTCAGCGATCGCGGCATCAGCTACGAAGGCGACGTGCTGGATCTGGCGACCACGTATCGCCTGGTCGATCGCAGCGGCAGCTGGTTCACCTACGGTGACACCCGGATCGGCCAGGGCCGTGAAAAGGCCCGCACCTATCTGGAAGAGCATCCGGAAGCGGCCAAAGACCTGCACGAGAAGATCGTCGCGACCTTCCTGGCAGGCACCAAGGCCCCGGCGGGACTGGTGAGTACGACCGCCGAGGAGTAATCCCTGCCCGTAGCGAATGACGACGTGATATCGCAGCCTCGGGAAGCCCGTTGACAGCCGTCAGCGGGCTTTCTTGATGGTCCTGCTGCGTTGTCCGCACTAAAAACGGGGGCTGGTTACAAGTGGATCGGGAATCGTGGGTAGTGGGTAGGAAATCCCGGAATTCATCGACCGTCCTGATTCCTGCCCACTAACCGCTATCCACGACCCACTCTTGCTCCAAGCCCGCTGTTTGGATTTGACAAAACACCGGTGCCTTTACGGTCCCACGGCTCCGACCCAGGCCGGTTCGCCGCGTTGCGCGCCGGGCACATTGGCCTGCGGGGCATTGGGCGCTGGTGCCAGGAATTTTGCATTCGCGGAGTCAGTCGTCACGAATGCGATTCCCTTCTGACCTCTGCCGCCTCCTCCGGAGAAAATCTCCAGCGAGCCGGGAATTTCAGCGGGTTCGCGATCGGTCAGGTTGCCGGTCATCGGCGTGCCCAGCATCTGCCGGGCAGTCAATTGATCCTGATTGAAGCCGTTCTGAATGACGACCTCGCCGTTCTTCGTGCCCACGAACAGATTGCGGCGGAACAGAATCCCCTTGGAATCCGGACCGGGCTGTTGCTCGATGCGGACGCCGATCGGGCATTCATAGAACGTGTTGTTCACGAAGTCGCAGTTCATCCAGGACGCGCCGCCGAGGAATTCGACGCCCGCGTTGTTCCGGGCAAAGATGGTGTCCCGCACTTCCCAGGCGCGTGTTTCCGAGCCCTTGATGGCGATGCCGGCTGCCAGCGGACCCAGGAAGCGGCAGGACTTGATGAGGATGTTCTGGCAGTCGACGCTGTCTTCGCGTCGGCCTTTCTGGCCACGAATTCCGACCGCATTCGCAGATCCCTGGAACCTGACGTTTTCAATCGTGATCCGGTCGCTGCTGAAGCTGGGGCCGAGCGCACCGCTCATCTGGATGCCGGTTTCCGTGAAGCCCTCAATCGTCATGTTTTGCAGCCGGGTGCGATCCAGCATTTCTGCGAGTTCGACAGCGACCGGCTGGCCGCTCGCCCGCACGGTGATGTTCTCGATCTGCACGGCGATCGCATCGGTGAGGCTGATAATCGGATCGGCCCCGTTCGCGGTCAGGACGACATCTCCCTCGCCGCGAATAATGACGTTCACGCCGTTGCCGCGATCCTCCCAGTTCTTGCCGTTGATGCTGAAGCGGTCGGTATAGGTGCCGGCTGCGACCTTGATGATGAATCGATCGCTGCGGTTACGCGAACTGAAATTCCGGGAGATCTGCTGCAAAGCCGCTGAGATGGTCGGGTATTCGCCGGCCGGACCGACCTCCACCGTTCGTTTGCGCGCCCACTCCGCCGACGCGGCTGCTTTTTTCGCACCGGGAGTCGCCGTCGCAGTGGCGGTCGCGGCTGCACTGCCACCCCCGGTTTCTCCGGTGGCCACCGGTGTTTTCGGTCCCGGTTTCGCCGAAGTCGATTGACCGCCGCCTCCGAACAGACCGAAGGCCATGCCTCCGCCGATGACGACGACCAGCAGGGCGACTGCGCCGCCGCCCATCAGGACCCATGAACGGGGGATGCCTTTGCCGGCCGGGCGACCGCCCGCCGTCGCAGCAGCAGCGGGCTTGCGCGCCGGCGCTGACGATCGGCTCGTACTACGACTGCGAACGGCAGACACGCCGGAATCGAAGCCGAAACCGCCCGTCGGGAATGGGGAGTCCGCGGGTTGCCCGCTGATGACCGGTGCCGCGACGACCGGTGCGACAGGCGGCGCGAATGCCGGTGCTGCAGGGGTGTGCGGTGTGACTTCCTCGTCAGTCTCAATAGCGTCAGGCTCGATGACATCCGGCTCGAGCTCGTCGGCCTGGAGCTCCGGTTCTGCTGCGGAATCCGCTGATTGGCTCACCGGCTTCGGACTGAAATCAAAGGACGGCGCCACGGGTTCGGCCTGGAAGGCAAACGGATCGGGGGCTGCGTCCTCGACCACCGGCCACGCAGGTTCGATCTCCGGCTCGACTTCGGCAAATTCCTGTTCGGTCAGCTCGTCTTCGTCCGGTTCCTCGTCATCCGGCTCCAGGAATTCCGCCTCGTGCCCGTCGGTATCTTCCGAGTCCAGGGCAGACTCTTCTTCCAGATTCACCTCCGGTTCCAGTTCTGCCTCCGCCGATTCCGGCACCGGTTCGACGACCGGGGTCAGTTCATCATCAGCGGCGTGCTCGTCAGCCGGTTTCGGAGCCGGACTCCAGGTGAAGGCTTCGGATTCGATCTGATCCGGTTCGTCCTGAGCCGGCGCTGCCCCGCCATCCAGGAACGAGAAGTCCATTCCGCCAGCAGCAGGTTGCGAAGGAGGAACTGGCTCGACCGGCGGGGCAACCGGTGCGGCAGCGATGGGCGCGGCAGCAACGGGCGGCGCGGCCACCGGTTTGGCAACCACCGGCTTCGCGACGACAGGTTTGGCGGCTACAGGCCGGGCCACCGGCGGGACGGGAGCCGCCTGAACCGGTGTCGCCTGTGCGGGGCCAGACTGAGACGGGGCAGACTGAGACGGGGCAGACTGAGACGGGGCAGACTGAGATGGTGTCGCCGGGATCGGGGGCGTTGCCACGGGCCTGGCAACCGCTGGACCTGCCTTCACTGCTGAGCCAGATCCGCTCTTCCTGATTTTGGACGAGGGAGCGGCGGGCAGAGCAGGCGCTGCCGGAATCACCGGAGCCGCTGGCGGTTCCGGTGACGTGACACCACCGAGACCCGCGAAGAATGCCGCCAGTTCCGGCTCCCCACCGCCGGAATCTTCCCCGGGTTCAAGTTCGGGAACCGCTGCTGCAGGAGTGACGGGTGTCACCGGAACCGGTGTGGCGGTGACGACAGGGTTTGCGGTAACAGCCGGGTCGGCGACAGACGGGGACACCACCGGGGCCTTCGCCGCAGTTACCACGCGGGCTGCGACCGGCGTCGCCTTGCGGGGGGCGATATCTGCCAGTCCGGAAAACACTCCCGAATGGGCCTTGCGCCAGTCCGGCTCGGCATTACGATCCAGCCACGTCAGCAATGCCTGGGATGTCTCCAGTGCCGTGGTGTAGCGATCATCCGGCTTCTTGGCCGTCATCTTGCGGACGATCTCGATCAGCGAGGCCGGGGTATCCGGACGTTCGCTTTCCAGCGGCGGCGGATCTTTCGTCTGATGCGCCATCAACCGCTGGGCCAGCGTCCCCTCAGTGAATGGGGGATGGCCTGCGAGCAGGAAATACAACGTGCAGCCGAGGGAGTAAATGTCCGCCCGGGCATCGACGGAATGGCTGTCGAGCGCCTGTTCCGGGGCCAGATAGTCCGCGGTTCCCAGCACTTTTTCATCGTGCTGGATGGTCAGGGCCTGTTCTTCGTCGCCGCCGTTGAAGAAGCGGGCGAGGCCCAGATCGAGAATCTTGACGGTCCCGTGCTTGTCGAGCAGCAGGTTCGCCGGCTTGATGTCGCGATGAACGAGTCCTGCCTTGTGGGCATGCGCCAGTCCCAGCGCTGCCTGGCGGATATAGTCGGCGGCATCAGCGAAGGCGATCGTGCCCTGCCGGGCGACCAGTTCCTGCAGGCTGCTGCCCTCGACGTACTCCATGACCAGAAAGTGTATTTCCGAATCGCGGTCCATCTGGTGATCGACGTCGTAGGCCCGCACGATGTTCGGGTCATCCAGTGCGGCGACTGCCTGGGCTTCCCGATGGAAGCGCGCGAGGTAGGACGTATCGCCAACCCGCTTCGCAGGCAGCACCTTGATCGCGCAGCGGCGGCGCATCAGCACGTGTTCAGCGAGGTAAACAGAGCTCATCCCGCCCCGGCCCAGCAGTGCCAGCAAGCGGTACTTTCCCAGAAAGTAGCCCTTGTGCTTGCCCTGCAACAGTTTCTCGGCCTGCCAGCGGGTGATCGCCTGTCGTGTGACCAGCGACTCTGCCAGTTGCAGGGAATCCGCGCGATCCCCGCCTCCGGCGATGAAGCTGTCCAGGATGCTGGTCAATCGCTGAGGTTCCACCAGGCCGCTCTTGCCGACGACGGCCAGGAAAGATTCTCCGCTAAGCTGCTGCGACATGCCGGCGCACCTGCGATCTGGCTCGGGGAGGACTGGACAACGGGAGACGTGACGAACGACAGCGACTGCCTGGTTGGCGAGCGGGCGTCTGTTTCCCGGCGGGTGTCAGCAGCGGCGGGACCTTCCGTCCCCGCTCCCGTCCGTCCCGGAACCAGTCAATCCCGCCAGACAAAACCCGGCCGGCCGCCGTGAATTCGCGGGTGACACGACCGCAGGAGCGTTCAGACACTTCCACAACGGAACGGAAGGTTCCCTGCAAAGGTCCGGTTTCCCTGCCGCGGGGTGGCACGCCGTCAGGCTTTACCTCGTGAGATTCTTCTCACAGTTACCGTAACACCGGGGAAAGCGGGATTCCAGCCCGCTCCCGAGCAGACGGGACCAGGTCCCTGCGGCGGTAACGGATTGTGACGATCCCGCGGTCCCGGGCTTCCGGGGCGCTGCCGCCCGGTTCCCGCACGCGGGTTTATGGAGTGGCCACTCGCGGTTCGCAGCGCAGGCGGCGCGGAGCTCAGTCGGCAGGGGCCAGGATTTCTGCGACCCGCACGCAGAAGTTGTCGTTCAGCACCAGCACCTCGCCGCGGGCGATCAGACGGCCGTTGACCAGAATATCGACCGGGTCGCCCGCCAGCTTGTCGAGTGGAACCACGGCGCCTTCACGCAGTTGCAGGACTTCCTCAATCAGCAATTCCGTCCGTCCCAGTTCGATCCGCAGGTCCAGTTCCACATCCTGGAGCGCTGCGATCGGAAACTCGGAGCCGGAATTCCGGCTGGAGGGCCGCTCGAAGCTTTCAAACTGAAACGGGCTGGCGGAACCCAGATCGGGCGGCATCCGGCGCGAACTGCTGGTCCGGCCGCTCGACATCGCGGCTGCCAGATTCCGCTCGGCCTCCTGCAACAGTTCGTCAGGGTTCGGCCCGCTCACCCGCGGCGGGGCAGGGGAGCGCGGCTGGCTGCGTTCGGCTTCACCCGCAGGCTTGCGCGGTTCCGCTGCCGTATCGCCGTAGGCAGAATTGCCCCGGGCAGCCGCCATCAGGGCTTCGATTTCCTCGGGAGTCAGCAGATCGTCGGAACCGGCCACAATTTCCATCCTCTGGAAGAAGTCTGCAGTCCATTGCAAGGCCCGTGGTCCCGGCTGGCCGGGAACTGGAGCTGGCCTATTGCTCAATCATCCGGAAATCCGTAATGACCACCTCGGTCACATAACTTCGTCCGAGAATCTTGTTGGTTTCCTCGCGAATCAGACGTTTGATGGTGCTCAGGCTGGGATCGTTCAGATCCTCCAGCGAGGAACTGCGGGCAATCCGTTCAATCGCCTGGCGGACCCGGGTCTTGTGGGTCCGGTTCGCATTTTCCTCAAACGTGATCTGCTGTTTGGCAGGCACCACGCCGATGACCTTGAAGCTCAGGTGCAGCACGGAGCCCGGGGCCACCAGGTTGTTCGTGCAATTGAACGAATCGATCACCACCTCGGCCAGATCATCAATCGGAGCAACACCTTCCGCACCAGCTGCCTCTGCGGTTTCCTGCTGATCCTTGTCAGTGGCTGCTGCCGGAGCGGCCGGCATCAGGCTGAAGATAATGACCGCTTCGATCGACATCGCGACCAGGACTATTCCCGCGATGACCAGGGACTTCATCGGTAATTTCATGGAGAGCCCCTTTCCATCGCTCGGGAGTTTCCCTCCCGTGTGTCAGGCGATTCATATCGGACGTTGCCGACCACTGTCGTGGAACGTATCAGGTTTGTCGTGAAACGCGCCAGTTTCCGACCAGCGTGGTACGGAAACTGGGGGAAACCTAGTTGATAAAACACTCTGCGGCCGGCCCGGAACCACAGAATTTCCCGGAATCCGGGAATTCACGGAAGAACTTCCCGTGTCGATTTTCCTGTAATTCTGGACACACCCTGGTCGCGACTTCCTGCCGCTGCCTCATCTTTGGGGGTGGTATATTCGTCGATCACAAATACGTCAATCCGACGATTCTCTGCCTGGACGACCGGATCGCGGGAAACGGTGCGTGGTTCGCTGTCGCCGGCGGCGGACACCGCCAGTCGTTTGGGGTCAATCCCTTGCGCGATCAGGACTTTCGCGGCTGCCATCGCGCGGGAGAACGACAGGTCCATCGCATCGCGGAACCGGCTGTCTGTCGGCAGCGTTTCCCGCGTGGCATGGCCGCGAACCACGATCCGGTTCGGTCGCGGCCTCACGACCCGCGCAATCAGTTCCAGATCGTGAACTGCCTGGGGAGTCAGTTCCGCCGAAAATTCCTCGAAGCGCGCGAGTCCCCCGAGCGTGATCTGCGTGCCATGAGCCAGACGCTGCACCGTCCGCGACGGGCCCGCGAGGCCTCCTGATTCAATCCCGGTTTTTTGCGTCCCGCCTTCCGAGGAACTTCCCTCCGAGGATGCATGCGGATGCAGGCTGGAGTCGGAAAACACCGGGCCGGGAGTGCCATAAAAGCCGTCGGACGGTCCGAACCGCTGGATCATGGA